>ENA-UOOH01001456-UOOH01001456.1-fermentation-metagenome-genome-assembly--contig:-NODE-1456-length-23062-cov-9.548138_pt1 | contig 23062 bp, 16 predicted proteins | sample MGYA00245778_ERZ724025 | MGnify/ENA primary metagenome ERZ724025 (study PRJEB28704, sample SAMN03018313) | fermentation metagenome | biome: anthropogenic terrestrial biome; feature: soil; material... | reverse complement strand
CGTTCGACCTGCTGACCCAGGTGGTGGGGAGGTCCGGGCGGGGCCGGTTCAGCGGTCGCGCCGTGATTCAGACCTTCACGCCGGAAAACCCGGTCATCCGCCTTGCCGCCGCCCAGAATTACCCGGAGTTCTACAAGGGCGAGATCGCCCTGCGCAGGACGATGCTGTATCCGCCGTTCGCCGATATCTGCATGGTGGGCTTCCTGGGCCGGGACGAGCGGAAAGTGCGCTCCGCCGGCGTCGATTTTCTCGAGATGCTGCGCCGCACCGCGAAGCGGGATTACCCCGAGCAGCCGATGCGCGTGCTGGGGCCCTCGCCGGCGCTGGTGGCGAAGGTCAGCAACAAGTACCGGTATAAGCTGGTGATGAAGTGCCGCAACAACAGGCGGATTCGGGAGCTCATTTCCCGTCTGCTGGTCTGGTTCCCTTCCGAAAAGCGGCATTCCGGCGTGACCGCCTTTGCGGATATGAACCCCGAAAACATCTTATAATATCCATACCGCTGGATTGGAGGAATCAAAGTGGCAATCAGGAATATTCTTACGGTGGAAACCGAGAATGCCTTTCTTCATAAAAAATGCCGCCCTGTGGAAAAGTTCGACAGGCGCTTGGCCGTCCTGCTGGACGATATGGCCGAAACCCTGCACAGGGCGAACGGCGTGGGCCTCGCGGCCATCCAGGTCGGCGTGCTGCGGCGCGTGGTGGTCATCGACCTGGGCGACGGCACCGGTGTCCGGGAGCTGGTCAACCCCGTGATTGTGGAGCGCGGCGGCGAGCAGGAGAGCATGGAGGGCTGCCTTTCCATCCCCGGCAAATGGGGCATGACGAAGCGGCCGCAGCATGTGAAGGTGCGGGCGCAGGACCGGAACGGCAAGTTCTTCGAGTACGAGGGAGAAGGGCTGCTGGCGACGGCTTCCTGCCACGAAATCGACCATCTGGACGGCGTCCTTTTCCTCAGCCACGTGACGCGGATGCTGACCCCGGAAGAGCTGCAGAAACTGAGCGCCCGGAAAGGGGAATGACGTGACGATGCGCATCATCTTTATGGGCACGCCGGAGTTCGCCGTGCCGCCGCTCCGCGCCCTGCTGCGGGCCGGGCACGAGGTCGCGGCCGTCTTCACCCGCCCGGACCGGCCGAAAGGCCGCCGCATGGCGGTGACCCCGCCGCCGGTCAAGGTCCTGGCGCAGGCGGCGGGAATCCCGGTTTTTCAGCCCGTCACGTTCCGCGGCGGCGCCGCGGCGGCGCAGATTGCCGCGCTGCGGCCGGACTTGATTGTGGTGGCCGCCTACGGCAGAATTCTGCCGAAGGCCGTGCTCGAAATCCCGCGCTTCGGCTGCATCAACGTCCACGCCTCCCTGCTGCCGAAGTACCGCGGCGCCTCGCCCATCCAGGCCGCGCTGCTGAACGGGGAGGCGGTGACCGGCGTGACCGCCATGCAGATGTCCGAAGGGCTGGACACCGGGGATATCCTGATGAGCGAATCCACGCCCGTCGGCCCGGAAGAGAACGCGCAGGAACTGACGGGCCGGCTTTCGCGCCTGGGGGCGGGGCTTCTCGTCCGCACGCTGGAGGCGCTCCGGGCGGGGACGCTCCATCCCGTCCCGCAGAACGACGCGGAATCCTGCTACGCGCCGATGCTGACGAAGAAGATGTCGCCGGTCGACTGGAACCTTCCGGCCGGCAAAATCCACGACCGCGTGCGCGGGCTGTACCCTTGGCCGGGCGCCAGCACGGTCTGCCGCAGGCGGCACCTCAAAATCCTGCGGTCGCGCGTGGCCGCGGATCACGAGGGCCCGGCGGGTTCGGCGTTCTCGCCGGACGGCCGGTTCCTGGTCTGCTGCGGCGGCGGAACGGCGCTGGAGCTGCTGACGGTGCAGCCGGAGGGCGGCAAAAAAATGAGCGGGGCCGATTTTCTGCGCGGGCACCCCGTGGACGGAATCCTTCTGACCTGAACGATGGAGGCGATAAAAAATGGGATTCTTCTATTTTGACTACACCTATTTCTGGTTTATGGTTCCGGCCCTGATTCTCACCATGATTGCGCAGGTCAGGGTCCGGTCCGCCTTTACGAAATTTTCCCGCGTGCGCACCCTGCGGGGCGTCACGGGCGCGCAGGCCGCCGACGCGGTGGCGCGCGGCGGGGGAGCCGCCGGGGTTGCCATCCGCCCCATCGCCGGCAGCCTGACCGACAATTTTGACCCGCGGAACAACACCATCAGCCTTTCCCGGAACGTCTACGGCTCCGATTCCGTCGCGGCCGTGGGGGTCGCGGCGCACGAGGCGGGCCATGCCGTCCAGCACGCCTCCGGCTATGTCCCGAACAAAATCCGCGCCGCGCTGGTCCCCGTGACCAACATCGGCTCCCGGCTCTCGGTGCCCCTGATTTTCATCGGCCTGATCCTTCCCGCCGAGTACAGCGCCGTCGTGTACGCGGGCATCGCCCTGTACGGTCTGGTCGTGCTGTTCGAGCTCGCCACCCTGCCGGTGGAGCTGAACGCCAGCCGCCGCGCGCTGAAAGCCCTGCGGGAGACGGGCATTCTGTATCCGGAAGAGCTGGAGGGAGCCAGAAGCGTCCTCACGGCGGCGGCCATGACCTACCTTGCGGCCAGCTTCACCGCCATCCTGACCCTGCTGCGCTTCCTGGTCCTTGCCGGCAACCGGCGGGGAAGGGACTGATGCCCGGCGCGCGCGGCGCGGCGCTGCATGCGCTTCTCCGCGTGGAGGAGGGGAAGGGGTACTCCAACCTCGTGCTGGACGGGACGCTGGCGGATTTCCCGGGGGACAGGCGCGACCGCGCACTGGCGACGGCGCTTTTCTACGGCGTTCTGGAGCGCCGCATCACGCTGGATTACATCCTCGGCCTGTTTTCCAAAATCCCGGTTTCCGGCCTTTCGCCCGCCGTGCGCGAAATCCTGCGCATGGGAATCTACCAGATTCGCTATATGACAAAAATCCCGCCCTCCGCGGCGGTGAACGAATCCGTAAAGCTGGCGAAAAGCGCCGGCGAAAAAAAGGCCGCCGGTTTCGTGAACGCGGTGCTGCGCAGCCTGCTGCGGGACCCCGGGCGCGTCCGTCTGCCGGAGGCGGGGGGCAGCCCGCTCCGCCGCCTGAGCGTCGCCTATTCGTGCCCGGAGGAGCTGATTTCTCTCTGGGAAAAATCCTACGGCAAATCCTGTGCGGAAAAACTGCTGAAAAGCCTGCTCGTCCGCCCGGACGTGTTCGTGCGGGTGAATAATACCCGCCTGAGCGAGGAACAATTATTGGAAAGGCTGCGCGGGGAGGGAATTTCCGCCGCGCGCGTCCCCTGGCCGGACGGCGCCCTCCGCCTGCGGCAGCCCGGGGAGATCCGCGGCGGCGCGTGCTACCGCGGGGGCCTGCTCCACGTGCAGGACCTTTCGTCGCAGATCTGCTGCCGCCTTCTGGACCCGCAGCCCGGCGAACGCATCGCCGACGTCTGCGCCGCGCCGGGCGGCAAGACCTTCACCCTTGCGGAGCGGATGGAAAACCGCGGGGCGGTTTTCGCGTTCGACCGGTACCCGGGGCGAGTCGGCCTGATTCGGGAAGGGGCGCGGCGGCTGGGCCTCTCCATCGTCCGGGCCGCCGTGCGCGACGCCGCCGGCCCGCCGGAAGGCCTGGCGGGGAAATTCGACCGCGTACTGTGCGACGTGCCGTGCTCCGGGCTCGGGGTGTTGCGCAGAAAGCCGGAAATCCGCTACAATTTTTTGCCTGCTATTGACAGCCTGCCCGATTTGCAGTACCGTATTCTGTGTAGATCGTCCGGGCTGGTCGGGGAAGGGGGGGTTCTGTTCTATTCCACCTGCACCCTGAACCCGGGCGAAAATGAACGGATCGCCGAGCGCTTTCTGCGGGAAAACCGGCGGTTTCGGCCTTTCCCGCTGCGGACGTGCGAGATGCCCGGGCATGCGGGTGACGGGCCGCGCGGCCGGCTCACGCTGATGCCGCATGTGGACGGGACGGACGGCTTTTTTATCGCCGCCTTTCAAAAAGGCAGGAGTTGAAGGTTTGAGCCTGACGGATATAAAATCGATGACCCTGAAGGAGCTGAAAGCCCTGGCGGCGGAACGGGGGCTGCCGGCTTTTCGCGCGCTGCAGGTGTATCGGTGGCTGCAGCGGGGCGTTTCCGGCTTTGACGAAATGACCGACCTGCCGAAAGACTTTCGGGAGGCCCTTGCCGCCGGGTGCTACATAGCCGGCGCCGAAATCGAGCGGAAATTCCGCTCCCGCCTGGACGGCACGGTCAAATACCTGTTCCGCATGCACGACGGGCAGCTTGTCGAAAGCGTGCTGATGCGCTACCTGTACGGGCTGACGCTGTGCGTTTCCACCCAGGTGGGCTGCCGGATGGGCTGTGTGTTCTGCGCGACGGGCAAAAGCGGCTTTTCGCGGAATCTGGCGCCCTCCGAAATGCTGGCGCAGGTCCAGGCGGCGCAGGCCGACGCCGGCGAGCGGATCTCCAACCTCGTGCTGATGGGCATGGGGGAGCCGCTGGAAAATTACGACAACGTGCTGCGCTTTCTGGAGCTGGTTTCTTCCGAAGAGGGCATGAACGTCGGTATGCGCCACATTTCCCTCTCCACCTGCGGGATTGTGGACCGGATTTACGACCTGGCGGAAAAGCGGCTTCAGCTCACGCTTTCCGTTTCGCTCCACGCGCCGAACGACGAGATCCGCTCGCGCCTGATGCCCGTCAACCGCCGCTGGGGGGTTGAGGAGCTGCTGAAGGCCTGCCGCTTCTATGCGGAAAAAACGGGCCGGCGCATCTCGTTCGAGTACGCGATGATCGGCGGCGTCAACGACAGCGCGGCCTGCGCGAGGGAGCTGGCCGCGCGGCTGAAGGGGATGCTGTGCCACGTCAACCTGATTCCCGTGAACAGCGTGAAGGGGTCGCCGTTCCGGAAGAGCACCCAGGCGCGGGACCGGCTGTTTATCCGGATTCTGTCCGAATCCGGCATCACGGCCACGGTCCGCAGAACGCTCGGCGCCGACATCAACGCTTCCTGCGGCCAGCTGCGGCGCAGATACGAAGAGGAGGTGGCCAATGTTGAAAGCCTACAGCAGAAGTGATATTGGCCTTGTGAGAAAGTCGAACGAAGACGCCTGCCGGAGCGGCGTGTTCTCAGAGCACGCCGGCTGGGCGGTCGTCTGTGACGGAATGGGCGGGGTGAACGGCGGCAACGTCGCCAGCAGCGTCGCCGTGGAAAAGATTTCGGCTTTTCTCCTCTCCGGCTACCACGAGGGGATGGACGGCCCGGCCGTGCGCGAGCTGATGGCCTCGGCCGTCGCGCGCGCAAACGGGGCCGTCCACCGGATTGCCGGCAGTGACTCCACCCTGACGGGCATGGGCACAACGGTCGTGGCGGCCGTCGTCTGCGGCGGGAAGGTCCATGTCGCCCATGCGGGCGACAGCCGCGCCTACCTGATTTCCTCCGACGGAATCCGGCAGCTCACGACGGACCATTCCATGGTCCAGGAGATGGTGGAGAAAGGGGATATCACGGCCCAGCAGGCCAAGACGCACCCGCAGAAAAACATCATCACGCGGGCGCTGGGCGTCGAGCCGTCCGTCCGGGTCGATTACAGTGAGACGCCCTTCCCGCCGGGGAGCCGCCTGCTGATCTGCACCGACGGCCTGACCAATTATCTGGATTCGGACCAGATCTTCAGCCTGGCCTCCAAGCTGAACGGCGACCAGCTGACCGAACAGCTGATCGCCCGCGCCAAAAGCGCCGGGGGCGGCGACAACATCACGGTCGTTGTTCTGGAAGACGAAGCCGCTTGAAGGAGTGATACCGTATGGATACTTACACGGGAAAACGGCTGGACGGCCGCTACGAAATCCATGAAATCATCGGCGTCGGAGGAATGGCGGTGGTGTACCGTGCCTACGATACCATCGACGACAGGACGGTGGCCATCAAAATCCTGAAGGATGAATTTTCCGGAAACGAGGAGTTCCTCCGCCGCTTCCGCAACGAATCCAAGGCGATCGCAGTCCTCTCCCACCCCAACATCGTCAAGGTCTACGACGTGAGCTTCGGCGACAGAATCCAGTATATCGTCGAAGAGTATATCGACGGCATTACCCTGAAGGAATACCTCGACCAGCAGAAAGTCGTCAAATGGAAGGAAGCCATCCACTTCACCGTCCAGATTCTGCGCGCCCTGGAGCATGCCCACAGCAAGGGCATCATCCACCGCGACATCAAGCCGCAGAACATCATGCTGCTGCAGGACGGCACCATCAAGGTCACGGATTTCGGCATTGCGCGCTTCTCCCGCAACGAAACGAGGACCATGACCGACAAGGCCATCGGCTCCGTCCATTATATCGCCCCCGAGCAGGCGCGCGGCGACCTTACGGATGAAAAGACGGATTTGTATTCCGTCGGCGTGATGCTGTACGAGATGCTGACCGGCCGCCTCCCGTTTGAGGCGGACAACGCGGTCTCCGTCGCCATCATGCAGCTGCAGACAGACCCCAAGCCCCCGCGCGAGCTGAACCCCTCGATTCCGGAAGGGCTGGAGGAAATCACCCTCAAGGCCATGCAGAAGGACCCGGCGCGCCGGTACCAGTCCGCCGCCGAGATGCTGCACGACGTCGAGGAGTTCCGCAAAAACCCCTCCATGCGCTTTCAATATAAATATTTTGTGGACGAGAAGCCCACCAAGTATATCGACGCGATCGATTCGGTCCGGAACCCCCAGCCGCAGGCCTACGGTGACAACTACGACTATGTGGAGGAGGCGGACCGCGTCCCTGCAAAAAAGAAAAAGCCCGTCGCGCTGCTGGTGATTGCCGGCATCGCCGCCGCTTTTCTGATTGCCGCCATCGTGTTCGGCGTCGCCGCCCTGACCCGCAACTGGAACGCCGCGCCGGAAGAGGTCGTTTTGCCCAACTTCGTCGGCAAGACTTATGAAGAGGTGGTCGAGTCGCCCGCATCCTCCTCCAGCTTCAACTTCAAGAAAGAAGAGAAGAGCGACTCCGCCCATCCCGTCGGCCAGATAATCGGCCAGACGCCCAAGGCGGGCACCAAGGTCAAGGCCAATGCGGACGTGACGCTCGTGGTCAGCACGGGCGGGAAGGAGTTCCCGATGCCGGATGTTTCCGGCCAGACGCGCGAAGACGCGGAGGCCGCCCTGCGGCAGGCGAAGCTGACGCCCGTGGTCTCCGAAGTCGCCAGCGACGAGGTGGAGGCCGGCAAGGTCGTCGGCACCGACCCGGCGGCCGGCACGCCCGTCAAGGAAGGCTCCGAGGTCAAGGTCTACGTGAGCACCGGGAAGATGGAGCAGAAGCTGTCCGTCCCGGACGTGACGGGCAACTCGCTGAAAGACGCGGTCGCAAAAATCACGGCGGCGGGGCTCACGGTCGGCGAAAGGAAGTACAAGGACGACACCGGCAAGGAAAAGGACGTCGTGGTCGAGACCGATCCCCTTCCCGGCGTCAAGCTGGGGAAAGGCGGAACGGTCAACCTGGTGCTCAGCTCCGGCAAGGCGTCGCAGAAGTCCATCTCCGTCTATGTGGACCTGCCGACCAACGAAACGCACGACATTGTGTTAAAGGCCTATCTGGACGGCAACCTGAGCGAGACCAGAACGGTCAACCCCTCCTATAATTCGACCTGCACGCTGACCTTTACGGGGACCGGCGGCCAGCATACGCTCATCGTCACGCTGGGCGGGCAGAAGTACCGGGTCTATACCCTCGATTTCGACACCGGCAAGCCAAAGCCGGAAGAGAGCTACAATTATGTCCCGGCCCAGAACAGCAGCAGCAACGGCAGCCATTCCCGCAGCCCGTCTTCCAGCAGCAGTACGCCCAGCGACCAGCCGGGCGCGTCGGTCACTTCCGGGGACTGAAGGCGCGGCCCTCACACGGCGCCGGGGCCGGTTCTGCGCCGTGGAGGCTCCGCAGGGCGTCTGTGAATGCCGGGCGCGGAATTTCCGCGGCCCTGGGGCTGCGCGGCAGCAAAGCCATGCCGCCCTATTATCGGAAAACGAAGGACTGGAACGAATGGGGAAAAAGAGAGAAATCTGCGTCGTAATCGGCTCTGTGCCTGTCAAAAACGACGCGCTGAAAAAGCTGGACAGGGCGCGCTGCTTCATCATCTGCGCCGACGGCGGGTACGACAATGCCGTTCGGTACGGCATTCAGCCCGACCTGCTGATCGGCGATTTCGATTCGGTGAAGAGCGAACTGCCGGGCGACGTGGAAACCGTCCGGCTGAAAGTCGAAAAGGATGATACGGACACGTTCGCAGCCGTAAAAGAGGGCCTGCGGCGCGGATACCGCAGCTTTGTGCTGGCCGGCGTGTTCGGCGGCGAGCGCAGCGACCACTCCTACGCCTCCCTGTGCGTCCTCCAGTATCTGTGCGGGCAGGGGTGCAAGGCCGTGATGGAGGGGGACCGGTGCCGCGTCTTCCTGCTGCGGGGCGGCAAGCTGACCCTGCGCGGGATGAAGGGAAAGACCGTCTCCATCTTTCCGTTCGGCTGCGTTTCCTGCGAAGTCAGCTACACCGGCCTGCAGTATCCGCTGAGCCGGACCCTGCTGTTCTCGGACACTCCCCTCGGCGTGAGCAACCGCGCCGTCGACGACTCTGCCAGCGTGACCGTCCACAGCGGGGACGCCCTGATTATGGTGGAGCGCTGACAGCGATAATTCCGCCTGCACACATTTGCCGCGCGCTGTATATACTGGTGAAAGGAACGACATAAAGACGCGGGCAAGGCGGTGTGCGCTACCATGTTCAAGAATCAGAAGGGCTGCGGCTCGTGGGCGGGCTATGCGATCACGTTCGGGGTCGGGCTGGTCCTCTCCTCTTTCTGCCCGACGGGGCTGATGCTCTTCATTGTGGCGGTCATCATGGTCCTGCTCGGCATCGCGCTCTTTAAGAAGTGCTGAACATAGGGAAGGGGGGGTCTGGAATGAAAGTCGTCGTGGTCAGGAGTTCAAAATTCTGGAGCTTTATTTTGCGCAGGGTATTCGGTGTGAAGCGGGAGCAGTAATTCTGCAGCGCGCGGGCGGCCTCGTCGGAGGCCGCTTTTTTTATGCCCTTTTTGGCATAAATAAGACAAGACCGGAATAACCATTACGTAGAAACAGAAAAAGGAGAGACTTCCTATGGATTATATGCTTGAGCGCGAAAAGGTCGCCGTGGATGAAGTCGTCTTTGACGGTTCCCAGGAACAGCCCGTCGATATGGACATCAGCCTTCCGGATTATTGCCCCGATATACAGCGGATTCTGAAGTGCCAGATTTACCCCCGCGTGACGGCCCGCAGCATCATGGGCGACCGGCTGATGCTCGACGGCAATTTTACGGTCAAGGTCTTTTACCTGGACCCGGACGCCGCCTGCGTGCGCTGCTGCGAGTCCGGGGATTCCTATTCGGCCGAAATCGCCCTCAAGCAGCCCGCCGACAACGCCCGGGTTCTCGCCTCCCCGCGCGTGGAGTATATCAACTGCCGGGCCACCAGCCCGCGCAAGCTGGATATCCACGGCGCTTTTTCGCTCTGCGCCAGGGTGATCCGCCAGGGGCAGAGCGAGCTGGTCTCCAACATTGCCGGCGACGACGTGGAGCAGCTGAAAAGCACGGCCGCGGTGAACCAGCCGGTCGGCTTTGCGCAGCAGCAGTTCAGCGTGGACGAAGTGCTGGAGCTCGGCCAGGGAAAGCCCGCGGCCGACAGCATCCTGCGCACCGACGCGTTCGCCGTGCTGCAGGACTTCAAGGTCACGGCGGGCAAGCTGATGATCCGCGGGGAAGCCTGCATCAAGTTCCTGTATTCCACCGCCGGCGAGACGGAATCGCTGGAAACCATGGAATATTCCCTGCCGTTCAGCCAGGTCCTCGACTGCGAAGGCGTAACGGACGACTGCCTCTGCGACGTGAAGCTGAGCGTCGCCTCGGCGGAGGCGCAGATTAAAAACGACTATTCGGGCGACAAGACCTTCTTCGACACCCAGATTAAGATTTTTGCCGACGCCGAAGCGTGCCGCAGCACCCAGGTGACTTTTGTGAGCGACGCCTTCTCCAGAAAATACGACATGAACCTCGAAGCCAAGCAGAAAACGCTGGACAGCCTGGCGGAGGTGGTCTCCGACACGTTCGTGCACAAGGCGGAGCTTTCGGCGGACGAGAACACCGTCTCGAAGGTGCTGGACGTCTGGAGCGAGATGGGGAACGTCTCGGCCGAAGCCTCCGACGGAAACGTGAAGTTCAAGGGCAAATACAGCCTGTGCGTGCTGGCGGTCAACGCGGAAAACAAACCGTTTTACTTTGAGCGCCTGCTGAATTTCGAGTACACCAAACAATGCACCTCTTCGGGCGACCTGAAATGCGAGGCCTCGGTCGGCGCCGGAGCCGTCAGCTACCGCATCACCGGCAGCGGAATCGAGACCAAGACGGAGCTGCGCCTTTCCGCGGAGCTCAGCCGGTCGCTCAGCGTCAAATCCATCTCGGCCGCCACCGCGGATGAGACCAAGCCCGTCCAGCGCGACGCGGCCGCCCTCTGCCTTTACTTTGCCGCCGCCGGCGAAAGCCTTTGGAATATCGCGCGGGAATACCGCACGTCCCTTCAGTCGATCCGCAGTGAGAACGGCCTTTCCGGCGATGCTGTTGAAAACAAGGGGATGCTGCTGATTCCGATGTAGGCGGGCCGCCCGCTTTTGCGCCCCGGCGTTCCCGGCCTGTGTTTCAGGGCGAATATTTCTGATGCCTGAGGGGGAGGAAAAATGGAAGAACACGATATTTACAGGGATATTTCGGAACGGACGAACGGCGACATCTACATCGGCGTCGTCGGGCCGGTCAGAACCGGAAAATCCACGTTTATCCAGCGGTTTATGGATACCATCGTCGTGCCGAACATGGATTCGGAGTACCGGCGCGACCGCGCCGTGGATGAAATGCCGCAGTCCGCCGCGGGGCGCACCATTATGACCACGGAGCCGAAGTTCGTTCCGGAGCAGGCCGTGACGGTGCATATCGACAACAGCGCCACGTTTTCCGTCCGGCTGATAGACTGCGTCGGCTACATCGTCCCGAGCGCCCTCGGATACATCGAAAACGACGCCCCGCGCATGGTGATGACGCCGTGGTACGACAAGCCGATCCCGTTCAACATGGCGGCCGAAATCGGCACCAAGAAGGTCATCACCGAACATTCCACCATCGGCCTTGTGGTCACGACGGACGGCAGCATCAGCGACATCCCGCGCTCGGAATACGCGGAGGCGGAGGAGCGGGTCGTCGGCGAGCTCAAGAAAATCGACAAGCCCTTCATCGTGCTCCTCAACTGCGTGAACCCCGCGACGGACGAAGCGAAAGCCCTTGCGGACGGTCTGCAGAAAAAGTACGCCGTGCCCGTGCTGCCGGTCGACTGCCTGCATCTGGAGGAGGCGGAGATCCGCGCCATCCTCGCCAAGGTCCTGTTCGAGTTCCCCGTCCGTGAAATCCGGGTCGACATGCCCCGCTGGCTCTCTTCGCTGGAGAAGGACCACTGGCTCCGCTCGGCGGTCTACAATTCCATCCAGCAGTCGGCCGCGAAAATCACCCGCATCCGCGAGGTCGAAAACGTCGTCCGCGACGTGCGCCAGTGCGAATATGTGAAGGGCGCGGACACCGCCTCCATCGAACTGGGCACGGGACGCGCCAGAATCTCCGTCGGGCTGCAGCCGGACCTTTTCTATAAGGTCCTCGGCGAGAAAACGGGGCTCGAAATCAACGACGAGGGCAGCCTGATGGACTGCATGCTGAAGATGGCACAGATGAAAAAGGTCTACGACAAAATCAGCGGCGCCTATCACGATGCGGAGGAGAACGGCTACGGCATCGTGATGCCGAGCACCGACGAGCTGACCCTCGAAGAGCCGGAAATCATCCGCCAGGGCGGGAAGTACGGCATCCGCCTGAAGGCCGCGGCGCCTTCCATCCACATGATGAAAACGCGCATCACGACCGAAATCACGCCCATCGTCGGCTCCGAAAAGCAGTCGCAGGAACTGGTCGAGTACATCCTCAAGGAATTCGAGTCCAACCCGTCGCAGATATGGAACTCCAATATCTTCGGGAAGAGCCTGCACGAGCTGGTCAACGAGGGCCTCCACAACAAGCTGAACCGCATGCCGGCGGACGCGCGCGACAAGGTGCGCGAGACCATCGAGCGCATCATCAACGAGGGCTGCAGCGGCCTGATCTGCATCATCCTGTAAAATCCCGAAACCTGCGGGGCCCGGAAAAACGCTTTGCGGCGCTTTCCGGGCCCCGTTTCTCATTTAACGTGCGGAGACCTGGAAATGTTGATTTTTCAGGGCATCGGGGCTATACTAATAGAATGTGCCGGGGGCATGCCCGTTTCTTTCCGGAAAGAAAAGAAGGGAAACCGGCGCTTCCGGAGAAATAAAAAAAGACAGGATGAAGGCATTGCTGCATTTCAAGACTCTGACGCTTTCCGACATTCCCGTCGTAAGGCCGTTTTTAAAGTGGCAGGATTCCAGAATCTGCGACTATTCCATCGGCGGAATCTTTATGTGGAGGGATTATTTCAAGACTTATTTCACCATTTACCGAAACACGCTGATTTTCAAGGTGAAGTATCTCGGCGGCGTGATGGCGTTTCCGGTTCCGATTGGGGAGAATCCGGCGGCGGCGATGGATCAGATTGAGGACTACTGCCGCCGGAACGGCCTGCCGTTGATTTACTGTACCGTGCCGGCCGGCGCCCTGCCAGCCCTGAAGCGGCGGTACCCGGCCCTTTCCGCCGAGCCGAACCGGGACTGGTTCGACTACCTTTACCGAACGGAGGACCTGCTTTCCTTCCGCGGCAGAAAGTTCGACGGTCAGCGCAACCATATCCATCGGTTTCAGCGTCTGTGCCCCGGTTATTCTTTCCGGGAAATCACGGACGGCAATCTGGATGCGGTGCGCTCTTTTTATGCGCAGTTTGCCGAAGAGCACCAGAAGGCGAGCCCCGTCGCGCGGGAAGAGAGCGCCAAGACCATGGAGCTGCTGGAGCGGTACGGCCAGTACGGCCTGTTCGGCGGTTTTCTGTGGACCGGGGACCGGATTGCGGGCGTCTCCATCGGAGAAATCGTGGGGGATACCCTCTTCGTCCATGTGGAGAAGGCGGACACGCGCTATACCGGCGTGTACCAGGTCCTGGTCCAGGAGTTCCTGAAACATTTTGCGACGGAGCGGACCGTCTACGTCAACAGGGAAGAGGACGTCGGCGACGCGGGCCTGCGGAAGTCGAAATTTTCATACCATCCCGCCGCCCTGCTGGAGAAGAGCACGGTCCGGGCTTTTCCGGGCGGGGCGCCGGTTCCGGATGAGGAAAAAGGAGGACAAGCATGACCGAAAAACTCTATGATTCCAACGCCTATCTCAAAATTTTTGCCGCCCATGTCGTCGGCTGCCGCAGGCAGGGGAAAACCTTTGCCGTGACCCTCGACCGCACCGCGTTTTACCCGGAAGGCGGCGGCCAGCCGGCGGATACGGGCGTGCTGAACCTCGCCAACGTGCTGGACGTGCAGGAAAGCGGAGGCGAAATCGTCCACCGCACCGACCGGCCCCTGCCGGAAGGGGCCCTGGTCTTCGGCGGCATCGACTGGACCCGCCGCTTCCGCCGCATGCAGCAGCACACGGGGGAGCACATCGTGTCCGGCGTCGCGCACCGTCTGTTCGGCGCCGAGAACGTCGGGTTCCATATGGGGGAGGCCTTCCTGACCGTCGACTGGAACGTGCCGATAGGCCCGGACGGCCTCGCGGCAGTCGAGCGCCTTGCCAACGAGGCCGTGTACCGCGACCTTCCGGTCCGGGCGGAGTACCCGGAGCCCGACGTGCTGAAGCGCCTGCGGTACCGCAGCAAAAAAGAGCTGACCGGCCCGGTCCGGATTGTGACCGTGCCGGGGTACGACGTCTGCGCCTGCTGCGGGACCCACGTCGCCCGCACGGGCGAAATCGGCGCCGTCAAGCTGCTTAGCGCGCAGAACTACAAGGGCGGCACGCGCATCACCATGGCCTGCGGCGCCCAGGCCATGGAGGCGTTCGGCGAAAGGCTGCGGATTACCGACGCGCTCTCCAATCTGCTCTCGGCCAAAACGGAAAAAATCGAGCCGGCGGCCGAGCATATCCTCACTGAAAACGAAGAGCTCAAGCGCCAGGTCTCCGCCCTGCGCGGCCGCATCCTCGAGATGAAGGCCGCGGCGGTCCCGGAAAACGGCGGAAACGCCTGCGTGTTCGAGGAGGGCCTTTCGCCGGACGACCTGCGGCGCTTCGCCCTGCTGCTGGCCGGGCGCTGCGGCGGCACGGCGGCCGTGTTCAGCGGGGAGAACGGCCGGTACCGCTACGCGGCCGCGGCCAAGAACCGGGACGTGCGCCCGTTCGGAAAGGCCCTGAACGCCGCGTTCTCGGGGCGCGGCGGCGGCTCTGCGGAGCTGGTTCAGGGCTCCGTCAAAGGGGAGGAAAAGGCCGTGCGGGCTTTCTGCCGCCAGGCGGCCCGACCCGACCCGTGACCCTGCGGGACTGCACGGGCAAGGGCAGTCCCGCCGCTTGACAATGTCCTGCGGGGGGCGGTATAATTTTGGCTGATTGTTTTTTTACGGCGGAGAGGCTCAAGCCCATGATTTTATATCATTTACATAAATTCCGAGGATGGAGGGCATTATGTCTGCAAAGTATATTTTTGTGACCGGAGGCGTGGTTTCCGGCCTGGGGAAAGGGATTACCGCGGCGTCCCTCGGCAGGCTGCTGAAGGCGCGCGGCCTGCGCATCACCATTCAGAAATTCGACCCTTACCTGAACGTCGACCCCGGCACCATGAACCCGTTCCAGCACGGGGAGGTCTTTGTGACCGACGACGGGGCGGAGACCGACCTCGACCTCGGCCACTACGAGCGGTTTATCGATGAAAACCTCACGCAGAACAGCAATGTGACTTCCGGCAGGATTTACTGGAACGTGATCCAGAAAGAGCGCAACGGGGACTACGGCGGCGGCACGGTGCAGGTGATTCCCCACATCACAAACGAAATCAAGGAGCGCATCTACGAGGGGAAAGAAAACGTCGACGTCGCCATCATCGAGGTCGGCGGGACGGTCGGCGATATCGAGAGCCAGCCGTTTCTCGAGGCAATCCGCCAGTTCGCCATCGAGGTCGGGCGCTCCAACTGCCTGTTCATCCACGTCACGCTGGTCCCGTACCTCGCCTGTTCGCACGAACATAAATCCAAGCCGACGCAGCACAGCGTCAAAGAGCTGCTTTCCATCGGGATTCAGCCGGATATCATCGTCCTTCGGTCCGAGAAGGCGGTGGGGGAGGAAATCAAGAAGAAAATCGCACTTTTCTGCAATGTCGCGGAAAACTGTGTGATTGAGAATCTGGACCTCCCCCTTCTTTATGCCGTTCCGCTCGCCCTGCGGGAGGAAAAACTGGACGACATCGTCTGCAAGCGGCTCGGCCTCGACACGCCCGGCCCGGATCTCGGCGACTGGATCACCATGGTCCACACCGCCATGTCTTTAACGGAGAGCGTCACGGTCGCCATCGTGGGCAAATACGTCGGCCTGCGCGACGCCTACCTGAGCGTCGCGGAGGCGCTCACGCACGGCGGCTTCGGCAACAAGGTGAAGGTCAACATCAAATGGGTGGATTCCGAAACCGTCGAGGACGAGAACGTCGGGGAGATTTTCTCCGAGGTGGACGGCATCCTGGTGCCGGGCGGCTTCGGCCAGCGGGGAATCGAAGGCATGATTCGGGCCGTCCGCTATGCGCGCGAAAACGGCGTGCCGTTCCTCGGCATCTGCCTGGGGATGCAACTCGCCCTGATTGAGTTTGCGCGCTCCGTCCTCGGCCTTGCGGACGCCAACTCCGCGGAGTTCGACCCGCAGAGCACCAACCATGTCATCGACCTGATGCCGGAGCAGAGGGGCGTGGTGCAGCTGGGGGGGACCATGCGCCTGGGCAAATACCCGTGCAAGCTGCTGCCCGGCTCCAAGGCTGCCAAACTGTACGGCGGGGCGGGCGTCGTCTATGAACGGCACCGCCACCGCTTCGAGGTCAACAACGACTACCGCCAGCGCTTTGAAAAGGCGGGCGTCGTGTTCAGCGGCAGGTCGCCGGACGACCGCATCGTGGAGATGATGGAGATTCCCGCCCACCCGTGGTTCTTCGGCTCCCAGTTCCACCCGGAGTTCCGCTCGCGCCCCAACCGGCCCCATCCGCTTTTTCAGGGCCTGATAGGCGCCGCGAAGGAATTCAAGTCCAGGAATAACGAGCAGCTCAAGCTGGACTGATTTTTCGGCGGGCGAAATTTCTTCAAATATCTTCAGAACGAATAAAACTGCCAAATCATGCCAATGATTTTCCTGAACGCTTCAGAACGGAAGGAGAATCTCGGCATGAAAGTATGGGAAAAATCGCTTTGCCTCGCGTTTGCCCTGACCGTCCTTTTCAGCTTTGCGGGCTTCGCGGCGGGCTGTGAAGATATTCCGAACCATATTCTGCGGCTGCATGTTCTGGCGAATTCCGACAGCCGCGAAGACCAGGCCCTGAAGCTGAAAGTCCGTGACCGCATCCTCGCGGAAAGCGCCGGGATGCTGGACGGCGTCAAGACCAGGGAAGAGGCCGAGCGCGCCGTCGCCGAAAACCTGCCCCGGCTGCAGAAAGCCGCCGAGGACGAGGTCCGGAAGCAGGGGGCTTCCTGCCCGGTGCGCGCGGAGCTAGCCAACCTGTACTTCACCTCGCGCCGGTACGGGGACGTGACCCTGCCGGCGGGCCGGTACGACGCGCTGCAGGTCACGCTCGGCACCGGCAAAGGGCACAACTGGTGGTGCGTGCTGTTCCCGGCCCTGTGCCTGCCCGCGGCGGAGGCGCCCGCCGAGCTGCAGGACGTGCTCGACCGCGGCGAGATGGAAATCGTCGAGGGAAAAGACGGGGAAGGCTATATCCTCAAATTCAAATCCGTCGAGCTGTACCAGCAGTTCCGCGGCTGGCTGCAGCAGCGGTTCGGCTGAGGGCGGCGGCTCCGGGTTCCAGAGCGGCGAAGCGCGGTTTTTCCTCCCGGCCTGTTTATGGTATAATACGGGGGACGGGAGGAAGAGGCCATGCTTCGTTTTGTTTTCGGGCGCTCCGGCAGCGGGAAGACCCGGGCGGTGCGGCTCGCGCTGAAAGAGAAGGCCCGGGCCGGCGGGGAGCGGCTGATGCTGATTGTGCCGGAGCAGGCCTCGTTTGAAAACGAGCGCGCAATGCTCCGGCTGCTGGGCGCGCGGGAGGCGCGGCGCGTTTCGGTGACCAGTTTTTCCCGCCTTGTGGACGCGGTGCAGCGCCGGTGCGGCGGGTTTGCCGGCCGCCGGCTGGACGACGGGGGCCGCAGCATCTTTATGAGCCTCGCCATCGGGCAGGTGCGCGACAAGCTGGAAATCTACCGCAAAAACGCGGAGAGCACCGAGCTGGTCGGCCTGATGCTCGACATTTCCGCCGAGCTGAAGATGTGCGCCGTCGGGCCGGAAAAGCTGGAGCAGGCCGCCGCGCGCCTGCCGCAGGGAACCCTGCGGAAAAAACTGCGGGAAGTTTCCCTGATTCTCTCCGCTTACGACGCGCTGGTGGCCCGCAGCTTCCTCGACCCCCTCGACGACCTCACGCGCCTGAAGGACATCCTTGCGCGGCACGATTTTTTCGCCGGCTTCACGGTGATGGTGGATTCCTTCCAGAGCTTCACCGTGCAGGAGTACGGGGTTCTGGAGCTGATTCTGCGGCAGGCGGACGAGGTGGACGTGACGCTCTGCGCCGACGGGCTCGGCGGCCCGGAGGACGAATCCGGGCTGTTTGCCATCGCGCGCCGCACGGCGCAGGTCCTGATGCGCCTGGCCGGGAGAAACGGCGTGCGCGTCGCGCCGCCGCGGGTGCTGGAGGGCGGCCGGCGCTTCCGGAACCCGGCCCTCGCCGCGCTGGAGGCGGGGGCTTACCGCCCGGCGCGCAGCGTGTACCGCGGTCCCTGCGGGGGCGTGGCGGTCTACGAGGCGAAAAACCGCTACGACGAGGCCGCGTTCGTCGGCGCGGCCATCCGCAACCTGGTCATCCGCAAGCACTACCGCTACCGCGATTTTGCGGTGATTGCGCGCACCACGCAGCCCTATATCGGCATCCTCGACTCCGCGCTGGAGCGCTGGGAGATTCCGTATTTCATGGACAGGCCGGAGCCCATCGACGCCGAGCCGCTGATGCGCCTGGTCCTTTCCGCGTTCCGCGCCGTGCAGCACGGCCTGCGGTCGGACGACGTCTTTCTCTACCTGAAAACCGGCCTCGCGGGCCTTTCGACCGCCCGGATTTCGGAGCTGGAAAATTACACGTTCGTCTGGAATCTTTCGGGGAAAAAATGGAAAGAGGAGTGGACGGACCACCCGGAGGGCTTCGGCGCGAAATTTTCGGAGGCGGATTCCCGGCTCCTCTCGCGCATCAACGATTCCAGGCGCAGGGCCGTGGAGCCGCTCCTGCGCCTGGCGCAGGCCACCGACGGCGAGAAAACCGGCGAGGAGATGGCCGCCGCGGCCTACCGCCTGCTGGAGGACACGGGCGCGGCCGGCAACCTGCGCGCCTTTGCGGGCAGGCTTTCGCGCCGGGGAAGCCCCGCCGCGGCCGAGCGGGAGCTGCGGACGTGGGACCTGCTGATGAACGTGCTGGACCAGACGGCGCTGGTGATTGGGAAAATGGGCATCACGCGGACGCGGTACGCGGAGCTGCTGCGCCTGATCATCCAGTCGGAGCGCATCGCAAGCATCCCGCAGGGGCTGGACGAGGTCACGGTCGGCGACGCGGACCGCATCCGGACTTCAGAGCCGAAGGTCGTCTTTCTGATAGGCGCGGCGCGCGGGGAGTTTCCGCTCGCGCCGGGCGGGAACCGCGTGTTCAGCGACGGCGAGCGCCGCAGACTGATTCGCCTCGGCCTGCCGCTCAACGACCTTTCGGAGGGCGCGGCGCTTCAGGAGCGCTTTCTGGCTTACTCGGCGATGAGCGCGCCCTCCGAGCGGCTGTACATCACCTATCCCGTTTCCGACGGCTCCGGCGGCGGGCTTTCCCCCTCGTCGATTCCGGCCGAGGCGCGCGCGGTGCTGCAGAATGTTCCGGCGCTGGACGAGTATGCGCTGCAGCCGGTCTGGTTCGCCTGCGCCGAGGCGCCGGCCATGGAGCTGACCGCCCGCAAATGGAATTCCGGCGACACGCTTTCCGCCACACTCAAGGCCCTGTTCAGGAGCCGCGGGCAGAGCGGCCGCCTCGCCGCGGCGGCCCGCGCCGCGGGGAAGGCGCCGGCCGGCTTTGCCGACCGCGGCGCCGCCCGCGCCCTGTTCGGGGACCGGATGCGCGTCTCCGCCACCCAGATTGAAAAATTCTACCTGTGCCGGTTCCAGTATTTCTGCCGGTACGGGCTCAACGTGCGGGAGCGCCGCGCCGCGGAGCTGAACGCGCTGGAGTACGGCAGCCTGATGCACTTTCTGCTGCAGCGGCTGTTCCAGAACATCGGCGCCGAGGCCGTCTGCGCCATGAAGCCGGAAGAACTGCGCCGGCGGATTGTGGGGTTCCTCGACGAGTACGTCGCGATGATGTTCGGCGGGCTGGAAAACCGCACGCCCCGCTTTACATACCTGGTCGGCCGCATCGCGGACGCCGCGCGCGTCGTCGCCGGCCACATCGCGCGGGAGCTCTGCCAGAGCGGCTTCCGCCCCGTGGATTTCGAGCTGGAAATCGGCGGCGCCGTCGGCCCGCTCCGGATTGCGCTGCCGGGCGGCGGCGAGGTCAGCGTGGACGGAAAAATCGACCGCGTGGACCTGATGGACCGCGGCGGCAAGCGCTACCTCAGAATCGTCGATTACAAGACGGGCAGAAAGGAATTCCGGCTTTCCGACATCCTGTACGGAATCAACATGCAGATGCTGATTTACCTCGCCGCGCTGTGCGAGAACGGCGGCGGGCGGTACGGCGATTTCCGCCCGGCCGGCGTCCTGTACGCCCCGGCGAACCGCCCCTCCGTTTCCGCCGGGCGGGACGCCCCGCCGGAGGCGCTGCGGGTGAAGGCGGAGCGCCAGCTGAGGATGGACGGCCTGGTGCTGGACGACCCGCAGGTGATTGCGGCGATGGACCGCGAGGCGAAGGGCCGCTATATCCCCGTGGCGCTGAAGGGCGGCCTGCCGAGCCGGCGCGACCACGTGGTTTCCCCGGCGGAGCTGAAGGCGGTTCTCGGTTACCTGAAGACCCTGATTGCGGACATGGCCCGCGAGCTGCGGAACGGCGAAATCGGCGCGGTGCCGCTGAACGGCGACAAGCACAGCGCCTGCGAATGGTGCCCGTATTCCTCCGTGTGCGGCCACGAGCGCGACGACCCGGAGCGCCGGATGCAGAGCTGGGACCGGCAGGCCGCCATGGAAGAGCTGAAAAAAGCCGGGAAGGGAGGGCCGGGCGCATGAGCAGAAACTGGACGGAAGAGCAGAAGGACGCCATCCGGGCGCGGGGCGGCACGCTGCTGGTCTCGGCGGCGGCCGGCTCCGGCAAAACCGCGGTGCTGGTCCAGCGCGTGCTGGAGCGCCTGACGGACCCCGTGCGCCCGACCGACGCCGACCGGCTGCTCGTGGTCACGTTCACCCGGGCGGCGGCTGCGGAGATGAGCGGGCGCATCGAATCCGAAATCGCCCGCATGCTCGAAAAAGACCCCGAGAACGCGCACCTGCGCCGGCAGCAGCTCCTGCTGCCGCGCGCCCACATCAGCACCATCGACAGCTTCTGCGCCGACCTTGTGCGCCAGAACTTTTACCGGCTCGGCGTCGCACCGGATTTCCGCGTGCTGGACGACAGCGAGGACACGGTGCTCCGTTCGGACGCGGCCGACCAGGCGCTGCGGGAATTTTACGAGCGGGGGGACGCGGCGTTCTACGAGTTCGTCGAATCCTTTTCTTCCGGCCGGGACGACGCCGGGGTCGCCCGCACTGTGAACCGGCTGTACGATTTTGTGCGGTCGCACCCGTTCCCGCGCCGCTGGATGAAGGAAAAAGCGGAGCTGTACGGCGCGGGCCGGCCGGCCGGAAAGACGGTCTGGGGCCGGACGCTGCTCGCCTTCGCGCGGGACGCCGCCGACTACTGCATCTCCGTGACGCGGGATTCCCTCGCCCGCGCGGCGGAGGATGAAAAAATCGCCGCCGCGTATTCCGACGCCTACCGCTCCGACCTCGCCGGGCTGAACGGCCTTGCGGAGGCGGTAAGCGCCGGCGACTGGGACCGCGCCGGCGCGGCCGCCCGGAACTTCGCGTTCCAGAAGCTCAGACCCCTGCGCGGCTACGGCGGCAGCCCGCTCAAAAACCGCCTCTCCGCCGCGCGGAGCGAGGTCAAAAGCACGGTCGGCAAAATCGCGTCGCTGTTTTCCGCGACCGAAGAACAGTGCGCCGGCGACATCGCCCGGCTCGACCCTATCGTCCACAAGCTGTTCGAGGTAACCGTCCGCTTTTCCGAGATTCTCGACCGGATGAAGGGCGAGCGCCACGCCGTCGATTTCAGCGATTTGGAGCACCTCTCGCTCCGCCTGCTGGTGCGCGAGACGGAGCACGGCTTTGAGCGCACGCCGGAGGCCGCGGAGCTCGCGTCCTCGTTCGATGAAATCATGGTGGACGAGTACCAGGACACCAACGAGACGCAGGACCTGATTTTCCGCGCCGTATCGCAGGACGATAAAAACCTGTTTCTGGTCGGCGACGTCAAGCAGAGCATCTACCGCTTCCGCCAGGCCATGCCGCAGATTTTCCTGCGGCGGCGCGGCGCCCTTCCCCGCTATGACCGAAGGGCAGACCGGTACCCGGCCTGCGTGGTGCTGGGCCGGAATTTCCGCAGCCGGGCGGGCGTGACGGACGCCGTCAATTTCGTATTCCGCCAGCTGATGAGCCGCCAGACCGGGGAGCTGGATTATACGAAAGAGGAGGAGCTGGTCCCCGCGGCGGAATACCCGCCGAGCGACGAAGCCGCGGCGGAGCTGGACGTGATCGACCTTTCCGGCGAAGGGGAGGCGCAGGACGCGGTGGCGGCCGAATGCCGGCTGATTGCGGAGAAGATTTACGCCCTGACCGACGGCACGCCGAGGATTTCGGAAAACGGGAAGCTGCGCCCGGCGACCTACCGCGACTGCTGCATCCTGCTGCGCAGCGCGAACCGCCCCGCGCACGACTATGTGCGGGAGCTGACCGCGCTCGGCATCCCCGCATGGGCGGACACGACGGGCGGCTTTTTCGAGGCGCCCGAGGTCAATACCGCCCTGTCCCTGCTGCGCGTGATCGACAACCCGATGCAGGACATCCCGCTCCTCTCGGTCATGATGTGCCCCATCTACGGCTTTACCGCGGACGATATGGCGAAAATCCGCCTGAAGGCCCGCGCGGGCCGGCTGTATCCGGCCGTGGCCGCCTTTGCGAAGGAGGACGAAAGGACCGCCGCGTTTCTGGACGAGATTGAGGATTTCCGCACGCTGGCGGCGACCCTGCCCTCCGACCGGCTGATCCGCGCCGTATTCCAAAAAACCGGCTACCCCGACTTGGTCCAGGCGATGCCGAACGGGGAGCTTCGCCTCGCCAACCTGCGGCTGTTGCTGGAGTACGCCAGAAAATACGAGGCTTCCGGCTACAACGGGCTGACGGGTTTTCTGCGCTTCCTCGAGCGGATGCAGAAGAGCCGGGGGGACCTGTCCGCGGCATCCGCCCTCAGCGAATCGGCCAACGTCGTGCGGGTCATGAGCATCCACCGCGCCAAGGGGCTGGAGTTCCCGGTCTGCATCCTCGCGGGCTGCTCCCGCCGCTTCAACCGGGACTCCCCCGACGTGCTGCTGCACCCGGAGCTGGGCCTCGGAATCCGGCTGCGCGGGGCGAACGGCGTGCGCTACGACACCATGCCGCGCGAGGCGGTCGCGCTGGAGCTGGAGCGCGACGAGATGAGCGAGGAGCTGCGCGTGCTCTACGTCGCCATGACGCGCGCGAAGGAGAAGCTGATTCTCGTCACCGCGCTGCGGGACGCGGAAAA
>ENA-UOOH01001455-UOOH01001455.1-fermentation-metagenome-genome-assembly--contig:-NODE-1455-length-23066-cov-9.290339_pt1 | contig 23066 bp, 13 predicted proteins | sample MGYA00245778_ERZ724025 | MGnify/ENA primary metagenome ERZ724025 (study PRJEB28704, sample SAMN03018313) | fermentation metagenome | biome: anthropogenic terrestrial biome; feature: soil; material... | reverse complement strand
TTGTATAATAATGATATAGTATATATTTTGTCCTAAAGGATTGTGTGAGACATATCTTTCTTGTTTTAACTATTGTTTTCATAACGTTGGCTATAAATTTGTGTGGTGAAATAGTACTGGAAATAATTATTTAACAAATACCTTTTTGATTATAGATTCTGTGACAAAATAAAGAAATCTATTGAGAGACGCAGGGGCACTCATCTTTTTTTTACAGATAAATATTTAAAATTTAAGATGGTGACAATTATGCTGGGAGAATTTTTTGAAAACATATGAATTAAATAACCTTCATTAAAATTTTTAGTTTGATTTATGAAAACATTGAAACTTGTGCTAACGTGCAGTCTTATGCTGTGCATATCGGTAATTTTTGCACAGAATAAACTTCTCACGGGAACTGTATTCGATGAGGTCGGGGAACCCGTCATCGGGGCCAGTGTGTTATTAAAAGGAACCACTGTCGGTACTGTAACAGGTCTGGATGGTGATTTCTCATTGAGTGTGCCGGAAGACGGTATATTGATTATTTCATATATTGGTTATCAGAGCCAGGAAATTCCTGTGTCCGCTAGAAAAAATATCAGTATTGTTTTACAGGAAGATACAGAGCTGCTGGACGAAGTGGTCGTTGTGGGATACGGTGTTCAGAGAAAAGCGACATTGACTGGTTCTGTTGCTGTGGTCTCTGATAAAATCCTCGGAGACAAGGGGGCACTTTCATCTCCTTTACAGGCCATGCAGGGGCAAGTCCCTGGTGTAATTATTACGCGTAACTCATCTGCTCCGGGAGATGAAAGTTGGGGTATGAAAGTCAGAGGGGCTGTATCAGCAAATAATTCCGATCCTTTAATTGTTATTGATGGTGTAGCTTACGAAGGAGTTAACGCTATGCGGAATATTAATCCAGATGACATTCAGTCTATGAATTTTCTGAAAGATGCATCTGCAGCCATCTATGGTTCACGTGCTGCCGGTGGGGTAGTGCTTATTACCACTAAGCAAGCCAGCGAAGGCAGGACAAGAATTGACTATTCCGGTTCAGTAACTGGAAAATATGTTGGTTTACAGCCGCGCTTGATGTCGATGGAACAGTGGGCTGATGCTCTCATTCAGGCTCGTACAAATGACGGGGCTACCATGAGTGACACTTGGGTACAGTATGCCAGGCTGGCTCAACAGTATGCGGGCATGTATATTGATTTCGATCATAGTGCTAATCCGTTTACAGGTGCCTTTACCGACGTAATGGATATGCCTTTTATTGATACAAACTGGACAGACATCCTCTTTGGACCGTCCACATCCACACAGCATAATCTTGCTGTTTCTGGCGGCACGGCAAAGAATCTCTTCCGTCTTTCATTAGGTTACTTATATGACGGTAGTAGCTTACAATGGGGTAACAATAGTAACTCTCGCTATAATATCCGTTTGAACAATGCATTTCAGTTGTCGGACAGGATAAAGTTAGAGTCGATGATAGCTTACAATCGTCAAGATCAGGTTGCGCCATCAAAAATTGGTAATACCTTAACCAGCAGTTATCCACAACCCGGGCTTCCGGCTGCAACAATAGATAAAAAACCCTATTCGTGGGGAACATGGTTGTCGCCAAACTGGTTTGCTGAATTGGGAGGCGATAACAATCTGAAAGTTTCAGAGGTTAATATAAGTGAAAAATTCACGATAAATCTCTTTGAAGATTTTGACTGGGTTAGTAATGTTGGTTACAATACCTCAAATGCAACACGGGATATCAAGCATTTGGCAATTAAATCATTCAATTATGCAGGAACGAAAGAAAATGGCAATGTAGCTGTTTCTCAGCAAGCGAATACTTCTTATCAAAAAACGAGTTCTCGTCGTGATTTTTATTCGTTATCCTCTTACATGAACTATACCAAAACGCTCAATTCTGTTCATAACCTTAACGCCATGGTTGGGACACAATATGAGCTTACACAATATGACTATTTCGGTGTTCAGGTAAAAGATATTCAGTCTTCTTTAGATGCTATTAATGGTGCGGGTGACATTACGCTGACAGACAATAAGGGGACAAAATGGCATGAGGCAATTATGTCTTATTATTCCCGTCTGAATTATAATTATGGAGATAAATATCTGCTGGAAGGTTTGTTGCGCTATGACGGTTCCTCACGTTTTAAGACTAATCGTTGGGATATGTTCTGGGGTGTTTCAGCCGGATGGAGGATCACAGAAGAAGCATTTATGAAAAACCAATCTATCATTGATGATTTGAAGTTGAGAGCTTCTTATGGAGTGGTTGGAAATCAGAGCGGTATCGACCGTTATGAAGGACAACAGTTGTATAACTTTACCTCACAAAGTGGGGCATTGCTCGGCGATGGAAAGGCAACCATTATCAACACCAATGGAAAAATTGCCTCGTCAGGTCGTGCGTGGGAACGTATTCACAACTATAATCTCGGATTGGAGTTCACAGCGTTGAAAAACAAGCTCACCGGATCAGTAGATTTGTTCAAGAAAAAGAACAACAATATGCTCATAACCATTACTTATCCAGGTATTCTGGGTGATAATGCAGGTTATTCTAATTCGGGAAAATTTGAATCTCATGGTTTTGAAGGGGTATTGGATTGGCGAGACAAAATCGGTTCCGTCGGCTATAATATAGGAGGAACTTTTACATTTTACGATAATGAATTGACTGATATCGGTGCAACTTCTGTACTTGCGGCAGGTTTTAGGGGACAACAACAAGGGTACGCCCTCAATAGTGTATTCGGTTACAAATACACAGGAAAAATTCAGACCGAAGAACAGCGTCAAGAGTATCTTGCTAAATACTTAACAGGGAATTCAATAGGGTTGACAGATGCTATTCGTTTGGGAGATAATATGTTTGAAGACTCCAATAAAGATGGTATTTTGGATTACAACGATCTTCACTGGCTCGGATCCGACGATCCAAAGATTTCTTACTCTTTCCATTTGGGTGTAAACTGGAATAATTTCGATTTATCGGTTATATTCCAGGGCGCAGCAAAAAGGACAATTTTCAGATCTCAGGACAATTCATGGACTGTACCTATGCGTAGTTCATACCTCAACGCGACCAACCAATCCGTAGGGAATGTGTGGTCGCCGGAGACGCCAGATGCACGTTACCCTACCTATACAAATAATGGAACGATTAATAATTATAATTATTTGCCATCATCGTGGACGGTTGAAAACGGTGCTTATCTTCGTTTGAAAAATGTCACTTTTGGATATAACGTCCCGAAGACTATTCTCAATGGAACAAAGGCAATTGAAAGTTGCCGCATTTATGTTACTGGTGTTGATCTTTGGGAAGTTACACATATTAATGATGGTTGGGATCCTGAAGCAAGCCGTGGAGTATCTGGTGTTGGACGTTATCCTTTTGTGCGTACTGCAACATTCGGAATGAATTTGACTTTTTAATACATAGCATGTTAAAGATATGAAGAATATAAAAATTTTATTACTTACGGCAGTTATTTTGTTGATGTCAATGGTTTCTTGTCTCGATTTGAACCCGCTTGATCAACTTGCAGATGGAAATATCTGGAAATCGGCAAATGATTTCAAATATTTTGCCAACAATTTTTATGGTTGGACACACGACTTTTCAGATCGTTACAATGACGGACCGCATTCCGATCTACGTTCGGATATAATCATTCCAAAAAGTGGAATCAATGAGTTTAGCCATGGCAATAACTCGATTACCAATTCGGACAAAAATTACACGGATGCTTATTATCGGATAAGGCGTACCAATCTACTGCTCAAAAATGCGACAGGCTTTGCTGGCAACGAATCTATCGATCAATATGTTGGGGAAGCGTATTTTTTCAGGGCCTATTTCCATTTTGAGCTGGTACAACTTTTTGGAGATGTCATCATTTCCAAGGATGTGATGGATATTAATTCTCCGGAAATGCAGAAAGAACGCAACGACCGGGGAGAAGTCATTGATTTTATCATTCAGGACTTAAGAGAGGCCATTGCAAAGTTGCCCGAAGCGTCGCCTGAAAATGGTCGTATCAATAAATATGTCGCTTACTCGTTTATTTCGCGGGTCGCGCTTTACGAAGGGACATGGCAAAAGTTTCGAGGAAATACGGTGCGAGGCAAGGAATTATGTGATGTTGCGGCTGAGGCTGCAAAAGAAGTAATCAATAGCGGCAGATACGAACTTTTTGCACCATCTGCCTTAGGAACTATGGCATACAAATATCTCTTTACTCTCGAAGATGCACAGAGCACGCCTGTTCCTGGATTGACAAAGGCAAGCAATAAGGAGTATATTTTCTATCGCCGTCATGATAATGATTTGTCTCGCTTCAATATTAATATAACTCATGGAGCAGTTGCGAATGCAGCCCTTATTAACCGTAAGTTTGTGAATATGTATCTTTGTAGTGATGGGCTGCCGATTGAAAAATCTCCGAAGTTCCAGGGCTATTCCACAATGAATTCCGAGTTTCAGAACCGTGACAATCGAATGTCAAATTCTTTCTTGCAAAATGGAGAAAAATATTGGGTAAACGATCCCGGAAGCAGTCGTATCGATTGGAAAGGAATGGAAGGAGAAGATGCAAAAAGTGCACTTACGATGAGACCTACTTTCGGAAGTGGTTATCAAAATAAAAAATGGGGGACCGAACGTGAAGTGATTGATTACTACGAAGGGTATGATTTTCCAATTATTCGTTATGCAGAAGTACTGCTCAACTATGCCGAAGCAGTTTATGAGCGGGACAATGCAATTAGTGATAGCGACCTTGACTTATCACTCAATCTCGTTCGATTGCGAGTAAACCCTGAAATGCCTAAATTGAGTAATACGCTGGTAAATAGTAATGGTCTGGATATGCGTGAAGAAATCCGACGTGAAAGGACCGTTGAATTGTATTTCGAAGGCTTCCGAATTGACGACTTGAAACGCTGGAAGACAGCTGAAACTGAAATGCCGAAAGATATCTTAGGTATAAAATGGGAAGGAACAGAGTTTCAAACAGCCTGGGGAACTGAAAGCAATCGTGCTAGAAATGCAGATGGCTGCTTGATTATGGAAAGCGGACGAGCATGGTCAGAAAAAAACTATCTTCACCCATTGCCAACTGATCAGCTGCAGTTGAATCCAAAATTAGGCCAAAATCCCGGTTGGAAGGTTGATTAACATTGAATTTAAAACAGGTAAGAACATGAAGACTAGAATTTTAGAAAAATTGATTTTAAGTTTATTAGCTGTCCTTTTTGTTACTAGTTGCGACAAGGAAAAGGATTTCGGAAGTCCGGCTGAAGAGGCGATTGCAATTTCATCGATAACTGTAGCGGAGACTCCATACAATGCGGATGCCGAGACTATTTGTCTGTTAACAAACCAGGATCTGCAATTGAACACAATTGTTTCTCCCGCAGAAGGTGTCACCTTTCCGGATATAACGTGGACCTCGTCTGACGAATCGGTAGTCAAGGTTAGTGAAACGGGGAAACTTAGTGCTGTTAAGGTTGGTACATCTATTGTTCGCGTTACTCCGGCCATCGGTTTTGGACCAGCGGCTGCAACCCCTTCAATAACCGTTAGAGTACTCAATCAATATGTATATATGAATAACGTGAGTATAACAGGTGCACCTGAACCTACTGACTCAATAGACGTGGGTACGACCTTGGAGCTTGGAGCTGCTTTCACTACCGAATCGGGAGAACCGGCTACTTTTATCCGTTACAAATGGACAAGCAGCAATCCGCAAGTTGCCGCTATAGATGAAAATGGTGTGGTAACGGGTATAGGACAAGGTACAACAATAATTACCTGTCAGGCTGATGATCAGAATCCTGGCCAGAAACCGTCCACATCCGTAGAGATCAGGGTTAAGAAGGTAATTCCGATAGAGACTCTTGAGATAATCAATGACCCCGAATTTGGCAGGCTTGGTTATGGACAAGAGTATCAGATCAGATTTAATGTTACGCCTGTAGATGCTACCGTTTCCGCCATCAAATGGGAAAGTGACAATGAAACTGCAATTAGCGTAAGTCGTACCGGAAAACTTACTGTGCATAGTATGGATGGTGCGATGGCGGTAATAACTGCGACGGCTGGTGATGTGGTGAAGAAAGTAAATGTAGCAGTGGCGCAAGGTCGTTTGTGTTACTCATTTGCTGATAAATTTACACCATGGACTGTTACAACCGGAGGAGCTGCGGTTCAATTATCTGATGGAACAAAGACAACCATTCAAATGTCTAATCCAACGAATACAGGAAGTGCAAAACATCGTGGAGATATTAATCTTGTAACGAACGGAAGTGGCAAACTGATGACGGTCAACCTTTCAACTTATCGTTATCTTGCAGTCAAAATTCGGGTACCCTCGAAACTGATTTCCGGTACGAACTCGCAGGGAACAGTCAAACTCGAGATGTTCGATAATCCAAGAACAATTGGTCCAGTCTATTGCGGTAAAACACCCGGATCAACTAATCAAAACAATCAATACGAAATTTTTGACTCTAATGAAATTTCAACAACTGAGCCCAATGTATTGTTTTTTGATTTACAAGGTGCATATAGCGGTGTAAATCCAACTACATGGGCTGTCCCGTTTAATCTGGTTCAATTCAAATTTGTAATAGCAGACTTCCCGGTAGCTGCAGATTGGCTATATGATATATATTGGGTGCGTACATTCCAAACGATCGAAGAAATGTCAGCTTTTATAAGTTCAGAGCAGTAAGACTATTAATCCAGAATCCACTTTGACAGGCTATTAATACCCTGTCAAAGTGGATTGGAATATATTTGAATCACAGTTTCACACGCAAAGCTTGCTTTCGGGATGAGGAGCACAGCAATAAAATCAAAGGAAAATAAATGATCAATCATATGAATAAAAATTGTCATAAAGCATTAATAGTCGGTATTTTGTTGTTTACTGGCATATTTTTTCTTGCTTGTAAAAATGAAAATGTACCCGAAACTGAAGAACCTTCTACTTCTATTCCTGATTATACGAAGAACTTAAGTCATCCCTGTATGTTGCATACGGAAAGTGACTTTGCTTTTGTTAAATCAAAAGTCCATGCAGGTGCGCAACCCTGGACTAACGCTTTCAATCATCTGGTATCCAGCAAACATTCTCAAAGTAGCTGGACTGCAAAACCAGTGAAAAAATTAGCTCGTCTGGATGCTGGAAACTGGGCAGCCATTGACAGATGGGTTAAAGAGGGTATTGAGAGTGACTGGTATTCAGGTATACAAAATAATTATACCAATTTGATGTATGATGCAGCTTCTGCATACCAAATGGCTTTGAGGTGGAAAATATCGGGTGATAATACTTATGCCGTTGCTGCCATTAATATTCTGAATTCGTGGGCTAGAAACTGTGAGGGATATATTGTAAATAAGAAAGGTGAATTTATAGATCCCAATGAATACTTGATAGCCTTCCAGATACATCAGTTGGCAAATGCAGCAGAAATATTACGCTCATCAGACGAATGGTCTAAGTCCGATTTTGAGGCATATAAGAAATGGATGGTCGATGTTTTTTACAAACCGGCCAGTCGTTTCCTGCAAACTCATAATAATACATGTGAAACACATTATTGGTTGAATTGGGACCTAGCAAATATGACAGCTGTTCTTTCGATTGGTATTTTGACAGATGATAACTATAAAATTAATGAAGCAATCAAGTACTTCAAGGTGGGCTTAGGGAATGGCAATATAGCCAAGGCGGTTCCATTTATTTACAAGGATCCTGACAGTGATCAAATAATAGGACAATGTCAGGAATCAGGACGAGACCAGGGTCATGCTACGTTGTGTGTGCCTTTGTTGGGCGCTTTTCTTCAAATGGCAAAAAATGTGGGTGAAGACCTTTTGATTTACGATAATAATCGTGCACTTGCCATGTGTGAATATGTAGCAAAATATAATATTGGAACCGTACAGAGCGGATCTGTCATGTCACAATTTGTATATGATGTATCGAAACTTCCATACACAACTTATCAAAACTGCGAAGGTACTGTTCAGACGCAAATGGGAGAGACAGGTCGTGGAACAGTACGACCAGGGTGGGAACTGATTCATCATTTGGCACAGAAATATGAACTCTCCGACATTTATACTCAAATGTGGGTAAACAAAATGAGAGAGAATGCGACTCTTAACTATTCCGATGGAGGACAGGGTGATTATGGTCCAAACAGTGGGGGATATGACCAACTAGGTTATGGAACATTAATGTATGCAAGATGAATCAATTCAAATTCAAGTATTTCTTTTTATTGATCTTGCTGTTATTATCCTCAATACTTAGTCGTGCAGGAAGTCAAATTGTGGCATATACTGCTCCCGAAGGAGCATTGCTCAACGATGATTTTTCGGTTGAGGTCAGACTGCCGGGTAAAATGTGGCAGAAAATCCCCAATTATCTCGTAAAAGTAGACGAAGTCCGCGAAACAAAACATCATGTGGAAGAGGCATCTATGGCTTATTTCGATTTTTCGGGAGAAGTGGAAGTGTCTGTTACGTTCAACAACGGACCTATTAGAAAAACCAGAATTAGACCCCTTTCTTATGGAATAGAACCAACAGTTGAAGGAAACAGACTGACTTTTAAACTGGATCAGCCACGTAATCTATCGGTAGAAGTAAATGATGATATTTTCCATAATCTGCATCTCTTTGCCAACCCGATGATAGAAAATATACCGGACAGGAACGATCCGGATGTGATATTCTTTGGCCCCGGTATCCATGAATTCGAGGACAACAAATTCGAAGTTCCTTCCAACAAGACAGTCTATATTGACGGGGGAGCCATTCTTCGGGGACAGTTGCTGATACAAAATGCCGAAAATGTAAACGTGATAGGCAGCGGCATGGTGGAACATACCGTCAAAATGGGCGTACATATTGCCAACTCGAAGAATATCGGAGTGGAGGGAATCTTTACCACACAGTGTGCAACGGGAGGCTCGGACAGAGTGACCATCCGGAATGTGAAAAGTATCAGCTACTATGGATGGGGAGATGGTCTGAATGTTTTTGCCAGTAACAACGTCTTTTTTGATCGTGTATTCTGCCGCAATTCAGATGACTGTACAACGGTGTATGCTACACGAAAAGGGTTCGAAGGGGGGTGCCGCAATATTGTGATGGAAAATTCTACCCTGTGGGCTGATGTGGCGCACCCCATCATGATTGGTATACATGGCAATGCACAAAACTTTGATATTATTGAGGACCTGGTCTATCGGAACATTGACATTCTGGATCACAAGGAAGCACAGCTCGATTATCAGGGTTGTCTTGCCATTAATGGTGGTGACAACAACATCATTCGCAACGTGCTGTTTGAAGATATCAGAATTGAAGATTTCCGTCAGGGGCAACTCTTTAACATCCGTATCTTTTATAATGAAAAATATTGCGAAGCCCCCGGTATGGGAATCGAAAACGTGCATTTTAAAAATATAAATTATAATGGCAGTAATGCTGAATTATCGATCGTTGCAGGTTACAACAGCGACAGAATGGTGAAAAATGTCACCTTCGAAAACCTGAAAATAAACGGAAGACTTATTACTGACAATATGCCGGGTAAACCGGCCTGGTATAAAACCAGTGATATGGCGCGTATTTTTATCGGAGAACATGTTAAAGGGGTCTCGTTTATTGAGTAATTAAATGAAATAATCCTATTCCCATGATGAGAAAATGTATATTTATCTTGCTATTGATAGCAGCCCTGCCTAAAGCCGGAGCGCAGTCTATCCTGGAAGATACCAGGAAACAGCTTCTTTCGCCCGATGGCCATTATCTTTTCACGTTTTACCAGAAACAGTTTCCCGACGAACGCAAGCAGATGTATTATACGCTGTCGTATAAAGGAAAAACAGTGATTGAAGAATCTGAGCTCGGCCTGCTCATCGAGAATCAACTTTTCGAATCGGCGTTGGCAATTCCGAATGATACCAGTAAGCTATGGGGTGAAAATCTTTCGCTCACCGCTGTCGAAGACAAAACAGTTGATGAAACATGGCGCCCGGTTTATGGTGAAAGAGAGGAAGTTAAAGATCATTACAACGAACTGGTGCTGAAGTTTCAAAAAGGAGGTGCTCCGGAAACGGAAGGTAATTCAACCGCCTCTGCGGCCGGACACGGACAAGCCTACGACAAAAGACAGTACTATTATATGAATTTCATTGTCAGGGCTTACGATGAAGGTGTTGCTTTCCGTTATTTCTTTCCCGAGGCCACCAACGGTTTGTTTCTCCATATTGTGGGAGAGCAGACACAGTTTACCCTGCCTGAACGTACATCGGCGTATTATGAACGTTGGGCACAAGGGCCTTATGAACTACTGTCCTTGAACGATTGGAAAGATGAAAGTGAGCGTCCCCTGACGATGAAGCTGCCCAACGGGTTGACAGTTGCACTGCTGGAGGCGGATATGGTTGATTATGCCCGCATGAAATTCCGTTTGGTAAAAGAGAATACCTTACAGACTTCGTTGTACAGTTCGGTAGATGTCATTACCCCCTATGCCACGCCCTGGCGCGTAATCATGTCAGCCGAAAAAGCAACTGAACTGATTGAGAATAATAATCTTGTCATGAACCTGAATCCAGAGAATGAGATCAAAGAGACCTCATGGATCAACCCCGGCAAGGTAATTCGTGTTACGAGGCTTACCCAGGCCGATGCGATAAAGTGCGTCGACTTTGCTGCAGAACGTGGCTTGCAATACATCCATCTTGATTCCGGTTGGTATGGCTCCGAAGTGTTGATGAGTTCAGACGCCACTTCTGTCGCGGATAATCGTGATTTGGATATGCCGAAGTTGATCAATTACGCGACATCTAAAGGAATCGGCGTATGGGTGTACGTCAACCAACGTGCACTGGTACAGCAGTTGGACGAACTACTTCCGCTTTATCGGAAATGGGGATTAAAAGGAATCAAGTTCGGTTTTGTGCAAATCGGCAATCAACATTGGTCCACCTGGTTGCATGATGCCATCCGAAAATGCGCTGAATATGAGATCATGGTCGATATTCACGATGAATACCGCCCCACAGGGTTCAGCCGTACTTATCCCAATCTGCTGACGCAGGAGGGTATCAGAGGAAATGAAGAATTTCCCGATGCCACCCATAATGTTATTTTGCCCTTCACCCGCTTCTTGTCGGGAGCTGCAGACTACACCATCTGTTACTATGATAAGCGTCTTAAAACGACCCATGCGCATCAACTGGCCATGGCGGCAGTATATTACAGTCCCTTGCAATTTTTGTACTGGTATGACCAACCCTCGGCTTATCAGGGAGAACCGGAAATCGAGTTTTTCGACAAGGTGAAAACCGTATGGGATGATACCAAAGTGCTGGATGGTGAAGTTGGAGAGTATGTGACCATTGCCCGAAGAAGTGGGGAAGAATGGTTTGTAGGATCGCTGACAAACAACGAGGAGAGAAAAATCAGCACCTCGCTCAGCTTTTTAGATAACGGGAAGAAATATGTTGCCAACCTGTATACGGATGACGAAACGGTGCAGACAAGAACGAATGTCCGTGTCACACGGGTGATTGTAGATAGTCATACCGACCTGTCGTTTCACTTGAAAGCAAGCGGCGGATGCGCAATTCATCTTACACCAGCCGGCAAGGAAGAGTTGAAAAGATACAAACGATACCGGAAAAATCAGCTGTTGTAACATCGCATGAAAAAATATCGTTTGCTCTTGATGTTGCTCTTGTTATGCACTGTTTCAACGAAAGCCGGTGTATACCAGTGGTCGGTGAAGCTCGATGGCTACGTTTCCAGTGAAACAAAAGATCATCCCGATGCTTTTTTATGGATTCCCCCCGATTGCAAACAAGTAAAAGCGGTTGTGGTTAGCCAGCAGAATATGTGTGAAGAGACGCTTTTCGATCATCCCCGATTCCGGGAGGCGATGTCGGAACTTGATTTTGGCATCATATGGATTGCCCCCGGAATCGATTATCAGTGGGATGTTACAAACGGCTGCCAGGATATTTTTGACAAGATGCTGGCAGATCTGGCAGAGACAAGCGGTTATCACGAGATCGGATATGCACCGATAGTTCCTTTAGGCCATTCGGCCATGGCCACTTTCCCGTGGAATTTTGCAGCCTGGAATCCCAGGCGGACATTGGCCGTCGTCTCTTATAAAGGCGATGCCCCCCGGACGAATCTGACAGGATATGGAGGGGAAAATCTCGAATGGGGCAGGACACGGAATATTGACGGCATCCCCGGACTGATGATAGAAGGGGAATATGAATGGTGGGAAGCGCGCGTGAATCCGGCCTTGGCTTTTCGAATGATGTACCCCGAAAGTTGTATCTCTTTTTTGGGTGATCGGGGACAAGGGCATTTCGACGTGTCGGACAAGGTCGTGGATTATATCACGCTCTTCCTGCGAAAGGCGGCGCAATACCGGTTGCCGGAAAATCAATCGTTGGATGAACCCGCAGAGCTGATAAAACTGGACCCCAAAAAGGGATGGCTTGCCGAACGTTGGCATGAAAACCGGCAAAAACGATCGAATCCTGCAGCGTATACCGATTATAAAGGAGATAAACACGATGCTTTCTGGTATTTCGACAAAGAAATGGCTGAGGTGACAGAGAATTATTATAAAGAGATTCCCGATAGAAAAAAACAGTATATCAGCTTCCTTTCAGAGGGAAAGTGGCTCGATTTCGATGAAGACAGCCATTCCCAATACGACTTTACGCCAAATATTGGCAATGACCTCACCTTTACTCTTTCGGCGGTCTATTCGGATGCCCGGCATTCAAAACCGGCTCAAGATCACTCCAAGGGAAAAATACAGATACACAAGGTGAATGGCCCTGTGGAGAAAGTAAATGACACCACTTTTGTATTACGCTTTTATAGAATGGGATTCAATAACATAAAACGGACCGGTGGGATATGTCTTTATGCACAGGGCCCGGCAGATAACACGTATAAAAGTGCGGTTCAACAAATCTATTTAAAAATTCCGTTCCCTTTGACAAAAGGTGAAAGACAGTATATCCTGTTTCCCGGACTGGCGGATGTGTCGCAAGGAACGGAATGGATAATACTGGATGCCGTGAGTGACCAAGGTTTGGATGTATCCTATTACGTGAAGGAAGGACCTGCCGAAATTACGGGAAACAAGCTGGTTTTTACCCCAATTCCCCCCCGGGCCAAATACCCGTTAAAAGTTACGGTAGTAGCATGGCAGTACGGTTTGAAAGATAAAATACAATCCGCGGAACCTGTGGAACGCAGCTTTTATATAACTAAGTGAATCAAGTAAGGCATGTAACTGAAGTGCTCGTCTGGCGTTATTTTGTGACCCATTCCAGATTCACAACTTGCCAATGTAGAAAACGAAATAAGATAAAACAATGAATAAAGCAGTACTAACCTTTCTTTGTATAACAGTTTTTTTCGCGGCCGCAATGGCGCAATCGGTTTATCCCGGTCAGCACGAGGAAAAGATAACATTGCCTTTGCAGGGAGAAGTAAAAGCATACGCTTTCGATTTAAAGGATGTCCGTTTACTCGATTCTCCGTTCAGGCAAAATATGGAACGTGATTCGAAATGGATCATGTCGCTGGGTACAGATCGTTTACTACATAGCTTCCGTACTTCCGCAGGCGCATATGCCGGACTCGAAGGAGGATATTCTTTCGTGAAAAAGCTTGGCGGATGGGAATCATTAGACTGTGAATTGCGTGGACATTCCACGGGGCATATTTTGTCTGCATTGTCTTATCTATACGCTTCTACGGGCGATAAGGCATATAAACTGAAATCCGATAGCTTGGTTAATGGATTGGGAGAAGTACAGAATGTGCTGTTGGAAAACGGCTATAACGGCTATCTGAGTGCTTATCCGGAAAATCTGATCAACCGTAACATTGCCGGACAGCGTGTCTGGGCTCCCTGGTACACACTGCATAAAATTTACGCGGGCCTGATTGACCAGTATCTCTATTGCGACAATGAGAAAGCATTGGATATTGTGACCAAAATGGCTCAATGGGCCTGCGACAAATTGATGCCATTAAGTGAAGAACAACGGAAACTGATGATCCGTAACGAGTTTGGTGGAGTGAACGAGGCGTTCTACAACTTATATTCCATCACGGGTAATCCCGAACATAAAAAATTGGCGGAATTTTTCTATCATGCCGACGTCATTGACCCCCTGGCTCGAAAAGAAAATAATCTGGCAAACAAGCATGCCAACACATTCATACCTAAAGTGATCGGAGAGGCCCGCAATTACGAAATAACGGCCGATACACGTTCCAAAGATATTGCCTTTTTTTTCTGGAGTAGTGTTGTTGACCATCAAACTTTCTGTACGGGAGGAAACAGCCAGAAAGAAAAATTCATTGCTCCGGATAGCATTTCAAAATATCTGACCGGCTACACGCAGGAAACTTGCAACACCAACAATATGCTGAAACTGACCCGCCACCTGTTCTGTTGGGATGCCGACCCTAAGTATGCCGATTATTACGAAACGGCACTCTATAACCATATCCTGGGGCAACAGGACCCCGAATCGGGGATGGTCGCCTATTTCTTACCGTTACTGTCCGGTGCACACAAGGTGTACAGTACACCGGAACACTCTTTCTGGTGTTGTGTAGGTACCGGTTTTGAGAATCATGCCAAATATGGTGAAGCCATCTATTACCGTGCTGACGATGCGTTGTACGTGAACCTTTTTATTCCGTCCGAACTGACGTGGGAAGAAAAAGGATTGAAAGTACGACAGGAAACAGATTTTCCACAAGACGGTAAAATAAACATGAATATAGGAGCCGAAAAACCGGTGAAACTGGCGATAAAGATTCGATATCCTGCATGGACACAAAATGTGGAGGTAAAGGTAAATGGAAAGAAGATACACGTAAAGCAATCGCCTTCAAGCTATATCGTGATGGAAAGAATCTGGAAAAACGGAGATAAAATAGAAATTAATTATCCGATGTCATTGCAGGTTGCCGAAGCCAATGACAATCCCGATGTCTTTGCAGTGAAGTACGGTCCGATTGTATTGGCTGGTGCGATGGGTACCGAGGGCATGCATGCTCCAGCACCATTTTCCGACCCGCATCGGCATAACGATTACTATACCTATGATTACCATGTTCCTGCCAATCTGACGACGGTATTGAAGCTCGACAAGAAGGACTTGAACCGGTATATCAAGCCTTCGGACAATGACAAATTAGTGTTTCATGTATTGAATGAAAATATTCGTCTCGAACCGCTTTATAAGATACATCACCAGCGGTACGTCGTATATTGGAACTTATTAAAATAGAGCAGCATGAAAACGATAGGGACAATCATAATTGCCATCTTGTGTTGTACTTCTGTCACAACACAGAGTACAATCCCGTTGCCCGAAAATCTTCCGCAGGGTCATCCACGACTGATGACGACCAACGGGCAGAGAGAAACGGTTAAGCAACTGATGAAAAACGAAGAGTGGGCGGAAAACGTGATGGCGGGAATTCTGAAACGTATCGACCCATATGTGGAAAAAACAGAACAGCAACCCGACTGGATGTATTCCCGACTGATGATGTACTGGAAGAGCAAAGCTACCCAGGTATATATCAATGGGGGTGTTTATTCCCATGCCGACGGGGAGGCGCCCGTGCCTACCGTCCGTTTCGGTAGTACACGTGGCGTGAGTTCACCTATTAAGCGGCCTAAATTAGAGGATATTGTTCCTTATATGGATGATACCAAAGGTGTCTATTTCCATAATACGGCAAAAGAAGGCAACCCTCTGGAATGGTCGGAGCAATCGAATGTGTCGGGCAGTTCCATCGAAAGTGTGAATGAAGAGATCATGCGCCTGGCAAAAGATGCATCCTTTGTTTATTGGATCAACGGAGAGGAGAAATATGCCCGTTTTGCGTTCGATATATTCAACACCTACATGATGGGTATGTATTATCGGAACGAACCCGTTGATTTGGGTAACGGTCATGCCCAAACGCTTGTCGGCTTGTCCACTTTCGAAGTCATTCAGGAGCGTATCCTCAACGAGCTGGCGTATACCTACGATTTTCTCTATGCGTATATTGAAAAGAATCATCCGGATCTCATCCAGCATTATGCCGTTACCTTCAAGAAATGGATCGATATTTCCATTCAGAATGGAGTGCCACACAATAACTGGAACCTGCACAAGTCCAAATTCATATTGAATGTGGGCATGGTGCTTGAGGACAATCACCATTATGCCGACGGTAAAGGGCGTGAATATTACATCGATTATATTCTGAACCGTACATCTGCCCGCCACTGGTCTCTTTCCGATTTCCTGAAATACGGATATGATGACAATACCGGAATCTGGAACGAATGCCCCGGCTATGCACAGGGTGTGACACGCGATCTGGTGAATTTTATACGAGATTATGACAATACCTTCAACCAGAACCTGTTGACTTATACGCCTGTCATGAAAAAGGCAGTAGAAGTATTGCCACAATATCTGTTCCCGAACAACATGATATCAGCGTTCGGTGATACCTACTACGGAGGGATCAATACGGAAGCTTTTGCAGGGTTGATCAATTTGGCCCGGAAATATGGCAACCGGGAGGATGAGATACTTTTTACGAAGATGTGGCGACTATTTGATCAGCATGTGGAACAACTAGGCGGACAATCACAAAACCTCCCGGCACAAGTCGCTTCTTTCTTTACGGCAAAACCGGTTTCACCCGACAAGAACATTGCAAAGGGCATACTGACCGATTATATCACGCCAACATTTTATGCGCCCAACGTGAGCTGGTTCGTGCAACGTAATAAATACGATGACAAACAGAAGGGGTTGATGATTTCGCAATATGCCTCCTACGGCAACCATGCGCATTCAAATGGCATTGCCATGGAGCTGTATGGCAAAGGATACGTGTTGGGAGCTGAATCGGGCATCGGTTCATCCTACTTTGAAAAGCCCTATCTGGAATATTACTCGCAATTTCCCGCGCACAACACGGTGATGGTGGACGGCATATCAAAATATCCGGAGATGCTGAGTAATCATCCGTTCGACCTCCTTGCCAGTTATCCTCAATCCGGTCGAAAAGAAGGCTATTATCCTGAACTAACCTACTCGGAGGTTTATTTTATTGAACCCGAAAGCCGCAGCGATCAGAATCGGCTCCTGAGTATTGTCAGCACCGGCGATAATACCGGATATTATGTGGACATATTTCGTTCAAAAAAACAACGGGGCGACGATAAATTTCACGATTACTTTTATCATAATCTCGGTCAGGAACTTTTTATCCGTGATATAAAAGGAAATGCATTGGACCTGCAGCCGAGCAATGAGATGGGTTTTGCCGGAGGGCATCTGTTTGCACTGGATTATATGTGGGATAAGCAGTCGGCAAGAACAGCCGATGATTATCGGGCGATATGGAAAATGAGTTTTCCGGATGGGAATAATGTATATATGAACCTGTGGATGAAAGGATATGAGGGGCGTGAGGTATTCTCCATCAAGGCGCCGCCCTGTAAGGCATTTCGTGGCAATCATGGATTTCCGTATGAGGTTGATAAGGAACCGTACCTCACCATTGCGGCCCGCCAGCATGGCGAAGCATGGGATCATCCCTTTGTTTCCATATTCGAACCCACGACGGAAAACGAGGGAGCTTCAATTGATGTAATTACCTCATTTGACCCTGACAATAAGCAAAGCATCTCGCCCGATTTTGTCGGTCTGGCAGTAAAAAGTAAATCTGGACGCACCGATTATATTTTCTCATCGGTAAAAGAGGAAAAAGTATCCTATAACGGCTTGTCGGCAAATGCAACCTATGCAGTGGTCAGTGAGAAAGGGAGTGATTTCACCCTCTTCATGGGTAACGGAGTCTCTGTTGAGGGAAAAGGATTTTGCATCACTTCGGCAGAGAAAACGAATGCGGTGTTGGAATATAAAAACGGAGAGTACTATTTTACCTGCGATAAACCTGTCTCAATTATACGGGCAAACGGAACAAAAAGGAAAATGAATGTAACTACTTATCAGAAGATAAAGCTATGAGAAATGGTATTATCATGATATGCCTGTTGGTTGGTATGCAGGCAAATGCACAGTACCAGTCGAAAGTATGGATATCTGATCAGGGCGACGGGACTTACCAGAACCCGGTCCTTTATGCCGATTACTCCGATCCGGATGTGATCCGTATGGGCGATGATTTTTTTATGACCGCATCGAGTTTCAATTGTGTGCCCGGTCTGCCGATATTGCATTCCAGGGATCTGATCAACTGGCAGATTGTCAATTACGCATTAAAGGATCTGAAGCTGGATGGTGTTCCCGAAGGTTTTTTCAACAAACCGCAACACGGTAGGGGCGTTTGGGCTCCTTGTATCCGGTATCACGAAGGAGAATACATGATTTATTGGGGCGATCCCGATTTCGGTATCTATGTGGTAAAGACAAAAGATATACTCGGTACCTGGGATAAGCCGATCCTTCTCCTTCCGGGCAAAGGACGTATCGACCCGAGCCCGCTTTTTGACGACGACGGGAAAGTGTATCTGGCACATGCCTGGGCGGGAAGCCGTGCGGGTTTGAACAGCATCATAACTGTTTGTGAAATGAATGCCGACGGTACAAAGGTAATCGGTGAAGAGACATTGCTCTTCGATGGTAACGACGGTATAAACCATACCGTAGAAGGAGGAAAATTCTACAAGAAAGATGGCTATTATTACCTGCTTGCACCTGCTGGCGGGGTGGAGATGGGATGGCAACTGGCCTTACGGTCAAAAAACATTTATGGACCCTATGAAGTAAAAACCGTACTGGCACAAGGAAGAACCATTATTAACGGCCCTCATCAGGGAGGACTGGTAGAAACGCAGACTGGCGAATGGTGGTTTCTGCATTTTCAGGATCAGGGTGCTTACGGACGTGTTGCTCATTTGCAGCCGGTTACGTGGAAAGAGGGTTGGCCTGTAATGGGAATCAATGATGAAAATCATGTCGGAGAACCGGTACGGACATACAAAAAACCGGACGTGGGATCTGCTTATCCGGTGGAAACACCTGTAGAGAGTGATGAATTCAACTCGCCCAAGCTAGGTTTGCAATGGACCTGGCATGCCAATCCGCAACAAGCCTGGGCATTTCCCTCATCAAATGGCTATTTGCGTATGTATGGACAATACTATCCCGAGAATTTTGTCAATTTTTGGGATATTCCCAATCTGTTGCTTCAAAAACTTCCCGCTCCCGTGTTTACAGCTACCACGAAACTGTCGGCCGTACTGTTGAACGAAGGTGATAAGGCAGGATTGATCATGATGGGATGGGATTATGCACACATTGCTCTGGTAAAAACAAAAGAAAGCTACGCCGTGGCCTATACTATCTGTAAAGAAGCAGAGCAGGGTACATCCGAAAAAACAGTTTCGACAAACGACCTGAAAAAGATAAAAGTCAACGAGATATACAATTATAAGACTCTTATACCCAGTGTGGAAATCTGGCTACGGATACAAGTTGCCGATGGAGGTATCTGCACATTTGCCTATAGTGTTGATGGAAAGAGTTTCCAATCGTTTCCCGAAACATTCAAAGCACGTCAGGGTAAATGGATCGGTGCAAAAACCGGTTTGTTCATCCTGAATAAGGAGCGGGGAACAAGTCGTTCCTGGGTTGACGCAGACTGGTTCAACGTAGAAAAATAGAGAATGAAAATAAATAGATAATAATTTTTTTAGCGACAAGAATGAAAATCAAGAATGTGATGTCGGGATTGGTGATGGCCATTTCCTTTTGTGCGTGTACACCGAAAGTAGCCAATCATACTTTCGATGTGGATAGCGAATTGAATTACTGTAAAAGGCAAATTAACAAATCATTAAGTCGAATTGGCGACAGCACCATGATGCCACGGAACATCCTGTCCGGACAATCCGACTGGAATCTTGTTCCCGTCAGGATAGAAGAGTGGACAGCCGGCTTCTGGCCCGGTATATTGTGGTACGACTACGAAAATACGAAAAGTGAAGAAGTGCTGGACGCGGCCAGGCATTACACCGATATATTGGAACCATTGACCACCCTTCCCGCGTACGACCACGATCTGGGCTTTCAATTGTTTTGCAGCTATGGAAATGGATACCGGCTGACGGGAGACGAAAAATACAAGCAGATTATCCTGAACGCTGCCGACACATTGGCTACATTATTCAATCCCAGAGCAGGTACGATCCTTTCGTGGCCCCGTGAAGTGGAGCCGAATAACTGGCCGCACAACACCATCATGGATAATATGTTAAACCTTGAAATGTTATATTGGGCTGCTGCAAACGGTGGGAACAAAGAACTTTATGATATTGCCACAAAGCATGCCGAAACAACCATGAAATACCAGTTCAGGGAGGATGGCAGCAATTACCATGTTGTGGTCTACGATACCATCGACGGGCATTTCATCAAAGGGATCACGCATCAGGGTTATGCCGATGAAACAATGTGGGCACGTGGCCAGGCTTGGGCGATTTATGGTTATACGATGGTATATCGGGAGACCAGGGACAAAAAATTCCTTCGATTTGCTGAAAAAGTAACGGATGTTTATCTTAAACGGTTACCCGAAGATTATGTTCCTTACTGGGATTTCGATGCTCCCAACATACCCGACGAACCCAAAGATGCATCAGCAGCAGCCATTACGGCATCTGCACTCATCGAACTGGCGCAATTGGAAGATACACCCGCAAAAGCAAAAGAATATCGGGATGCAGCGCTAAAAATGCTGATGTCCCTTTCGTCGCCTGAGTATCGAAGCGGAGAAACAAACTCGGCCTTTCTACTTCGTTCCGTGGGCCATAAACCCAATGGTTCGGAAGTAAACGCATCGATCAATTATGCCGATTATTATTATATTGAAGCACTGACCCGATTGAAGAAATGGATGAAAGATTGACCTGTCTCGTCCTGAAATAGGTTCACACTCACAACGTAAAATTAAAATAGGAGGAGTCAGAGGAAATGAAGTAGCAGGATGATGAATTATTCCTGATACAGCAGGTAGGGTTTGCGTTGCTGCTTGAACTTTACCACGTCGCAAAACCATTTTGCTTTGATCTCCTCTGCCGTTTTCCCGGCGATGATCTCTTTACGAATGTAATCCACACCGACCAGCTTCTCAAAAAACGAGGTGAAAAATTTGTCGCCCATGTTCAGGTTATGGTATGCATCGATCACATAGGAAAGGTCGAAGCCGTTTTGAACAATCTGTTCGTCGGGCATAGCTCGCAGATCAACGCCGTAGCATTTTTGGTTGAGTAGTGGTGGGTTTTTCGCTCCCGGCACACTCCGTGGGGTAAAGGAGAAGTCCGACCCGCGGTAGCCGGGGTGTCCATATACCTCGAAGGGGTAGGAGGTGCCTCTGCCCAGGCTCATCACTGTCCCCTCAAAGAGGCAGGTAGAGGGGTAAAGGTAGATGGCGTGGGTATTGGGCAGGTTGGGCGATGGAGCGATGGGCAGTTTGTAGCGCGTCTGGTGGGTGTAATTTCTGCAGGGTATGACCGTTACATCGCACACCTTGCCCCCCGGCAGCCATCCTTCGCCGTTGATCATCAACGCCAGCTCGCCCAGTGTCATGCCGTGCACCACGGGGATGGGCAGCCAACCCACACCCGACTTATGCTTCATGTCGAGGATAGGTCCATCCACATACATGCCGTTGGGGTTGGGGCGGTCGAGCACGATCATTTTTTTGCCGTGCTCCGCACAGGCATCCATTAGCCGTGCCATGCTGGCGTAGTAGGTATAGAAACGGAGTCCCACATCCTGCAGATCGAAGAGCAGGATGTCGAACGCGTTCATTTTGTCGGCTGCAGGTTTTCCGCTACCGCTGCCGTAGAGCGACCAGATGGGGATGCCGGTCTTCTCATCCACCGAGCTGGATACATGCTCACCTGCGTCGGCGGTGCCGCGGAACCCATGTTCGGGAGAGAAAATTCCCACTAAATTAATGTCATTCCCAATCAGCATATCCACCAAATGCACATCGCCTGACATGCCGGTCTGGTTGGTCATCACCGCCACCCGTTTTCCTTTCAGCAGGGGGAAATAAATATCGGTAAGCTCTGCTCCCGTCTTTACCGGTACACAATTTTCTGCAAAGACAAAAGCTGCCAAGAAGATGAAAGGCAAGACTAGAATTTTTTTCATTACGTTTTTATTCTTCCGTGGTTTTTTTTGTGTATTTCTGATGTGCGTGTAGTTGATCGAACTCCTCTTCGAGCAGGAGCAGTTCTTTTTTTATTTCTGTAAGCCTCGCTACTGCCTCGGCACGTTTTATCTCCTCATCCTTTTTTGATTTCAAAGTCTGTCGTGCACCCTCCAGGGTCATCCCCTTCTCTTTTACGAGATGATATACAATCTCTATTTCCCGAACATCCTCCCGCGTATACTGGCGGGTGCCGCCGGCTGTTTTACGTGGACGGATATTCTCGAACTCTTTTTCCCAGAAACGTAACAGGGAGACATTTACCGCGAAATGGGCGGCTACTTCCTGGATGGAGTAGAAGAGTCGCTTCTCTTCAAATTGGATTGGTTTTTTTCGTTTGCCCATAATTTTCGTTGTCAGTTTTCAGTAGTCAGCAATCAGTTTCCCGTTCCTTCGGAACAATCGTTACACCTGTAGTGGTATGGAGTTCTGTTTTCAGTGTTGGGTGAACATTCAAAAATACTTTTTTTCAAAAGAATCGACAAATATTTTTGCCCTTCGCCGCACCTACAACATCAATTTTTTTTAACGATATAAATCAGTGAGCTCGACTGTTCCACGTTGCGCAAAGAACAGAGATAACCGGCAATTCCCACCATAAATGCTCTTCCATATCGTACTAGCGTGTTGCTCTCCCTGTACTTTTCACTCAACAGGGATATGTAGAAGGCATCCAGAGGCATGGGCC
>ENA-UOOH01001454-UOOH01001454.1-fermentation-metagenome-genome-assembly--contig:-NODE-1454-length-23067-cov-5.943160_pt1 | contig 23067 bp, 20 predicted proteins | sample MGYA00245778_ERZ724025 | MGnify/ENA primary metagenome ERZ724025 (study PRJEB28704, sample SAMN03018313) | fermentation metagenome | biome: anthropogenic terrestrial biome; feature: soil; material... | reverse complement strand
CAATGAATAAGCGTAGCCGTGGTCACGGTCTACGCTTGTCGCTTGTCGCTTGTCGCTTGTCGCCCCGGCAATCGAGCTACGCCGACCAGATGTCCGCCTGGCTACATAACCGAGTCTTTCAGTTCCTTGCCTGGCCTGAACACCGGCACTCTGCGCGCTGGAATGCGTATTTCCTCCATGGTCTTCGGGTTGCGGCCAACGCGGGCTTCTCTCTGCTTCACCTCGAAGCTGCCGAACCCAACGAGCTGCACCTTGTCACCCGTCTTGAGCTGCTCTTTTATGGTGTCGAAGACTGCGTCGACCGCCCGGGCGCTGTCTTTCTTGGTCATCCCGGCCTTGGCGGCTACCGAATCAACCAGGTCGGACTTGGTCATGCCCTCCGCCCCCTTCCACCAGTATGTTTTCCAGCCCCGCGCGCCATTATTACTTCAGGCGCAGCGAGTCGGGGGCCCGGCTACAGAATGATACAGATCAGCCCGCCGCTTCCCTCATTCACGATCTTCTGCAGCGTTTCCTGGAGTTTCTCCTGGGCGTTGGTGGGCATGTGAGCCAGTTTTGCCTCTATGCCCTCCCTGATCAGGTCCTGCATGGACGTTCCCAGGAACTCCGTCTGCCAGATCTTGCTAGGGTCTTCCGCAAACTCCTCCGCAATGCGCCGCGCAAACTCCTCGCTCTGCTTCTCCGTTCCCACAAGCGGCGTGACTTCCGTCTTGATGTCGGCACGGATCATGTGAATCGATGGGGCCATGGCCTTCAGCCTCACGCCGCACCTGCTGCCCTGCCTGATGATGTCCGGCTCTTCGAAGGCGATCTCGTCCAGGAACGGCATCACGATGCCGTAGCCCTTCGAACGCACCTGATCGAGAGCGGTAGCTACCTTGTCGTACTCGCGCTTGGCGTGAGCGAGGCTGCGCATCATCCTCATCACATCGGAATCGCCTGCAACCTCCGCCCCGATCACCTCCGAGATGACCGTGTAGAACAGCGCCCTCGGGGCAGTCAGCTCGATTGAGACGCGCCCGGTTCCCAGATCGAGCAGGGCCACCACGGCAGACTGGGCGTTAGGCGACAACCCGAGCATCTGGACCGCGCCCTGCACGTCTCGGACTCTGTCCACAGACTCCACCGCCTGTCGGACACTGGCGATGAACCCGGCGCGCACCGGGTGCGTCTCATCCAGTTCCGCAACCCAGTCAGGCAAGCGTACCGATATTTCGCGCACTGGGAACTCGCTCAACACGCCGTCGAGAACGCCCATGATATCCTCACTCGACATGCGCAGGCAGTCCACTGGGATGACGGGCACATCGTACGCGGCCGCCAGGGTCTCACCCAGACCGCGGGTGTCGTCAGAGGCGGGGTGCATCGAGTTGAGCACCACGATGAACGGCTTGCCCAGTTCCTTCAGTTCGCTGATGACTCGGCGCTCTGCGTCTACGTAGTCTTCCCTCTTGATCTCCGTGATCGACCCGTCTGTCGTGACCACCAGCCCTATGGTGGAGTGCTCCTGTATGACCTTCTCCGTTCCGATTTCGGCCGCTTCTTGAAACGATACTTCCTCGTCAAACCAGGGCGTTCGCACCATACGCGGGAAGTTAGCCTCCTCGTATCCCAGGGCGCCCGGCACGGTGTACCCAACGCAGTCAACCATTCGCACCGCTGCTCGGGTCTTCTCGGCCAGTGTGATCTCGACCGCCTCGCCCGGCACGAACTTGGGCTCGGTAGTCATGATGGTCTTGCCGGCGCCGCTTTGAGGCAGCTCGTCACGGGTTCGCTCCTTCTCGTAGGCATCCTTCATGTTGGGCAGGACGATCAGGTCCATGAACCTTGAGATGAACGTGGACTTGCCCGTCCTGACCGGGCCGACGACGCCTATGTAGACATCTCCTCCCGTGCGCTCCGCAATGTGCCGGAAGATATCGAATTTCTCCATACGCGTGCCCTCCCTCGCATCGTGTCCGGGTGGAGGCGGTGCCACACCCGCAAGACCATGCGCGGGTTGTACCTGCTCCATGACGCTATATGTATATTAGGCGGTGGGGGGATTATGCAGAAGTCAGACCAGGCGGGGCAAAAGACCTGCCATCGCCAGCAAGTCCAGCTCGTTGTGGTCGATGATGGGCAAGACCAGGCTCGGATCGCCCGTCCTGACATACTCGACGTACACCTCGGGGATGAGTCGTCCGGGGATGTCGTCTTCCCTGGGACAATCGAGCACCATGCTCTGAATGGTGGCGAGCTTGCAGTCGGGCAGGGCGTCATAGAAGCGGCGCCTAGCGGACCATCGCAAGTCGACCACCATGGCGTCGAGCTCGTCCGTCCACCCATGGTAGGCCATGCGGCGCGAGATGAACGGCAGGTCGAACGACTTGCCGTTGTAGGTTACAACCGCCCGCGCCCGGGCAAGCCGCGCGCGCGCTTCTTCGAGCACGGCCGCTTCTTCGTCATAGTCGCGCGCGAAGGCCTGCACTAGGCGGAAGCCAGGCTCCGACTGGGGCAGCAGCATGCCCACCATGAACAGCGGGCACGTGGATGCCAGGCCAGTGGTCTCGATGTCGACGAACGCAACATCGTCCGGACCGCATAGGCTCAGCAGCTCGATATCGCGCACTCCGAGGCGCGCGAGAGTGTGACCATCGGCGCGGTCCAACGCCTCGACTGCCGGACGCGCCAAGTCGGCCCAGCGTGGATGCTCCAGAAGGTCGTACAGGGTGTTGTAGCCCTCTGCCCGCAGGCGGGCCTCGGTAACCGGGCCGATACCGTACACCAACTGCAGGTTCTGCGCTATGCAGCACGCGGCGGACCGCTCGGCGGTCCAAACGCATCCGAGATCGACAGTAACCGGCCTCTCTATCACGATGCACTCGCCGAAGGCGTTTTCCACGGGCGCCCCGCGAGGGAAATCGGGGACGGGCAAGCCATCTCAACCTCCGTTCAGCCAGGGCCGATTCCGACTACAGCTGCAGCGTATAGCGGACTCTGTAGAGAACCTCTGTGCGCCCCACCGGCGCCGGCAGGCTGAAGCGCGCCAGCCCTGACGGACTGCGCGCGGCTGTAACCGGAGCGCTCTGGAGGACGGCCCACTCACCTGGGAACTCCTCCAGAATAACCACATCGGCCTGGTCCGACCCGGAGTTGGTTATGCGTATCTGGTAGGCCTCCTCCCACGAGCTGGTTCCGATCTTCTTCTGGTCAGTGCGGGCCTTCTCCACGCGCAAGAAAGGCGCTCTGCCCAGACGCACCATGACAGAACCGGAAGCGCCGATCGGCGCCACATTATCCTCGCCGAGCAGGTAGGCAGCACCGTCTTCAGAACGCGCGTACACGGTCGCACATCCGCCGGGCAACGGCGGCTCCAGCTCAGGCCCTGACACGGTCATCTCCAGCGCCAGAACGACGTGGGGCTCTTCCTTACGATAGACGGCTGGGTCCGGCTGGGTGATCCCTATTCGATCGACAAGGTACACCATGCGGGCCGGCACTTTGTCCGCCTTCACGGCCTGCAAGTAGAAGTCAGCGCCGTGCGGCATCTCGTCCGGGCAGGCCACGCCGACTGACGTAACGCCCAAAGCGGCCGCGCCGCGCACACCGGACTGGCCGTCAACGACATTCGAATACCCTGCGACCAGCGTCATGCTTCGAGGAGACAACGGGGACCCGGTCTGGTTGCTCACACAGTACCATCCAAAGACGGCGGCCTCATCCCGGCGCCCGTCCAGGACTATGGTGTACGACGCGCTCCAGGTGAGACCGGAGAATGCATACGTCAGCCTCAGCGACGCCGGGCCGGGTGACTGGGGAACCACTGTGAACACCAGGCATCGCGCGGACGGGTCGAAAAACTTGGACTTCACTTCAACGCGGCCGTCTACAGCCGCAAGCTCTGCATTCTGGGCGTTCACCGATTCCGGCAGTGGGCCGACCACCAGGCGGTTGGGCCCGGCCTCAAGATCCGCCTCGATCACGCGCGTGCCCACAGCAGACCCGGATTGGTACACCACGAGAATGTCGGACACGGCGGGAACACCAGGCTCAGCCGATGCGCTGGATCCCCCCGGCGCAGCCATGGCCAAGAGCGCCAGGGCAACCAGCACGAACAGCCCCGCTCGGCGCATACGCGCACCAGGGCTTGAGGCTCTCCCGAGTGTTCCAATCCACATCTGGCTGTCAACCTCCGATGTTGCTCTAAAGATGAAGATTCAACTCCGACCCCCGAGTTTCCTCTGCAGGTCCTGCGCGAATCTGAGCATGGCAAATTCCACCTGGTGACGAGTGAGACCTCCCTGCAGATAGACATCGTACGGAGGGCGTAACGGGGCATCGGCCGACAGCTCTATCGACGCGCCCTGCACGAATGTGCCCGCCGCCATTATGACTTCGTCGGCGTAGCCTGGCATCGGCGCGGCCACAGGGGCGACGCCGGCGTCTACGGGCGATGTGGACTGTACCGCCCGGCAGAAAGCATGAACGGCCTCCGGCGAGCCCAACCTGACAGCGAGCACTATATCGTGCCTGCCTTCGCCGGGCTGCGGCGACACCTCGAAGCCGAGGCTCGAAAGGAACGCCGATGCGAACTGCGAGCCCGCCACCGCCTCTCCTGTAACGAGGGGCGCCATGAAAAGCCCCTGGGCCAGAAGACGCGTAAACCCCAGAGTGGGGCCTGCGTGCGAGCCCAGTCCGGGCGCGGTAAGCCGCTCCGCCGCCATCTCCACCAGGTCGGCTCGGCCCACCACGTAACCGCCGCACGGAGCGATCCCGCCGCCGGGGTTCTTGATCAGCGACCCGGCCGCCACATCCGCGCCCGCCCGAGTGGGTTCGCCGGTTTCGGTGAACTCGCCGTAGCAGTTGTCCACGAACACCACGGCCTCGGGATTGGCGGCCTTCACGCAATGGGATATTATTCCTATGTCGGCGCATGACAGGGCCCTGCGCCATGAGTAGCCGCGCGAACGCTGAATCAGCACCATCCGAGCGCCCTCGGCTGCCCGGGATATGGCTTCGTAGTCGGGCTCCCCGGATTCGTCCGGCGCCACCTCCAGGTAGTCCACGCCGTAGTCAGCGAGGGAACCGCGCACCTTGCGGTCGCGGCCGATCATGGTGACCATGGTGTCGTAAGGCGCCCCGTACGCCGACACGAGAAGGTCGCCCGGGCGCAGCACGCCAAAGACCACCGCCGCCAAGGCGTGCGTTCCCGATACCATCTGTATCCGCACCAGAGCAGCCTCAACCGCGAAGATGTCGGCGAATGCTCTCTCCAGGCGCTCCCGGCCAGTGTCGTCATACCCGTAACCGTTTGTTCCGCCGAAGTGATAGTCGCCCAGCCCGGCTCTGCCCAGCGCCGCCAGCACTCGCGCAGTGTTGACCCGAGCGATCTCATCGGTTGCGGCGAGTTCGGCCGCTATGCCCGCCCGCACCTGCCGCGCCGTGTCCAGCCATTCGCGCTCCAGCCCGAGCCGGAGCGCGATTTCACCGTCGTTCATGTCGTCCAAGCGTAATGTCCACCTCTTCCATCCAGTCAGCAAGCCTCAGCATGATCTCTTCGGCCACATCCGAGGGCCCCGAGAACTCCTCCATGTCCAGCCAGGTGATGTCGTGGTGCTTTCGGAACCACGTCATCTGCCGTTTGGCGTATTTGCGCGTCTCGAGCTTCACAGCGTCGACCGCCTGTTCCAGCGTCTCCCGGCCCGCGAGGTATAGAGCGAACTCCTTGTACCCTATGGCCTGCATGGCAGTGGCCTCAGGATTGTAGCCCATCCGGAGCAGCCCGCCTACCTCGCGGGCCAGCCCATCGGCGACCATCTGGTCTACGCGCATGTCAATCCGCCGGTTGAGCGCATCGCGCGGCATGGTCAGCCCAAAAAGCCTGGCATCATAGGCGAGCGCGGGCACATGCTTCCTCTGCAGCCGAGTGATGGGGCAACCGGTCACCTCGTGCACCTCGAGGGCGCGCACGATCCTCCTTAGGTCGTTGGGATGAATGCGCCTGGCGGCCTCAGGGTCGGCCAGCGCCAGCCTGGCATGGAGCACGGCCGCTCCCTCCGGCCCCGCCGCCTCTGCCTCGCGCTGGAGCCTGGCTCGCACCTCGGGGTTTCGGCCTTCGTCCGGGAATAGGAACCCCCTCACCACAGCGTCCACATACAGACCTGTGCCGCCCACCATGATGGGCAGGCCGCCCCGATAGGCGATGTCCGCTATGGCTGCCGCGGCCAGCTCCTGGTAACGCGCTACGTTCCACACCTCGTCCGGATCGGCGACGTCTATGAGATGATGTGGGACGTCAGCCTGTTCGCTTCGGGTCGGCTTGGCGGTGCCGATGTCCATTCCGCGGTAGACTTGCATGGAGTCGGCGGAGACGATCTCCCCACCGAGCCTGCGCCCAAGCTCCATCCCCACTGCCGACTTGCCTGAAGCCGTCGGGCCCACAATTGCCAGCACCGGAAGGCGCCCCAGTTCCGTCATGGCCGATTGGCCCCGCAGTCGACATCTATGATACCGTATTCGATCCGGCTCCCCCAGTCCATCAACGATAATCAACGCCGACCAAAGCTCCTTTCCAGTGACTCCTTGGACACAGTGACTATCACAGGCCGTCCGTGCGGGCATCTCATGGGATCCTCACACTGCAACAGGCCCTCTACCAGCGACTCCATCTCCTCGCGGCGCAGCGCGGCGCCGGCCTTCACCGCGGCATGACACGCAAGCGATACGGCGACATGGTCGGCCAACGACTCAGGATCAGCCTCCGCAGGCGCCGCCGCAATTCCCTCCACCGCCGCGCCCAGGGCTTCTCGTGGCAGCATGGCCGCCGCCGCGAACGGAACACCGCGAACCAGAACAGAGGCCGCGCCGAATACGTCTACCTCAAAGCCCATCCGGGCCAAGGTCGACTGATGGCGCGTCACTAGATCAGTGTCGGCAGCCCCCAGCTCCACCAGCTCCGGCGAGAGCAACAGCTGAGTGCAACCGCCGGACGATGCCGAGGCCGATGCGAGCCGCCGCCTGTACGCCTCCACCAGCACCCTTTCGTGCGCCACGTGTTGGTCGATGATGAGCAGACCGGAATCGCTCTCGGCCAGTATGTAGGTTCCGGCGAGTTGGCCGATTACGACGATGGGCCCGGCCGGGCCGGCGATCGCGCCGCGCGGGCCGCTCAGGTCGCTGTGGCTGTAGCTATGGCCAGGTCCGTAATCCGAGCCGCGGTCAGACGCCGCGCTCGGCCACAACCGCGCGCCTTCGCCGCCTGGCCCGCCGCCTGGCCCGCTGCTCGATCCGCTGCCAAACCCACCGATGTCGACAGCCTCGGCGACCCCGCCTCGCAGATCGCGGCCGATATCCGGCACGGCCTCCATCGACCGTAGAGCGACGGATACTGCGCCGTGCACCGCTGAATACACATCTGACTCAGACGCGAACCTCACCTCGCTCTTGGCCGGGTGCACGTTGACGTCAACACACGCTGGGTCCAGCGTTATGCAGAGCACCACAGGGGCCTTCTTGCCGGCCGGCACCGATCGATCGTAGGCGCGGTCGATGGCCGCCCATACCGTCTTGCAGGAGACAGGCCTCCCGTTAACCAGGACGTGCTGCACGTCCCGGCTGGACTTGGCCAAATCGGCCGGCCCGGCCAGGCCCCGCACCGCTATCCCATGGGACGTCTTGTCCACCGGAGCCATGGCGCGAGCCAGCTCCACGCCGAGCACGGCTGCCGCCGCCTCGCGCAGTGACCCATCGTGCGGCGTGGACAGCACGTTCCGCCCGTCCACCTCGAGGCCGAAGCAGACCTGGGGGTGAGCCAGCGCCAGCCTGCCAAGGGCGCCTATGATTCGCCGTGTCTCCGTAGCAGGAGAGCGAAGGTACTTAAGGCGTGCCGGGGTGTTGTAGAACAGGTCGCACACGGTTATCGTGGTGCCCTCCGGCGCGCCCGCTGGGGCCGGCGCGCCCACCAGGCTGCCCTCGGCTGTCACCAGTGTGCCTTGGGCAGCGCCCCGCTCGCGCGTGATCAGCCTCACCTTGGCCACCGATGCGATGCTGGGCAGCGCCTCGCCTCGAAAGCCCAGAGTCGTAATGGAAAACAGATCCTCGGCCCGGGATATCTTGCTCGTGGCGTGCCGGGCAAAAGCGCGGGATGCATCGTCGCGGCTCATTCCGCATCCGTTGTCGGATACCGAGATCATCTCGAGCCCTCCGCCGGCCACCTCAACTCGCACAGCGCGCGCCCCTGCGTCTATCGAGTTCTCGACGAGTTCTTTCACGACAGAGGCCGGGCGCTCCACAACCTCGCCTGCTGCGATCCTGTCGGCCACCTCCGGCGAAAGCTTCACGATGCGCATGCCAAATCACCTACTCCTGCATTCGCTTCAGCTCGTAGAGCAAGGACAGCGCTTCGCGCGGCGCTAGCGCATCGGGGTCGATGCTCTCGAGCCGCTCCCACACCCGCCTGGCGCAGTCGTCGCCATCGGTCACAGCGGCTATCGGCAGAGGTTCCTCATCCGTCCAGCCGAACAGGGTCATCTGATGCCCGCCTGACGGCTGGGCGCTCTCTAGGCCGCGCAGGATCTGCTGCGCCCGTCTGACGACCTCCCTGGGCAGCCCGGCCATTCGCGCCACATTCAGGCCATAGCTACGGTCCACGCTCCCCCGCGCCAGTCTGTACAGAAAGACCAGTTCACCTTGGCGCTCGACCGCCCCAACGTGGTAGTTCCGCGCATACGCCAGACGTTCCTCGAGCGCTGCAAGCTCGTGGTAGTGGGTGGTGAACAGAGTGCGCGCCCCCACCTCATCATGCATCCATTCCGCCGTCGCCCAGGCCAGGGCCATCCCGTCATAGGTGCTGGTCCCACGGCCCAGCTCGTCTACGAGGACCAGGCTGCGGGAGGTCGCGGTGTTCAATATGCTGGCCACCTCCAGCAGCTCCACCATGAAACTGCTCTTCCCCGAGCCGATGTCGTCGTAGGAGCCGGCGCGGTAGAATATGGCGTCGCACACGCCGATTCTCGCCTCCCTGGCAGGCACGAACGATCCCACCTGGGCCATGAGCGTGATCAAGCCCATGGTGGCGAGAACCGTAGACTTGCCCGCCATGTTGGGACCGGTGATGATCAAGAGGCGCCCCCCATCGGCGCCCGTCTCCATGTCGCTGGGCACGTATCGAGACGGCCCCAGGATCCTGGCCAGCACCGGATGGCGAGCTTCGCGGATCACGGTGGCGCGTCCGTCGTCGACCACAGGCCGCACGTAGCCGCAGGCCCGCGCATCCTCGGCGAAGCATGCCGCCGCGTCCACCTGTGCAACCGCACGGGCGGTCGACAGAATCCGAGGCAGATACCCTGAGACGTCCTCGACTACTTGCTGGAATATGGCCGCTTCCAACCGCATTAGGCGCTCTTCGGCGCCGAGGATCTTGGATTCCAGCTCCTTCAGCTCGGGCGTGATGTATCTTTCGGCGTTGGCCAGCGTCTGTTTGCGCGTGTAGTTGTCGGGCACTAAGTGGGCGTTGGCATGCGTCACCTCGATATAGTAACCGAATACCTGGTTGAAGCCGACTTTGAGCGACCGGATCCCGGTGCGCTCGCGCTCGTCGGCCTCAAGCGTGACCAACCACTCGCGCCCCTCGGTGGACGCCTGGCTCAGTTCGTCCACTTCCGTGCTGAACCCGGGGCGGATGACCCCGCCCTCGTTCGCGCTGGCTTTGGCGTCTTCGCGTATGGACTCACGGATTCGCCTCACCGCCTCGGGAACGGGATCCACGGCAGATCGAAGCTCCACAAGGCGCGGCGCGGTCGCCGCCGAAAGCGCCTGCTGCAGTTGGCCTGCGGCCTCAAGCGACGCGGCCAGGGCCAGCAGGTCTCGGGGTCCGGCCGTCCTGTAGCCGATCCGGCCGCATGTGCGCTCCAGGTCGTACATTCGGTCCAGCGCAGCGCGGACATCGGCTCGCATGAACGCCTCGGCAGCCAGCTCCTCAACACAGTCGAGCCGCGCGTTGATCTCCGCGACCGAAATGGACGGGCGCTCCAGCCAGGCCCGGACAAGCCTGCCGCCCATGGGCGTGCGCGTATCGTCCATCGCCCGAAGCAGACCCCTTTCCCGCCCGAAAAGATCCAAAGCCCGCCGCGTGGGCGCGTCCACCTGCATGAAATCCCCCAGGCGGTAGACGCGCATGCGCGATATCTGCGGCGCGCGAGACATCTGGGTCTCCTGAATGTAGGAGACGAGGGCCCCGGCGGCCCGGACAGCCAGGTCCATGCCGTGGGCGCCGAAGCCTTCGAGCGACGCCGCATCGAACTGCCCAAGAAGCGTCTCCCGAGCGTGCGTCAGTTCAAAGTGCCTGCGCGGCCTGGGATACGACACGAATTCGCCCTGCGCGCAAGGCACGGCCTCGTCCTCGGGATAGATGCACTCGCTCGGCGCGATCCTGCCCACCTCCTCGCAGATCAGCCTGGACGCATCGTCGCCCAGAGCCTGCGTGGCCAGGAGTTCTCCAGTGGAAGCATCGCATGCCGCAAGACCTATGCCTGCCGATGCGGCAACCACTGCGATCAGGAAGTTGTTGACTGCTGGGTCGACCGCGTCTGCCAGGGTTCCGGGGGTGACCACGCGCACGACCTCCCGGCGGACTAGGCCCCGGGCCACACGGGGATCCTCCACTTGATCGGCTATGGCCACCTTGTGACCATTCTGCACCAGCGTGGCGATGTAGCCGTCCACGGCGTGGTGAGGAACCCCGCACATGGGCATCTTGTTGGACGGGCCCGCATCGCGGCTCGTCAGCACGATGCCCAGCTCGCGGCTGGCCACCTCCGCATCTTCGCAGAACATTTCGAAGAAGTCGCCCAGCCTGAACAGGAGTATGGCATCGGGGTGCTTCTGCTTCAGGTCGCGGTACTGCTTGATCATCGGCGTCGGCTTAGGACTCACTCTATCGGCCCCGCCTTCCCCGGCACGCCGATCTGCTCGCCGTGAAGCGTCCACGTGTGCGGCTCGATCACCTTCACCATCACCAGGTCGCCCGGAGCGAGGACGCCGCCTGAACGGCGGTCGCCGTCGGCGCCGGCCGCATCGGGCGCTTTGGGGCGCCAGTGCACCATCTTGTTGGACCTGGTCCTGCCGGCGAAGGTGGACGGATCGCGCTCAGACGGGCCGTCCACCATGACCTCAACTACGTGCCCGCGCAGTGACTCATTGACGCTCTCGGCAGTGGCGTTCACCAATTCTATGAGACGGTATATCCGGCCACGCTTCACGTCCTCCGGCACCTGATCGGGCAAGGAGGCCGCCACGGTGCCTTCCCGCGGAGAGTAGATGAAGGTGAACGCGGCGTCGAACCGCGCCTCCCGCACCACATCCAGGGTCGCCTCAAAGTCGGCTTCGGTTTCACCCGGGAAGCCCACCATGATGTCGGTGGTTATGGACGCTCCGGGTACAGCCTGCCTGATACGGCTGAGCAGGTCCAGGTAACGTGCCCTGGTGTAGCCCCGGTTCATCGCCTTAAGCACTCTGTCGCTTCCGGCCTGAAGCGGCAGATGGAAGTGCTCGCATACCTTCTCGCATGAGGCGACTGCCCCAATCATCTCGTCGCTGAAATCGCGGGGGTGTGATGTAGTGAACCGTATTCGCGAGATCCCCGTTACGGCGTTCACTGCGCGAAGCAGGTCAGCGAAATCCGGGGCCCGGCCGCAGCTTCCCGGCGGCAGGCCGCGTCCGTATGAATTCACGTTCTGGCCCAGAAGCGTCACTTCGCGGCAGCCCGATGCCGCAAGCTCGCGCACTTCGGCCAGGATGTCCTCCGGTCGCCTGCTGCGCTCTCTGCCCCGCACGTAGGGCACGATGCAGTAGGCGCAAAAGTTATTGCACCCGTAGGTGATGTTGACAAAGGCCTTGTGCGCGAACGCCCTCGATGCCGGCAACCCCTCCACGATCTCATGGGCTTCGTCCCATACCTCGATCACGCGCTCCCCCGCCGCGACCCGCGCCACAAGCTCAGGCAGTCGGTGAATGTTGTGAGTCCCAAACACCAGGTCGACCCAGGGCATTCGATCGCGCACCATGGCCCTGACGTGTTCCTGCTGCACCATGCATCCCGAGATGCCTACGATCATGCCCGGCCTGCGCTCTTTGAGCCTCTTCGTGTCGCCCAGATTGCCCAAGGCGCGGTTCTCCGCGTTCTCCCGCACGCAGCATGTGACGAATATAACAAGGTCAGCATCGCCGCGGTCGCCGCGGTCGCCGCCGTCTTCGCCCGGCCGCGCCGTTTCGTATCCAATCTGCTCCAAGAGCCCTGAGATGGTTTCGGCATCACGCTCGTTCATCTGGCAGCCAAAGGCGACAACCCTGGCTTTCTTGTGTTCAACGTGCATCACCAAGCCTCCCGAACGGCAATCGCTACTGAGCGGGCGCGAGCGCCCCGATGAGCATGTCCATGATCTGATCGTAGTCGGGCGCGGGCACAGGTCCCGCCTCCGGCAACTCAATCCTCCGCTCGATGCCATCCCGCACCTTGTCAAATTTGGCCAGATCCCCAAAAAGCAGCCCGCCCACGAGCCTTCCCCCAGACAACACCAGCTTGCGTCGGATTCCTCGCGCCGCATCCTCGGACACGACGGCTGTCGCGCCAGCCTGATCCTGCACATCCCCGATTGTGAAGATCCTGGTACCCATCACCATCAGAGTGTACGATGGCGGCACAGCCTTATACTCAATCAGTGCGTTGTCGGCGATAGCCCCGGCAGCGTTGGCGCCGGCCACCTTTCCCTGAGCCATGGCCACCGGCCAGGTACCGCCGGGCGCGCCTGCAAACTCCGCCACATCGCCTGCGGCATGTATCCACGGCTGCGATGTGCGCATCATGGAGTCCACCACGACTCCGCGGTTGACGCGGATCGCCGCCGACTCCGCAAGGTCCAAGTTGGGCCTGACCCCCGTGGAGAACAGCACCACTTCGCCTGGGATCTCCTCGCCTGAGGCCAGTCGCACTCCGCGCGCCGTCACTGACTCGCTGGAAGCCGCAAGGTGCAGCTTGATCCCTGCCCGCGCCACGATGTCCGAAAGCATCTGCGATGCCTGCTCGTCCAGGATCTTGCCGAGAAGCCGGGGCCCATGTTCGAGCAGGTGGACCGTGAGGTCCAGCTTGGCCAGGGCCCACGCCGCTTCCAGCCCGAGCGGGCCTGCGCCCACCACGCAAACCTCCCGCGCGCGCCTGCAGGCTCTAGTGATCGCCTGGGCATCGGCCGCCGTGCGCAGGGCGAACACGCCCTCCCTGTCGAGCCCGGGCAGCGGAGGCATGAACGGCCTGCTGCCGCAGGCCAGCACAATTGCGCGCGCAGGCAGACGCGCATCGTCGTCGAGGACGACCTCTCTGCGCTCCACATCGATGGCCCGCGCCATGCGTCCGAGCAACACCTCTGCCCGGCGATCCCCGTACCATGCAGGCGGTTTCACAGCAATACGCTCGGGCGCGATTTCTGATCCGAGGAGGTGTGACAGCCTGGGGCGGAAGTAGGCATAATGAGGTTCGCCCGACACAATCGTCACGGGAACGTCCGGATCGTGGTCTCTTATTCCTTCAAGGGCCATCAGGCCGGCCGGGCCAAGTCCGATGATGACAATGCCCGGTTCTTCAGAACGGTTCATGGTCGAGGCAACCTCCTCTTCGAACTGCAGTCTGAGCTTGAGCGCTCTACGCGTATTATACCACCCATCGCAGGCAGGCGAAAAGCAGGGCTGGATATAAGCGGCAGGGCCGCGCGCGCGCGCGGCCCTGGGAATGGACCGATGCACTATCTAAACAGGAGGAAAACTACGACCAGTACTATGCCGATGATGATCAGCCACCACCACCACGGGAATCCCCAGAGAAACCAGGTCGTCTTGGTTTCAGCGCTCTTCTCAGTCATTACGTCTCACCCCCGTGCCCCATGGGCATGCTAGAACCACCATTCGACGAACAGGAACACGACAAGCAGGATGAAGAGCGGCAACAGCTTGCCAAGCCCTGTGTTTGACGAAAACAGACCATCGAGTTTCACTGCCGCGCCTCCGATCTTGCCCCTTCTACTCTGGCCTATCGCCTGGAGGAGCGAGCCCCGGGCCAAGCGTCTCCATTAGCTTAGGGAGCATATTGGACCTCATTCCCTCCTCGGCCAACGAGCCGAGGAGAGATGCGAAACTTGGGTCAGACGAGGCTCTCGCCATCACGGTCTGCAGCATCTTGGTGATATCCTCCGGCCGCGGAGCCTGAGGTTCGTGCGGAACCTGAGGTTCGCGCGGAGTCTTAGGTTTCTCCATATCCATCATGCTCTCCACCGCCTTCGCCACAATCTTGGGATCGAGGTCCAGGTTGGCCAGGCCCGACAGGAACGCCAGCGGGCGATCGTGCAACCCCGTCCCGCGCCGCTTCCTGACGACATCTCCCAGAGAATCGAATACAGATACGAGATTCACAGAGCCCAGCAAGTCGTCTGCCGCCGACTGCCCTCGATCGCTCAGGAACGGTCGCAAGGCCCGGATCAAAGCCACGCTCTCGGAATCAGTGGGCAATCTCATGTGGCCACCTCCACCTTCGAGGCTGCTAGACTCCTCTTTCTGGCCACTCTGGCCAGGGCCGCGGCAACGTCTATGACACCCGCCCCCTGTTCATCGGGGCCCGCTCCTGAAAGCGGCGTGGACGTGGATTGGAGGATAGACTTGATCTCAGACGGCGTCAGCGCGGGGTCGGCTTCCAGCAGGAGCGCGACAGCGCCCGTAACGTGCGGCGCTGCCATGGACGTGCCCGTACTCTTGCGGTATCTCCGCCCTGGCCATGTCGAGAGGATCTCCACCCCCGGCGCGCTCACCGCGACCTCCCTCCCCCTGCTGGAGAAGTCTGCCACTGCGTCCTTGTCGTTTATAGCCGCAACCGCGATAGTCTCGATGTACTTGGCCGGGTATCCCACCGTGTTGGCCGATGGACCGCTGTTTCCCGCCGCGCACACCATGGTGATCCCTGCCTTCCTTGCGCTTTGCACCACGTCTCTGAACGTCTGGTTGTCTCTGCTTGCGCTGAGACTGAGATTGACCACCTTTATCTGCTGTTCGATGCACCACTCCATTCCCTGAGCCAGGCTGGACAACTTGCCCGACCCTCGGTTGTCAAGCACTTTCACAGAGTAGACGCTGGCGTCAGGCGCAACGCCCACGACACCGACCCCGTTTCTCAGAGCAGCTATGGTGCCCGACACGTGAGTGCCATGCCCGTTGTCATCGCGCGCAGACGCCGCGCCGCCGATAGCGTTGATTGCGCCCTTCACGTTCCGGCCGATGTCCGGGTGAGTCGAATCCACGCCCGTGTCCAGAACACCGATCTTGACTCCCTTCCCTGTCCGGTCCACACCCTTTAGGTTAATGCGGGATAGGCCCCACGGCGTGTTCTCAACGAACTTGGGCCCCCACGCCAGATGCCCCACTTCAACTACCATATCGATGTCGATATCGTCATCCACTCGAAGCACTCCCGACCGGGAGCTAGCCAGCGACTGCACGTCCGCCGCCTCATCCTCGTCGACCAGAACGAGAAGTCCGTGCACCAAAGGCAGTTCCTTCAACACATGCCCCCTGCAGCCCGACAGAATCTCAACCCAGTCGGCAGGATCCACGGTCTCCTCGAACACCACGATCTTCTGCTGACGGCGCTTGCCCGACTTGGAGAATCTGATGGAAGACCGTAGCATGACACCACCTCCCCAGCTCTGCCACACACTATGCTCTAGCTCGTCGGTTCGCCTCTGCCCAAATGCACGCCAGCTTTGGGCGGCCCGGCTGCCGCCGTGGTCCCGACCTGATCCTCCCCCTCGGCTTCGCCATCGGTCGTCAACCACATGCTGGCCATCAACGCCGCGATGACCAGGATATCAGCTATAAACCCTCTGCTCGACGCCTCCTCCATCCGTGTACCCCTCCTTGCAGCGCGCGCCGCCCTGCAACCTCAAAGCGCTATACATTATGACTTTGGAACAGCGTTGGTTCCACCCGCGGATCGCGTTCGTCCCGGGCACCGCAGGATGGGGCGGCGACTTTTGCATTCTGTGGTCGAATGGTATAATCGTGACATAAGGCGCAATGTACGCAGTTAGAGATGGCTGAAGGAGGATATTTGGTGAAGAAATCATTGGTGATTCTTTGCATGGCCGCGGTGGTAGCCATAGCAGCATCCATGGCAATCCTCGGCGCAGCGCCCGCCAATCCCCAAAACGGCGTAGGCGCCACCGCTGACGTGAACCCGAAGGGCTGCACGGATTGTCATGTTAAGGGCGGCGATGGGGACTCCGGCCTGGGCGCGACCATCAAGAAAGCTTTCCCGAAGCATCCATCGGTGAAGGAAGACATCAACAATTGCTACATATGCCACGCCAAGCGCGGCGACATGGGCAAGCTCATGCACCGGGGCCATCTGGGCGAGGGCAACGACTTCGTGAAGACCTACGGCGGTTCATGCACGCACTGCCACAAGGTCGATCCCAAAGGCGGCATGGTCAGTGTGAAGGGCGTGAAGAAGTAGCGAAGCAGGAAGCTCGCAGCGCTTCGCGCCATTTGACGGCGCGAGTGCTGCGAGCCTTTCTTCAACCTCTCGCGAAACGCTGGCTCGGCGGGCGCTACTTGCTTCCGCCGGAGCCGATGGCTATCGCGGCCACGATGGCAGCCACTACAGCTAGGACGCCGATCATGGCTCCGCCGCTCATCTTGGCGGGCTGGTCCTCTCTCTGCCCCTCGAGCCGTTCCACACGCGACTGCAGTTCTTCGATCATCGACTGCAGCTTGACCTCGCGGGCCTCCGCTTCCCACCTCTCGGCCACCAGATCGTCTGCAAAGCGCCTCTTGAGTTCGTCCACGCTGCCCTGGAGCATCATTTCGATGCTGGCCAGACGCGTGTTCACGTCCTCTATGGCCGCGTTGACCTCGGCAACGGCGGCGTGTGCCTCTTTCGTCGACGCGGCAGTGGCATTCAGCGCCTGCCTGGTCTCGTTTAGGGCATCGACTACCTTGCGGATATCCATAGCATTCTCGACGATCTTGGCGCCGGTGCGCACATCTTCCGCGGCATTGGCCGCGATCTTGTCGTTCAAAGCCTTAGAAAGCTGATCCAGTGCCACCTGCAAATCGATCAGCGCTTGCCGCTGTTGCCTGTAATCGGAGCCCTGCTTCTGGGCGAGCTCACCTAGCCCGCCATCGATGGTCTGCGCGTAGTGCTGAAGCTGCGCCACGCTCTCCTTAAGGTCTGCAAGCTCCGCGGCGACGGCGTCTATCCGCGCCCGCTCGGCCGCGAGCCCTGCAAGGATCGCCGCGTCAGCCTCGGCAGTCTTGCGATCAAGGTCGGCTATCTCGCCGCGCGCGGCGGCCAGATCCGCAAGTATGCGGCGCGCCTCTTCCTGCCTGGCGATTTGCTCAGCGCCCAGGGACGCCGATGCGGCAGCAGCAGCTTGTGAGAGGGCTTCCTTCGATGCCGCCGATGCCGCCAACTCATCATGGCTGGCTGTCAGATCGCCGAGGGCTTTCGCGAGCTCCGCTGTGTCCGCCTCTCGCGCAGTACGCTCCGCCGCGATCCGCGCCCCAAGTGCGTCCAGCGACAGCCTGAGCTTGTCGTCTGCATCCCTCAGCGCTTCGTCTGCCGCCTCGCGGTCGCGCCGCTCGGCCTCGACAGCGGCGCCAAGAGCCAGAGCGGAGGATTGGGCCAAGTTGTCTTGCACCTTTGTAAGCCCTTCTAGCTTAGCCAGAAGGTCGGACAGGTCATTGGCGCGCGCGGCCCGCTCGGCTTCCATCGCGGAATCGAAAGAAAGCCTCAAAGACTTGGCGAATTCGTCCTGCTTGGCCTGGAGGGACGCGACCTCGCTCTGCCTGGCGGCGGCCTCTATCGCAATGGCAGACTCAGCCCAGGCCCGAACTGAAGCGCCGGCGGCCACGGCCTCATCCAGCTTCAAGGAGAGCTGGTCTATCTGCGCCTGCTGAGCGCCGTCCGCAGCCTTCAGACCATCTATCGACAGGCTCAGCTTGGATTCGAGATCCCGGCGAGACTTGGTTTCGCTCTCCGCTGCTGCCAATGCAGAGGCATGGATCGAGTCGGCCTTGGCCGACACCACGGCCAGCTCCTGACGGAGAGCTTCATCCCCTGCCATTATCTGCCTCTTGGAGTCGGCGTACAGCGCAGTCAGCTTCTGATCGCCGGCGCCGGCGCGGGCATCGGCATCTTCCTTGATCTGTCTGAACTGCTCCTCTATCGCCGCAACGAACTCGGCGTACTGCACAGCCATGCGCGCCGTGTTGTCGGAAGCGATGGCGGCGCCGCTCGCTGCATCCGCCGCGGCCTTCTCCAGCTGGGCCAGACGGCCAGTGACCACCGCCAGCTGTTCCCGTAGATTGAGCGAAAGCTCCCGAACGACTTTCATGTCGTCGTCGGTAAGCGTAGTTCGGCCCGACTCCACATCGCGCAGAAGCCGCGCTGCCACAAACGCCAGCAGGTACCTGCTAACGCTATCGTCCCCTCGGAACTGCCCCGACTCGTAGACACCCATGTATCCCTTATTCACCAGCAATGTCACGGCTTCATACGCCCAGTGGTCGGTGGGCACATCGGTCACCGCAGCAGGCGCCGCGATAGCGGCCGAAGCCATCAGCACAACCACGAGCAAACTACTGACAGCGGTGAGCAACCGCCTTGATACCACAGACATCCCTATCCCTCCTTGCCTTTCGATGCTATTCCCTGCTGATCTGGACCGTACAAGGAATCAGGGCCGGAACGGCCGTGATGGCCCTGCCTGATGCGTCCAGAAGAGTCAGATTCTCTATAGACAGGACTGCGCTGCCGGGCTGCTTCGCTAGGAAGTAGACCGTCGCGGCGCTTCCCCAGACTTTGCCGGGCTCGCCGATGCGGCCGGATATGCCCACGATGCGCCCTGAGGCCGGCTTGGGCGCGCCTGCGTCCCACGGCAGCAAGTCGTTGCCTGCTAACGTCAGGTCGCCCCTGGATACCATGGCCAGTTGCAGCAGCTCTTGATCGTAGCTCAGATCGAACTTGAACGAATCCACGCCGACCATGTTGGTAAGCATCACGTCCACGTGCACCATGTCGCCTGCCTTGACGCGTCCTTTGCCCGGCTTGATCCATGCCCTGGGCACGAGCTCCGGCACCTGCACAGACGCGCTCGCCAGCGAAATCGGAGCGTTCTGCGCGGCGGCCGAGGCCACTATCTTCTGTTCGCCCGGACGCGGTTCGCCTCCCAGCATCCACGTGATGTCCTGCCCCTGGTTGGGTTGCAAGCTGCCGAGGAGGAGTTCGCGGTGATCTCCGCCCGACAAAGCGAAATCGCCCAGGGAGTCGAGGCGGACACGAACCCAGTTGGCATCGGACCCGCCGGTGTTCTCCACTCTCACCGTCACCCTGGCGGGCCACGGATAGAGCCTCTCGTCGCGGACCAAAAGCGCCTCGACCCGCCTCACGCTCGCCAGCAGTCGCGGCGGCCCGAGGACCTGGATCTCTCTGGACACCACGTTTGGATCAGCGTTCTTGGCAGATACCGATACGCAGAGATCGGCCCGTCCCACCGAAGCCCACGTTGCAACGACTTGCCACGCGACTTGCGCCGTCTGCCCGGGTTCGAGGTCGCCGATTGAGCGAGTATTGCCTTGGCCGCCCGCGAGCTTGTAGCCGATGGGCAAGTCCAGCCGAGCAACTAGGTCATGAGCCGGCCCTTCGCCTGTGTTGTGCACGTACGCAACAGCCAGGAAAGGTGCCGCTCCGTCCGACGACAGGCCCACCTCTGCAGGCGCGGTGATGCCCAGTGCGAGCTTGCCCGGAGCTAGAGTGATCCCGCCCAGCCCGTAGTAGGTCACGTAATGCCTGACCTCTCCCGGAGCAAGCGCAGACGGGTCCCAGTACATCGCAACTGCCGAGTCGAGATCGGATTCGCGTGAGCGTACGAACTCGCGTCCAGGGACGATTTCGGCAACCCACAGGTTGTCGGCGAACGTGCCCCAGTTGGAAAAGGCGATGCGCGAAGGCGGCGTCAGCTCGCCGCCGGCCATCGTGCCCTGCGAGGTAACTGACGGTTCGACCAGCGAGTCAAAGGCCTGCCAGTAGTCGGGTATCTGCGCCCCGGAAAGCATCGTATCTCCCGTCATAGCCTGGTCCCCGGCTCGCAGAGGGGCACCGTCGTTCGCACCAAGCATGGTGTCGATCAACAGACGCAATCCCACGCTGTGCGTCATCTGCCCGGCGTTCTCCACAATATAGTGGATCCTCGCAGTGTCGAGGTAACGCGTCGTCGGGCTCTTAACGAACGACAGCTGCTGAGTGACTCGGAGGTCGCCCAGAGAATAGGAACACACTATCCGCCCATCTTTGACCTGGGCGGGCCCGATTGCCTCACCGTAACGTCCGCTCCTGCCGGCGCGGCGAGTAGTCTTGCCTCCGAAAACCCAATCGACCCCGTCTACCTGCACAGTTGTGTAAGATGTCCAGGGCATGGGCCGCCCGTAGATCAGGGGCAGGTGATCGTCTGCCGGATTGCGCGGATCTCCTCCGGTGGTTTCGACCCCGAATCGCCCTGCCTCCTCGGGGCCAGGGTTCACGACTATTCTGATGAACTCGTTGCTTATCGCAACAGGCGCGGCATTCGCGGCCCACGCGCCCCCGCCCATCGCGGACAGGGCACACAGGGCGATGGCAATGGCCGAAGCGAAGCGGCGCGCCCAGAGTCGCTCGCGGATAATGGAAAACATGCAAAGCACCTCCTCGTGCCGGCGATGGCCGCTGGCGGGTTATCGTACGTACGACGCGCGCTCACTCTTGACCCAGACGTCCATGGTGCCGCCGTCGTATCCGACTCGCACATCGAGATAGTAATCATCAGCACGGCCCGGGGCGGAGTCTTTCCCAAACCGCCAGGCGGTGGAGATAGCAGTCTGTATCGCCTGGGTCATAGCCGAATCGGGCGGCGGTTCCAGAAACGATATGGTGTCCATGGACCCGTCTGCCTTGATCCGGATACGCACCAGAGCCTCTCCGCGGCCCCTCAAGTTCTGAACGCCCTTGGGGATCCAGACGCCGTGATCGTCGCCGCCTGTAGAACGTATCATGCTCAGCCCGGTCGGATCGTCGCCAGGGTATTCGGGACGGGGAATCGTGCCCGCCCCATCGGGCTGCCCCGGCCCAGGCGGGCTGGTCGTCGCGCCGACCTGCGTTGCCTGCGGTTCGGGCGTTGGTTCAGGCTCCGGTTGCGCCGATTTCGGAGGCTCCGAATCGGCCACTGGAGGAGGCGTCTTCCCCGCCGGGCTCGTCACCACCTCGGGTTTGTCCTGCTTCACAGGCGCCTGCTGCTTAGGCGGTTCCTCTTTGGCCGGCTCGGGCTTGGGCGCAACCTTCGGCTCGGGTTTCGGCTCGGGCTTGGGCGTCGGAGCCGGGGTTAGCTTGGCGGGCTCAGGTGCCGCAGGTTTGGGTTTGGGCGTTACCTCCTGCACGGAGACGCCCGGAGCAGGAGCCGGGGCGGCAGGCGCGGTTTCAACTGTGGCGATCTCGATCACGCCTGCTATGTCAAGAGGGTACACCTCCAGAACAGGCTGCTCGGCATAAGGTACCAGCAGTATCACCGCCAGGTGCACCGCAATCGATATGAGCAGGCTTTCAATGCCGCCCTGCTCTTTTTCGCGGCCTCTCATCTCGCGCCACCGCCTGATCCGGCGGCGCGCTCCACAGCCAGGGCCAGATGAACGCCGCCGGCCATCCTGATCGCGTCGATGGTCTGGATCAGCCGCTCATATCTGACTGACTTGTCGGCCTTGACTATCACAACACGATCCGGATTGGCTCGAAGCGGCGGTAGTAAGGCCCGTGTGAGATCGCCGTCGGCGAATTGGCGCTCGTTGTAGTAGAGCTTGCCCTTGGCGTCGATGGCCACTACGATGTGGTCGCGCGCCAGATCGCGCGGGGTCGCCGCCCGCGGAAGCTCCAGAGGGACTCCGGCAGTCTCGGTTCTGAAGGTGCCGAAGACCATGAAAAACAGCACCAGATAGAACATGATGTCGATCATCGGGAGTATCTCGACCCGCGTTCTCCTGCGCTTACGATATTTCGCGAACATCGCTGCGCCCTCCCCCATCGCCAGCCGTTATCGCGAGGAGTTCTGCCGCCCGCCTGTCCATCTCGGCCACCTTGTCGTCGATGACCACCGAGAGCCAGCTGTACACGAGCATGAGCGGCGCAGCGACTATGAGGCCGGCCGCAGTAGTTATCATCGCTTCGGCGATGCCTCCTGACAGCTGAGCCGGCGTGGTGAGGCCGGCGAACGCAGAGAGAACCTGAAAGTTCTTGATCAGGCCCACAACTGTGCCGAGCAGGCCAAGAAGAGGCGCCAGAGTGACGATGCCGTCGAGGACGTTCATCTTCCTCTCCATCGCGTGTACCTCTTCTCGGCCCGCCATTTCGATGGAATCCTTGATCTCACTGTAGGGCCTGCCGTAGCTGGAGACGGCGGCGCGGGCAAGACCTGCCACCGGACCCTTTGCGGCCTTGGCCGCCTGCATCGCTTCCACGGGGCGTCCTTGAGACATGTTGAGCTTTACCGAGCGCATCAGCTGATCCGAACCAGTGGGCATCAGTACGAGCTGGATGATCTTCTGTATCGAGACGGCCAACCCCACCACTGAGCAGAGTATGATGGGGTACATGACCGGCCCACCGGCGGATATGTACTTCAGCATTGGAGTAATTCCTCCTTAACCTGCATCTGCGCCCTCTACAGCCCTTTGGACGCACCCCCATTCTTCTACGCAGTACTCGAAATTCCTCTAGGTTTACCCCACTACCGTAGGTTCCAGCACCAGCTCACCGCGGGCAAATCTGCCAGCGTCGAGCTTGCTGATATCGATGGAACTGCGCCCAGTCGTGACCAGCTCGGCCATAATGACTCCCACAATCGGGGAAAGCATAAAGCCGTGGCCTGAAAAACCGTTGGCGTTGAAGAACCTCTCAACCGGCGGGCACTCGCCCAGGATAGGCTGGGCATCGGGCGATCTGTCGTAAAGCCCGGCCCACTGGCGCACCAC
>ENA-UOOH01001450-UOOH01001450.1-fermentation-metagenome-genome-assembly--contig:-NODE-1450-length-23117-cov-4.016607_pt1 | contig 23117 bp, 19 predicted proteins | sample MGYA00245778_ERZ724025 | MGnify/ENA primary metagenome ERZ724025 (study PRJEB28704, sample SAMN03018313) | fermentation metagenome | biome: anthropogenic terrestrial biome; feature: soil; material... | reverse complement strand
ACGCCCACGCCCGACATTTTCAACCAGTATGTGCAGGAAGTCCTCACCGCTGCCGCCTCTGCCGCTGCCGCTGCCGTCGCCGCCGCACATGCCGCTCAAAGTGCCGCAAGCAGCGAGGCCTATATCACCACGGTATGGGTGCAGGAGGATTTTGCCGCACAGGTGGCAGACTGGAATGCAACCTTTGCCACCGATGCCGAACATGCAAAAACTTCTATATGCAATCAAAAAAACACGGCACTGTCAGAAATCTCTTCTCTTTCTTCTGTTGCTAAAACCAATTTTGACCAAAACGCAACGGAAAAAACCGCCGCCTACAATTTCCTCCATACAACGTCCATGAAAGCCTATGACGAAAATGCCGACATGAAATTCAATGCCCTGAATACGGCATACAGCCCCATCCTTTCCGCCGGGGAAAAGGCACTTTGTTTTGATACCCGTCTGTCCCGTTTGGAATCGGGGGCGGTATCCGATTGGAGCCAAACTGATATCGATGCCACGGATTACATCAAAAACAAGCCGAACATGAGCGCTTACGGTGAGGCGGTAAAACAAACACATTTACAGATTAATCCGTGCCGATTAGACAATGTTTCCATCGTCAGTCACAAATTAGGGGTTGTGTTACATGGAAAAGAAGGGGTGGATGGATACGTAGTGAATCCAATTGTGCACGTATATGGAAAAAATTTATTGGATGATAGCTTATATGTTATTCAGACCGAAACCCAAAATGGCATTACGTGCACAAACAACGGAGATGGCTCTTATACGTTGGTTGGGACACCCGAAGTGCCAGCGTATACGGCATTCTTTTCCGTACCAATCCAGGAAAAACAACGCATTAAAATACCGGCGGGAACCTACTGCACCCGATGGGACAGCAATATCAGTGTTGTGATACAAACAAGCAACGCAGGAAACAAAAGCGGTGTGTTTACACTGACAGAAGCGGCTTACATTCATCGTATTTATATCCAAGGACACCCCGGCGCAACTTTAAATGATACGATTGTTCCGATGCTTGAAGTTGGAAGCATAAAAACAGACGATATTCAATATCAAGGATGTCAAAAATATGCTATCTCAGGCAGTTTGACCGAAGGCGACACGGTTGAAATAAACAGTTTACAATCTGTATATCCAACAACAACCGTTTTGTCTGTTTCGGAAACGGCAAGCGGCTGTTTGGATGTAACGTACAATCTGAGGTTTTCTGACGCGTTGTTCTTATATGCCGAGCCTAAATTTCTAACCGGTCCTACCGATCCCACCCCCTCCGCTGTTGGGCAGGCGGGGAGTATTTACCGCAATAGCATGACGGGGAAACTGTTTCTTTGTACATCCGGCGGGGAGGTAAGCACCTGGACTCCTCTGGTCAAATATGCCGACAAGGCAAACTCTCTGACTTCCGCCGGAACAGGTGCAGGGGTGATCGGTTTTTATAACATAACCACGGGTGGTATCACTTCAGGTACTTATTACGGCAATACCTATCCCCGCGTTTTTCCTGCCACCAATGCAATTATTGATAGCAGATCCGCTATGGAAGATCCAACAGGCAGCGTGACCGCCAACAACTGCAGACCGATTACCCCGGCCCTTCTGGACTATGCCGTCCGCTCGGTTTTGCCTAAAACAGAAACGATTTTGCCGGAAAATGGCATTCTTATACCCCAAACGGAATATTATGTAGGAGAGAAGACTTCTTTGTCTTTTTCTCTTCCTGCCTCCGGCGCACGGGGACAGACCTGCTTTGTCTGTTTTGCTTCGGGCAGCGTTCCCACCGCATTGACGATGTCGGGGAATATCGGTTCGTTTTCCCTGACCCCCGCTGCAAACACGCTGTATATCCTTCGGGGCAAATGGTCGGGGTCTGTCTGGCTTCTGGAAAGCAGCGCTTTCCCGGTGTCGGCATGAGCTGGGTGACTGTGATTCCCATTTTAACGGGGGTTGCCGGAATGCTGATCTCGGCGCTGGTCTTTCGACAGACCAGCCGTAAAGACATTGCGGGGGAAGGGGTAAACAAAGGGGTCCTGGTCTCAGATGTGGGATATATCAAAGCGGGTGTGGACGATCTCAAACGGGAAAACCGGGAATTCGCCCAGCGGCTTTCCGGGATTACCGAACGGCTCACCCGTTGTGAGGAATCTCTCAAACAAGCACACAAACGCGTTGATACGTTGAAAGGAGAATAATGCATGCAAGAATGGGTCAGACGTGCTTTGCGTACGTTTTTGCAGGCGGCTTTGGGCTTTATCGCCGCCAATATGATGTTGTACGTCACTAACATGGGGGATTTTTCTAACTTTTCCGTGGTCCGAACTTCCATCATCGGTCTTGCCACATCGGCGGTGGCGGCAGGCATCGCCGCCGTCATGAATATGAATTTCACAAAGCCCGGAAACGACGACGACTATCTTGATGAGCAGGAAGTCGACAAGGGGGAGAACGTATGAAAATTATGCTAGACGCCGGTCATTACGGTGCATACAACCGTTCTCCGGCTGATAAGCGGTACTATGAATCCAAACAAATGTGGCTCCTTCACAAAAAAGTGGGGGAGGAATTGAAAAAACGGGGGTATTCCGTGGGGTATACCCGCACGGATATCAATACCGATCTGGAAGTAACCAAGCGGGGGAAAAAAGCCAAAGGGTATGATGCCTTTTTATCTTTCCATTCCAACGCGGTGGGCGGGGGAAAAACAAACGATACCGTAGATTATCCAAAGGTATATTATTCCCTCACCAACACCCCCGAAGGGGGTAAGTGGGCTCTGAATTTGTCGCAAGCCATAGCTAAAACCATGGGTACACGGCAGGAAGGGAAAAAGGCCACGAAAGTGGGGGACAAGGGGCTGGATTATCTGGGGGTGTTACGGGGGGCTCGTGCCGTGGGCTGTCCCAATGCCTACCTCATCGAACATTCCTTCCACACAAATACCGCTGCCACACGCTGGCTGATGGAGGATAAAAATTTGAATCAATTGGCCATCTCCGAAGCGGATGCCATCGACAACTTGTTCCATCGGGTGCCGGAGAAGGTTCAATACTATGCCGTTCCTGTGGGGTACACGGGCAATTCCATTTCTCAGGCGCTAAAGCTCATAGCAGAGGACAATTCCCTGTCTAATCGGAAAATCATCGGCAAGGCAAACAACATTGAGGGGATAGGGACTGCCCCGGGGAACACCAGGATGCTGAACTTGCTCAAAAAAGGTAAACTCATCAAACCGCCTGTGATTGCAAAATAAGTTTTTCCTTGACAGGCAGGCTTTCTTTCTGTTATACTAATCCAAGAATAGCAGAGGAGATGGATGTATGAAAATCAAGGACGGATTTTTGCTTCGGGAAGTAGCGGGTAATCAAGTGGTGATACCCACCGGCGAAGCAGCGGTTACTTTTCGCGGTATGATGTCTCTCAACGGCGTAGCGGCTTTTCTCTGGAAGAAACTGGAAACGCCCACTGACCGGGATGCGCTGGTGGATAGTCTTTTGCAGGAATATGACGTAGAGCGAAATCGTGCTTTCCAGGATGTGGACGATTTTCTAAAAAAACTCCGTGAGCAGGATTTCCTGGAAGAATGATCCCCTCTCTTTCCTATGAGGAACTAACGCCCCTGATTCTCTCCTTGTTTGAGGAGGGAAAAGATGTGGAATTTATCCCTACGGGCAATTCCATGCGCCCCCTGCTCCAATCGGGGGAAAACCGGGTGATCCTGACCAAACCAAAGGGAAAACTCAAAAAATATGACATCCCCTTTTTCCGCCGCCATAACGGGCAGTATGTGCTTCATCGTATCATTGGGGTGAAGGATAGGGGGTATCTTTGCTGCGGCGACGGACAGATTACCAAGGAATATCCCGTTACCGACAGCATGATTATCGGTGTGGTCAAAGGTTACTATCAGCAAAACGGCAAGTATGTAGATGTGAACACCTCCCTTGTTTACCGGGTTTATGCCCGGCTGTGGGTTTTTTCCCGTCCTGTTCGCGCCTTGCCTGCCAGGATCAAACGCATGTTTCGGAAATAAGGATGTGCAGCCGCCTTTTTAGGCGGCTGTTGTTTATGTATTGCCCCTTAAAAGAAGGCTCAGGGTGGATTTTACATCATGATGACCGTTCCTTTCTGCTACGCTACAAGGCACAAAAGGGCATGAAACCCATACCTTAATGCAGTGTCGGAATTTTTTGTTGTCATATGCCCGGTTCCTTCCTGTTTCAGATTTTTGCCTATATCTTGTGCTTGACTTGACTAAATTGCGTATGCTATAATGAATCACAAAATAGCCTTGCCGGTATAACCTACAGAAGCATATCAAAAGGAGGGAAGTTATATGAACCCTAAAGGACTTATCATGCGAATCATTGCCGCCGGTTTGTGTCTGATATTGGCTGGCGCGGCATTGTTTTCGGCTTGCGGTGCCCGTGTATTTGCCCAAGATGGTGACTGGCTGCACACTTTCCTCGTAGACGAAGCCACTCGATACGATACCCCTGAAAAGGAATGGACGGGAGAGAATATTTTGCCAAACACTGATAACATTACCATTCGTGTAGGGCTGTTATATAAGTATTCCTCTATCAATACCCTGGCGTTTTCCCAGACCATTTCCGCTGCCAAAGGCTTGACCTTTTTCACCGAGATCGACGGGGTGAAATATCCTTTGGGCGTGGTGGAAAAATCTGCCTCGGTGGTAAGAAACAAGGCCGCCGCTTTGGATGCTTCGGGAAATTATGTTTCTTCCTCCAAGCCGACCTTTTTGCCTTATTCTTTGATTACAAAGCGGAGTTTTTCTCCCTTTGTCATTGAGCGTGCTATCCGGGATGTTTCCGATGCCTTCGGAGGCACGGTGGATGTGTACACCATCGCTGACGATCAGGCTTTATATGTGGGGGTGGGGCAGTATGCCACCGCCGCCGATGCCACCGCCGCCATTGAAACCCTGCAAAAGGACACTCCTTTTACCTACGAGGTGTTTGTCGGAGATGAAACCACCTTGGCGGTGGTGTCCCAGGGACGGGTCATTACCAAAGTGGTGACCGGACAAAACCTCTTAAATGCTTATCCCGTACAGCCCGATTATTCCACTGTACAGGTGTATTACACTCAGGTGCTTTTGGGCAACGCGTATCCCGGTGTCTTTGAATATGCCGCTACCGATACGGGCATGTCTTTGACCAATGTGGTGGATTTTGAAGAATACATCAAGTGCGTGGTCCCTTCCGAAGTGTTCAACACCTGGCCGGAAGAATGCTTGAAAGGCTTTTCCATTGCGGTGCGGTCATATTCGTTGGATAAAATTATTTCCTCCAATCATGCCGCCCAGGGATTCCACATTTGCCCCACCACCCACTGTCAGGTTTACAAGGGGCGGCTGAAAGCCACCGTGGCAACTGATCGTGCGGTGGAAGTCACCCGGGGGATGGTATTATCCTGTAAAAACAAGCTGGTGGTTGCCTATTATTCTTCCTCCCACGGCGGGGTCAGCGAGTCTGCCAAAAACGTATGGGGTTCCGATCCCGTGAAATATTCCTATCTTTCCCCGGTGTACATGCCCCAGGAAACCTATGACCAGATTTCGGGTGCCACCTGGAGTTCTACCTATACCGCCACCCAAATGTCCGATTTACTACTGGACAGTTCCAGGGTCACAAGTACCTTGGGAACGAAAAAAATCACCAAGGTGGAGGTGCTGTCTTACACCGAAAGCGGGTATGTATACAAGGTTCGCCTGACCAATTCGGCGGGGAAAACCTATACATATTCCCAGTGCAGCAATATCCGCAGTGTTTTTTCCGTGAAAAGTGCAAACTTTAAATTAGCAAACCCCACTACCTTGCGAATGCCGGGCGGCAATCAGGTTTGGTCCGTCAACGGCAAGTTGTATTATTCCTATCTCAACGTAAACAGCATTGCCATGCTTTCTCACGTACCGGAAGGAACCTTTTCCGAAAATCAAGTATCCGGCTATCAGGTGGATAATTCCACGTACGGTATTTTCGGTCAAGGCTATGGTCATGGAATCGGCATGAGCCAATACTGCGCCCGGGATCTTGCTAATTTGGGCTGGCAGTATGAAGAAATTGCCACCTTCTTTTATCCCGGCTCAAAAATTGCGGATATGGAGGAATTCTTTTCATGAAACTCGGCTTCCAATGCCTCGTGTTGTTTCTCTGTCTCTCCCTGTTTTCCTGTTCCTTGACAGTCAAACCCGGCACCGGGTATCCTTCCCAGACCGAGCTGCCCGATTTGCTCACCAAAGAAGGGGCTGCCGGGGAAGAATGGGACGAAGAAGAGGGAACCCAGATGCAATCTTCCCCTTTGGATTCTTTGCAGACCTATCAGTTCGGTGGCCGCGCCTTTACGGTGGCGGTCTACGATGGGTGTGATTTTTTCGGGGATGGCAGTACCGATGGTTATCAGGCGGCACTGGTGACGAGAAACGCCGCCGTTGAAGCAAAATGCGGTGTTTCCCTCGTTTCGTATCAGAATCTGACCGCCGAATCATTTTATACGGATCTTCGTACCGCTTACCAAAGTGGCACCTTGAAATGTGATGGTTTGCTGGTGCCTGTTCGTGTCATGTCCCTGTTTGCCGTGAACGGGTTGCTGGTAAATATCCATTCAGTGCCTTTTCTGGATATGGATGCCAAATACACCCATCAAAAGGAAATGGCCGCCTACACTGTAGGTACGGTGGGGTACGGGTATTTTTCCGACATTGCCGACAGTTCCCCCTTTATTCGTTGCTTGTATGTGAATGAAAACGGGGTGAAAGATGCCAACGTTTTATATGATGCCGTCCTCAACGGCACCTGGGATTATGATGCTTTTTACACCGCGGTAAAAAGCACTGCCTTTACTGCCGGACTGGCTGTGAACGGGAACGAAGAAGAATTGGCATTGGATCTATTTCTCGGGGGCGGAGATGCCTTCATGGTGAACAATCCTCCCAAAACCCCCTCCCTGAAAGATATGGAAGAAATAGTAACCGCCTTTTCTCAGCAGTTTTCAAAGCTCAAACAGGATGCGAAAGTTTCTTATTTTGCGGATGCTTTTTCCGCTTTAAAAGTGTTTTCTCGGGGTAATTGTGCCTTTTATCTGGGGGATCTTGCCGATGGGGAAAGCTTGAAAAACACCACCGTTCCCTGGGGGATTCTGCCTCTGCCCCACGATGGAGAGGCAGGTAGCGGATATGCTGCCCGGATGGGTGTGGATCGGATGTGTATGGGGGTGATGAAAGGCACGGATTATGCCTTTTCGGGAAAAATCATCAACACTCTGGCCGCCGCTTCCTACGAGCTGAAACAAGGCAGGCTCTCTTCGGCGGTGTATTCTTTCCTGCCCAGCAATACTGCCGCCAAAATGTACCGATTGATCAGCGATTCGGTTTATACTGATCTGGGGATCGATTACGGTGAAATTTATACCACCCTGTACAGCGCATCCCGGGATGTGCTGGTGAACACCGTTGTTCACGGCATGGAATACCGCAAGCTGTATAACAATGCGAATAATTCCTTTACAAGGTTTATCAGGGATTATACGTTTTACGATTGAAAACGGAACAATCAAGCAAAGCCGGGAATTTGACTTCTCGGTTTTGTTGCTTTTTATGTTTGCAAGGGGAAGGCGGATGCAGGGATTTCTGCTCATTACCGGTCATACCGGTAGGTATGATTTTTGGGATGACCTCCATAGGGTTCTATTCTAAAAACCGTGAAATCGATATAATCATGAAGGTGATTAAGGATGAGAGAGTTCACGTATGATGCGAGCATGTTTGTATAAAGCGTAGAAAAAATAGAACCATGGCAAATAAAAAGCTGCATATTCTTATATTGACAAAAAAAATCAGGTAGTATATAATGCTCAATATGATTGTATGCATAAATGTGTTGTTTGTTTTTTATTGGAGAGAAAACAAATAACATTTGACATATTATTTTTGCATAAGTAAAAGGTAAATATGAAAAGAGGTAAAGATTCCATGAAATGGTTGGAAGGGCTCAAGGCAGTTGGTCAGGATTGTCTGACGGTATGCCAGAAGCTGTTTAAGGGCATTTGGAATTGGATCAAAAAGAACAAGCCGGCAATGTTTTTTATTGTTTCTATCGTTTATTACGAAATTATTATACAAGCGATGACATTTGGCAGTATTGACATTTACTTTTTATATCCTGTATTGTTTGCAATTCCCGTTGGTTGTTTACTGAGTTTGTTTTCGACGCCGTTTCACAAGATTGCAAATGGAATTATAATGGGGCTTTTTCTCTTAATGTTCAGCTTCTACTATAATTTCCAAATGATTTACTACGATATTTTCAACGATTTCTTTACATTTTCTCTCAAAGGCGTGGCAGAGGATGCCATGAACACGTTTGCAGATGAAATCATTCATTTAATCTACATCAATTTGGGAAACATTGTGATTTTATGTGTCCCGCTTCTGGTATATCTTTTCATCGTTGTTCAATATTGGATCGCTGGTAAACCTTCCAGAGTGGAGCGGTTGACCACGGGAAATCACGTTGAAAAATTCATTGGTAATATCAGCATTTATATTAAAAAGAATTTTTATTTTTTTCAACGCAGACCTCCCAAGGCGCAGTTGGTATTGAGCATCGTCATGATTCTCAGTTACGGCATAACCGTCCTTTCCTTGTTTATCCCCGGTACCGGTTATCATACACCGTATGATCTCTATTTCAATTCCGGTGCGCTCAGCACGCAGATATCCAAACTGGGGATGGTAACCGCTACGTTGCAGGATATGGGATTGCGCCCCAAATACGAGACGGGAGACAAGGAAGTGACGCTGGATCCTGTGGATGTACCTTCGATCGATGTGAAGCCGGGTCCTGACGGAAACAAGGATCCTGACAATTCCAACGGAGATAATCCCGGTACGCCCAATCCCGAAGTTACCTATAACGTGCTGGAGATCGACTTTGATGCCATGATCGCCGGGGAAACCAATCATGTCATCAAAAAGCTTCATGAGTATTATAAAACCATTTCCGGTACTACTAAGAATGAGTATACCGGTATGTTCAAAGGGTATAATCTCATCTATATTTGCGCGGAAAGCTTTTCATCCGGTGCTATTATTGAACCCGAATTGACTCCTACCTTGTATAAAATGGCCACGGAAGGGTTCATTTTTAACAACTATTACACCATGTTCCCTTCTAATACCACCAATGGGGAATATGCGTTTTGTACCGGTTTGATTCCTGACTTGGCGAGAGAAAAATCCAATGGCAGTTTTGTGGCTTCCAAGGAAAACTATATGCCCTACTGTCTGGGCAATGCGTTTGATTCCATTGGCGTTCAGGCTTATGCTTATCACAACCACACCAAAACGTACTATTCCAGAAACATTACCCATCCCAACATGGGGTATATCTTTAAGGCCAGAAACCAGGGCTTATCTGTGACCGGTTGGCCGGAATCCGACTATGAAATGGCCAAGCAGTCCTACGGTGATTTTATCAACATGGAGCAATTCCATGCGTATTATATGACTGTCAGCGGCCACTATCGGTATACCTTTGAGCTGAAGGAAGACTCCGACGGGAATCTGGTTCCTTTAAACTATATGGCCGTGAAAAATAAGAGTGCGACACAAAAACACCAGTACAATAAAAATGGCGAGAAGTACGACGAAGTATGTCAGGCATATCTGGCTTGCCATATTGAGCTGGACAAAATGTTAGAAGAACTGTGTAAACGGTTGGAAGAAGCCGGTGTTTTAGATAAAACAGTATTCGTGCTGGGTGCCGATCATTACCCCTATGGATTGTCATCTAAACAATATAACAACCTGGTGGGCGAAACCATTGATACCGGCTTTGATAAATACAACAGCACATTGATTCTCTATAACTCCCAAATGATTCATACCATGACCGAGGAAGAAAGAACCGTTACCAAGACCTGCTGTGCCATTGATGTTCTTCCCACAATTTTGAATCTGTTCGGATTTGAATACGATTCCAGGCTTCTTTCCGGCAACGATGTGTTCTCCTCTGCCGCCGGGATTGCCATTCTCAGCGATCAGTCCTTTATTACCGACTATGTGAAATACAACGCTTCTACTCGTCAGATCACTTATCTTGTGGATGAATATCTCATTCCTCAGGGATATGTGGAAGCGGTTATTGAGGTTGTTAAGAACAAATGTACGGCTTCTACAGCGATTTTGAATAACGATTATTATGCCATTTTGTTCCCGGAGGCTGCCGCTGCTCATGCAGCATCCATGAAAAAATAATTTCTAAACCACTTGACAAAATAAAACGAACATCATATAATGTAAAAAACACAAACGCTGTGACGAAAACGGTTTGAACAAGTACTCCTATACAGAGAGCCGACGGGTGGTGCAAGTCGGTGAGAAGTCGTTTGAACACATCATTTCTGAGCGGTGCCGCTGAAAAGTAGGCGGCAACGAGCTGGGCCGCGTTAAGGCAATGAGGTTATTTGACCTGAAAGCGGGCAGATTGTATCTGCCAATATGGGTGGTACCACGGATTTTGTCCGTCCCTGATTCACAGGGGCGGACTTTTTTATATAAGAGGAAAGAAGAGGGAAATAGTATGGATAACAACAACATCTTAATCGCAAGCCGTGTGGCCGAGTTGCGACGGATCTCAGGTAAAACCAGCGATGAAATGGCATCCATGCTGGGCATGGAAACCGAATTGTATTTAAAATGTGAAAGCGGAGAAACAGATTTTACGTTTGCCATGCTTCACAAATGTGCCGATATTTTCGATATCGACATCAACGACCTTCTGACCGGGGAACAGCCGAAACTTTCCCGGTACTCCGTTCTCCGTAAAGGAGAGGGTGCCATGCTAAATCGTACAGAAGGTTTTTCCTATCAACTCCTGGCAACCAACTTTAAGGGAAAATTCAGTGAACCCTTCCTGGTGCAAGCCAAGTTTGATCCGGCCGAAATGAACAAACCCATTCCTGTTTCTACCCATAAGGGGGAAGAGTTTGACTATATCCTAAAAGGCAAGCTCAAAGTCGTAATCGGCGACAGCGAAGAGGTATTAAGTGAAGGAGATACGTTGTACTATGACAGCTCCATTCCTCACGGTATGATTGCCTGGGACGCAGATTGCACCTTTCTTGCGGTGGTCATGGACAATGAAACCGGGCATGACAATGTCTCGCGCGGTGGTCATTATCACTTCGCTCATCGCAGAAACGATGCGGACAGTATCTTCCGCAGATTTGCCGATCTTGTGGAAGACGAAAAAGGAAAGCTGATCGATATTTCTTTCCATTATCCCGATAATTATAACTTTGCTTATGATGTTGTGGATGCATTGGCGAAAAAATGTCCCGATAAACTTGCCATGCTCCATTTGGATGAAAATAAGACCGAGCGCCGCTTTTCCTTTGGCGATATGGCCAGAGAATCTTCCCGCACAGCCAATTATTTTGCTTCACTGGGTATCAAAAAAGGCGATCGTGTCATGCTGATTTTGAAACGACACTACCAATTTTGGTATTCCATCTTGGCACTTCATAAGCTGGGTGCCATTGTTATCCCTGCCACCGACCAGTTGGTGAAAAAAGATTTGGTTTACCGTTTCCAGGCAGCCAGCGTATCCGCTTTGGTTTGTACCTCCCAAGGGGATGTATCCCATCAGGTTGAACTGGCCATGGAAGAATACAACGGCATTGAAACCAAAATCATGGTAGGTTCTCCCAGAGAAGGATGGTATCATTTCAACACGGAATATGCCAACCATAGCGATTTCATCCGCCGGGTAGACAATAAGTTCGACGAAGTTTCGTTGATGTACTTTACCTCCGGTACCACCGGGTATCCCAAAATCGCTGCCCATAGTTACACCTATTCTTTGGGTCATTTGATTACAGCGAAATCCTGGCACAATGTCAATCCCGACGGTATCCACTTTACCATTTCCGATACGGGATGGGGGAAAGCCTTGTGGGGTAAGATCTATGGTCAGTGGCTATGCGAAGCAGCCATTTTCACCTATGATTTTCATAAGTTTGATGCAAAAGACATTTTACCTCTTTTCAGCAAATATGGAATCACCACTTTCTGCGCCCCACCTACCATGTATCGTTTCTTTATCAAAGAAGATTTGTCTTCCTATGATCTTTCCAGTTTGGAATATGCTTCCACTGCCGGCGAAGCACTCAACCCGGAAGTATACCAGCAATTTTTGCTTGCAACCGGTATCAAGCTGATGGAAGGATTCGGTCAAACCGAAACCACCCTGACCATCTGTAACCTCTTAGGGGAGGACATGAAGCCCGGTTCCATGGGAAAACCAAGCCCCATGTATCATATGGATCTGCTAAACAGCGGGGGCGTATCCTGTAAAGTGGGGGAGGTGGGCGAAATTGTCGTTCGTGCCACCCCGGACAACAAACCTTGCGGCTTGTTCTCCGGTTACTATCGCAACCAGGAAGCCACCGACAAGGCATGGCATGATGGCTATTATCATACCGGCGACACCGCCTGGCGGGATGAAGACGGCTATTTCTGGTTTGTGGGCCGTGTGGACGATTTGATCAAATCCTCCGGTTACCGTATCGGGCCTTTTGAAATCGAAAGTGTTCTGATGGAACTTCCCTATGTACTGGAATGCGCTGTTACCGGTGTTCCCGATCCCGTTCGCGGTCAGGTTGTCAAAGCCACCATCGTGCTGACAAAAGGTACCGTGGGCAGCGATGACTTGATCAAGGAAATCAAAGAATATGTAAAAACCCATACCGCACCTTATAAATATCCCCGCATCGTGGAATTTACAGATGAATTGCCTAAGACCATCAGCGGAAAGATCCGCCGGGTGGATATCCGCGAAAAGGACAATATGTAAAAAGAGAGCCGGAAACAGCAGTCTGTTTCCGGCTTGAATTTTGTCGAATATTGTGTTATACTTCGGTATGATGCATGGGAATTTCTTCCACTTTAATAAAGTGGGGCCTGTGCCGCAAAAGAGGAAGCAATTGATTGTAAAACACGTCATTGTTAAAGATGCAGGTGATGGATTCCTCATTGGGGTGAAAGCAAAGCAGGGCCTTGTCTTTCAGTTCTTGGTCCATGGCAAGACCGATACGAAAATCTTGATCGTACATCAGACCCAGGGGACTGACGGCACCGGCATGGGTATGCAGAAATTTTTCCAATTTTTCCTCGGTTGAAAAACTCAATCTGGACACGCCCAGTTGTTTTGAGATTTCCGCGGTGCGAAAGTTTTTTTCAAAGGGGAGTATGAGCAAATAAAGCAAGGTACCCTGGCGATTGCAGAGAAGCAGATTTTTGCAGTGGGTGGCACCGACTATGCCGTTGTTTAGATCGTTTTGTTTTTTTTCTTCCGAGGTGAAAACCACGGGGTGAGAAAATCGAATATGTTGTATGTAATGTTGATCGAGAAAATCCAGAATTTCCTGGGTGGATGGATTCATGGCAACCTCCGAGTAAATTTGTATAATCCTAACATATTTCGGGTAAATTGTCAATATAGCCAAAGGAGAGTAGAAATATGAAAAAATCTGCGCTGCATGCGTATGCAAGGCTGATTGTCCGCGCAGGCGGTAATGTCCGGAAAGGACAGGAAGTCATGGTATTTGCCCAACTGGACCAGCCTGCTTTTGTATATATGATGGTGGAAGAATGCTACAAGGCAGGGGCAAGCAAAGTAATGGTGGAATGGGATTATCAGCCTTTGACCAAACTGCATGTCAGACATCGCAGCCTGAACGTATTGTCTAAAGTGGAACCTTGGGAAGAAGCCAAGTGGGCACACCGGGTGAAAACCCTTCCTGTATCCATCTATCTGATCTCCGAAGATCCGGACGGATTGGCGGGTGTCAATCCCTCCAAACACGCCAAGGGACACCAAGCACGCTTACAGGTGATCAAACCTTATAGGGATGAAATGGAAAACAAATACCAGTGGTGTATTGCCGCTGTTCCGGGGAAAGCCTGGGCGAAAAAAATATTTCCCGATTTACACGTGTCAAAAGCCGTGGAAAAGTTGTGGGAAGCAATTCTGTTTACCTGCCGTGTGGGAAATGATTCTATGAAAGCCTGGGAAGAACATGACAGGGACCTCCAGTCTCGTTGTCAATACCTGAATGGTTTGGGATTGGATAGCCTCCATTATACTTCATCCAACGGCACGGATCTGACTGTGGGGCTGATTCCCCAAGCGCGGTTTATGGCAGCGGGAGAATATTCTTTGCAGGGAATCTATTTCAATGCCAACATGCCCACGGAAGAAGTGTTTATTTCTCCCATGCGGGGAAAAGCGGAAGGGATTGTGTATGCAACAAAACCTCTGTCCTATCAAGGCCAATTGATCGAGAATTTTTCCATCACGTTTCAAGATGGAAAAGTCACAAAAGTCAAAGCGGAAAAGAATGAAAATCTACTCAAGGAAATGATCGGAATGGACGAGGGGGCCGCCATGTTGGGCGAATGCGCGTTTGTACCGTATGATTCCCCCATTCGGGAAACCGGGCTATTGTTTTATAACACCTTGTTTGATGAAAATGCCGCCAGTCATTTGGCATTGGGCAGAGGCTTTTCCAACTGTTTGAAGGATTATGGGAACTATACCACCGCCGAGGCGCGGGAAATGGGTATCAACGATTCCCTCATTCATGTTGACTTTATGATCGGAAATGAGGACCTGTCTATTGTGGGTATCACCCATGAAGGGGAAAAAGTACAAATTTTCAAATACGGAAATTGGGCTTTTTAAACGATGAAAAAAATATGTTTTTGCGTAGTAATTTTGTTTTCTGCCTTGTTTTTGTTTTCTTGCGGCAAAGCAAAAAGCAATGATTTGCCGCCTGACGGGGAGAACAATCACCAGAAGGACGATACCTCCCAAGAGAATGAAACCTATTCGCAGATCCAACTTCCTGAAAATATCACCCTGGAAGTGGGGGATATGACCATCATCACCCCGGAAAACCTTCCCGAAGGAGTCAGTGCTGCAGATTTGACCTGGGTAGTGACGGAAGGGAAAGACTTGATTGAACTGAGCGAAAACGGGATTGTCATCGGAGTGGCTCCCGGTCAGGTGACCATAGAGGTATCCTATCAAAACAGTGCAGAAACCAAAGCTTCCGTCACGTTTCAAGTGAAAGAAAAGCATCCTTTGGACACGTTGGTTTTATATGCCGAAAACGATTGTGTACAAGTGGGAAAAATCCTGACGATATGCTGCGAATGGGGCGGCCAAGCCATAAATCCTTCCCAGCTTATCTGGTCTGTGGTGTCAGGAAAAGCATGCATTTCCCTTTCCCCCCAAGGGGTGGCGACCGGTCTTTCCCCCGGAAAGACGGTTATCAGGGCAACCGATAAATCCTTGGATTTATCGGCTACATATACCATCAAAGTGTTTGAACCCGTCACGGAAACGGGGAAAGCAACGTCCATTTCCTTGTCTGTTGACAGTGAAATCACGGTGGGTCAAAGCCTGAAGATTGGTTGTACGGTGTTTCCCGAAGATGCTAAGAACAAAGCGGTTGTTTGGTCGGTTACGGAAGGGGACGACCTTGTATCTATCTCGCAAACAGGGCTGATTTTGGCATTGAAAGCCGGAACCGCCACCGTCAAAGCCACCGCAGCGGATGGTAGTGAAACCAGCGGGATGATACGGATCAAAGTGAATCCCTATATTCCTACGGACAAAGTGTCGGTCATTTCCCTGTCCGCGGAAGCTGCCATGATTACCACCGGCAGTCAAATGAACATTTTGGCCTTTATTTTACCCGAGAAGGCGGTAAACAAAGGGTTGGTCTGGCGTATTCTTTCTGGGGAAAGTTGTGGCAGTGTGGACCAAAAAGGGCTATTTACCGCTCTTTCCAAAGGAACGGTGGTTGTGGAGGCATCTGCCATGGACGGCAGCGGTACTGCGGGCACCATCACCATCACCGTAACGGGTTCGGATTCCTTCAGCGGTGGAAGCGGCACGAAAAAAGACCCATATTTGATTGCTTCTTATGGGGATCTCAAAAACATGGAAGCATATTTGGGAAAATCAAACGTATTCTTTCAACAGGTACTTGATCTGGATTTGTCGGCTGTCAAAGACTTCCGGCCCATTGGGTATGAAACCGATTTATCGTTTCAAGGTACATATGACGGCAACGGCAAGAAGATTCAAAATCTTTCCATCAAAGAAAACGATTATTTTCTCAATGGCTATTTGGCCTTATTTGCCAAATCAAGCGGAGCTACGCTGAAAAACATCTATATTGATTCCCTTTTTATCACATCTGATGAGGTGACGGCGAAATACTTTGCAGGAATTGTAGCCTATTGTGAAAAAACCACCATCACCGGATGCATGGTGAAAAATGCCACCATACAGGCCGGTCTATATCAAGGTGGCATCGCAGCCATGGCCATCAACAGCGAGATCACCGATTGCCATGTGATAAGCTGTGAAATCGGAAAAGCCGTCGGTTATGATGCTAACCAAAAGCCGGTATATCAAAACCATTATGTCGGTGGCATTGCAGGTAAAACTCAAACCAATACCCCGGAGGATATCACTTTGATTTCTGCCTGTACGGTCTCCGGAAGAGTGATGGGCAACGAGCATGTGGGCGGCATTGCCGGTTGGATCACCCGACAAGGCGGTGTGCACAGATGCATGGTAACGGGTACTATCAGCGGTACCGGCTCGAAAATAGGCGGGCTGGTCGGGCAATTTGAATCCACCGTTTCAACCAGTGCGGTTGTGAAATGTTGCTTTCGGGGGCATGTAGAAGGGGAAGGCGATGTGGGAGGCATTTATGGGTATGGTTCTGCCAGCATGATCGATTGTTATACCACGGGTACCGTTGTGGGAACCGGTGTATCCAAACTGGCCTCGTCGAACGATTATACCAACAAACGGTGTACGGGGCAAATGATCGGTCGGTTATATGTGATGTCCAAAAATGACGATGCCTCGTTTGTTATCAAGAATTGTTATTCTACCGCGGTGGCGGCTGCCAAATGCGACAACGTGTTCAAATGTGCCCTCATCGGGTTTGTATGGGCACCCAATGAAAAATACGGACGCAGTGTGGAATATACGCTGGATAAAAACACTCTGTTTGCGGTTTCCGATGAAAATGGAATCTATGTTACCCTTGTGACTGCCTTTGATTTGCTATATGAATCCACGTTACAAGGGTTCGATTTTTCACTGGTCTGGAAGATGGGTGAATCGGGGCCGGTATTCAAATGGGAATAAAAAAAGCACGGAACCCCGTGCTTTTTTTTAACCGATATGATTTTTGGGATTGACTTTTTCACCATCTGAGATGAACTCCAAATGGAGATGGGGTTCTTCCGCACATTCGACGAGAGCGGTTTCGCCTACACCGCCGATTACATCGCCGCGGGTGACAGTGGCACCGAGTTCAACAGTCTGAGGAAGGAGGGAAGCTAGGTTCTGATATTTGCTGATTATTCCGTCGGCATGGGTGATTTCAATGGTTTGCCCCATGAGCGGGTCGGCGTATACGGCGGTGATCATACCATCTGCTGCTGCTTTCACCGCGGTACCGATGGTTGCGCCGATATCGAGAGCTGCATGGGTCCGATAATCGTTCATAGTAACAGAGAAAACCAGTGTTTCATCGGAAAAGTCTTTTGTCACTTGCCCTGTCAAAGGATAGGAATACATAACTTTCACAGGAACGCCGGTATCCAGAGAATCGTCATCATCATCGAGGGGGTTGCCGTCTGTCGGTTTTCCGTCGTCTTTATCATCGTCCTTACCCGAAGGTGCCAGTGGATCGTTGGAATTCAGGTCGCCTTGGTCAGGTGTGGTCAGGACAGAACGAATGGCCGAATAAACGGCTATGCTGATGATGGCGAGAATACATAGCGCAAGGGCTATGTATAAGCCCCCGCCGGCAAAGAACTTTTTGCAGTTGGTTTTAAATTTCTCACTCATGAGGAAAACACTCCTTTTTTTCAAAGATTGCCTGTGATAGTATTTTTACCCAGCAATGTGGAGTTTATACAAACATGCAAAAAAATACTTTGTTGCATATGCTAAGGCTTGACGATAAAGGTAAAATATAGTATAATTACTTATATCTTGTAAGAAAGGATAAAATGTATGAGTAAACTTAGACATGGTATCATCGGTTGTGGTCTTATCTCCACATGGCATGCTTATGCCATCAATGAATTGTCAAAAACGATGCCGATTCAACTGGTGGGAGCGGCGGATGTCAGATTGGAAAGTGCCCGGGATTTCTGTGCAAAGTATGGGGTTCAAGCATATGAAACCATCGAAGATATGCTGAACAGCGATGAAATTGACAGCGTATCCATTTGCACCCCCAGCGGATTCCATGCGAATTTGGCCATGCAGGCTGCTAAGCATGGGAAACACATTGTTGTGGAAAAACCCATGGCTATCACCACAGAGCAATTGAATGCATTGGAGGATACATGTAAGCAGAATCATGTTATTCTCACATCCATTTCTCAGATGCGTTTTTTGCCCAACATACAGCGCGCACGCAAGGCTGTGCAAGGTGGCGAACTTGGGAAAATGCTTTGCGGAGACGTCTACATGAAGTTTTATCGTTCTCCGGAATATTATGGACAGTCCAACTGGAGAGGTACCTGGAAATTGGATGGCGGCGGCGCTCTGATGAATCAGGGCATTCACGGTATTGACCAGCTTTTATATATCATGGGACCTGTGAAATCGGTGTATGCTCGCTGCAAAACCTTGGCCAGAAAAATCGAAGTGGAAGACACTGCTTCTGTCGTTTTGGAATATGAATCGGGCGCTTTGGGTGTCATCCAGGGAACCACCTCTGTGTATCCCGGCTATCCGAAAATCTTTGATTTCAACGGAGAACTGGGTACCATTAAAATGGAAGAAAAACATTTTATTGAATGGAAAGTAAAAGGAAAAGGTACGCCTTCTGACATTGTATTCACCCGTGCGGATCCCAACGGCGCAAATCGTCCCGACGGCAATGACATGGGAGAACATATTCCTCAGCTGAATGACTTCTTTTGCTCGATCCTGGAAAATCGTCCTCCGATGATTGATGTGAAAGAAGGCAGACGCCCAGTTGACTTGATTCTGGCGATTTACGAATCTTCCCGTACAGGTAGGTTGGTAGATATGAAAGAGTTTGCAAACCGCGGATAAGAGAAAATGCACCCATGCACCCGCTTGGGTGCATTTTTTATGAAAACTCTTTTCATTTCGAGAAATGTATGCTATACTTTTCCAAGAGCGACAAATTCTTATGATAATAAGGAGATTTATATGTTAAGAACTGCAGTCATAGGCCTGGGAAGAATCGGTTGGTCTTACCATGTTCCTCAGATTGTTGCCCATGAAAAACTCTCTCTTTGTGCTGTGGTGGATACCAGCACCGATCGATTGGCGGAAGCCAAGGAGAAATACGGCGTGGAAGGTTACACCGATATGATGGAAATGATATCGGCGGCAAAACCCAATCTGGTTGTCATTTGCACCCCCACCCATCTCCATGCTGCCCAATCCATTGCCGCTATGGAAGCGGGTGTAGATGTGTTTTTGGATAAACCCATGGCGAAGGATTTGTCCGAATGCCATGCCATCCAAGAAGCGATGGAAAGAACCGGCAGAAAACTCATGGTATATCAGCCCCATCGGGTTATGCCGGAAACGGTGGCTTTGAAAGCCGTATTGGCTGAAAATCTTATTGGGGATGTTTATATGTATAAGCGTTACGTCTCCAATTATGTCCGTAGAAACGATTGGCAGGCTATGTTGAAATACGGCGGCGGCATGCTGAATAATTACGGAGCCCACTACATAGACCAGGCGCTTTATTTGCTGGGAAGCGATGAAGAAGCGGAAAATATTCATTGCATCCGATACCGTATGGCATCGTTGGGAGATGCGGATGATGTGGTGAAAATCGTCATTGAAACCAAATCCCGTAAAACCATTGATGTAGACATCAACCAAGCCACCAAGGCTTCTTTGCCTCTCTTTGTGGTATATGGTCGGTATGGCAACATTATCCATACCCGCTTGTCGGATGGTCGCCCCGGATTCAAAGTAGATTATTTGCAACCCGAAGAATTGAAGAAAATTTCTTTGTCGGAAGATTTGGCGGCGGCAGGCAGAAAGTATGCTCCCGATGCAGCGGCGGAACTTCCCTGGAAAGTAAAAGAATTTGCCGTAGCGGATTTTTCGAAAGTCAATTTTTATGATTACTGCTATGAGTATTTTTCCCAAGGCAAAGAATCTTTCATTCCGGTAGAACAGACCATTCATTTGATGAGCATCATTGATACTTGCCGAAATCAATCGGATATTTTTGCATAAAAGAAGCCAAACGGGGCTGATGCTGGTTCGAAAAACGAACGGGCAACAGCCCCGTTATATACATTATGGCCCCAATTGTTTTTTGAGTTTTTCCAATGCGCCTTTTTCCAGACGGGATACTTGAGCTTGGGAAATGCCGATTTCATTGGCCACTTCCATTTGCGTGCGCCCTTTGAAAAAACGAAGGGTGAGAATATCCTTTTCCCGTTTGGCAAGACGGGACAGGGCTTGGTTGAGGGCGATGTTTTCCGTCCAGGTATCGTCGTTGTTTTTCCTGTCATATACCTGATCCATGATGAACACAGAATCGCCTCCGTCGGAGTAGACAGGCTCATATAAAGACACGGGGTCCAACACGGCATCCAAGGCGGCGACAATGTCTTTTTTGGTAAATTCCCCTTCTTTGGGAAGAGATTCGGGAGGTAGATTGCGGTTGACGGAAGCGGTAATTTCATCTACTGTAGGTTCACGCCCCAAAGATACGGCAAGGCGTTCTTTTTCTCCCAATGCTTTATATGCCAAATCCCGCACCGAACGGGAAACCCGCACCATGTTGTTGTCCCGCAGATAACGGCGCACTTCTCCAATGATCATGGGTACGGCATATGTGGAGAATCGCACATCCTGAGAAATGTCAAAATTATCAATGGCTTTCATCAGACCGATGCAACCCACCTGAAACAAGTCGTCGGGATTCTCACCGCGGGAATTGAATTTCTGAATAACGGATAAAACCAGTCGCAAATTTCCCTGAATCAGGGCTTCCCGGGCTTGTTTGTCCCCGGTTTTGCTCTTCTTGAGAAAGTCAAGCTTTTCTTCGGCTGTCAATATCCCCAGTCTGGAGGTGTTGACACCGCATATTTCCACCTTGTTGTACACACAGACCACTCTCCCTTATGTTGTATGTATGTACAGGTACAGTATGGACAGATTTGGCTTTTTTCATACAGAACCCGGCAGATTAAATTGCTTGACAACCGGCAGTGGGTAGGGTATACTGCAAGAAGAAATGGAATTGGGAGTGAAAAAAATATGAGTCGTTTAAAATTGATGACGGTAATCGGAACGCGCCCGGAAATCATCCGGCTTTCCCAAGTGATCAAAAAGTGCGACACGTACTTTGACCATATTTTGGTCCATACGGGGCAAAATTATGACTATTCTTTGAATCAAATTTTTTTTGAAGACTTAGGACTTCGCTCTCCCGATTATTATTTGGATGCGGTGGGAGCGAATCTGGGAGAGACCATTGGAAACATCATTGCCAATTCCTATGGCTTAATGGCGGAAGTCAAGCCCGATGCTTTGCTTGTACTGGGAGATACCAACAGCTGTTTATCGGTCATTGGCGCGAAACGGCTCCACGTCCCCATTTTCCACATGGAAGCGGGGAACCGTTGTTTTGACGAATGTCTTCCTGAAGAAACCAACCGCCGGATTGTGGACGTGACGGCGGATGTGAATTTGTGCTACTCCGAACATGCCAGACGGTATCTGCATGCCTCCGGTGTACCCAAAGAAAGGACCTATGTGGTGGGTTCTCCCATGGCAGAAGTTCTGCATGCCAATTTCGAATCCATACAATCTTCTAAGGTGCTGGAAACGTTGGGTCTAGAAAAAGGTAACTATATTCTCTTATCTGCCCATCGGGAGGAAAACATTGATACCGAAAATAACTTTTTTAACCTGATGAACGCCGTAAATGCCATGGCAGAAACGTACCAAATGCCTATCATTTATTCCACCCATCCCCGGTCGGCGAAATTCATTCAAAAGCGGCAGTTTGTCTTTCATCCCTTGGTGAGAAGCCTACAACCCTTTGGGTTTCGTGATTATAACCATTTACAGATGAATGCATACTGTGTTGTGTCCGACAGCGGTACATTGCCGGAAGAAAGCAGTTATTTTTTGTCGGTGAACCATCCCATTCCGGCGGTGTGTATCCGCACCAGCACCGAACGTCCCGAAGCCTTGGACAGAGGTAATTTTGTGCTGGCGGGCATCACCACCGCACAGGTGTTGCAGGCGGTGGATCTGGCCGTGAGTATGAACCAAAATGGGGATTTCGGCCTGCCTGTACGGGATTACATGGATGAAAACGTGTCCAATAAAGTGGTAAAACTCATCCAGAGTTATACCGGAATCGTAGATAGAATGGTCTGGAGAAAATAGCAATAAAAAGAAGAGGTAAACAGCCTCTTCTTTTGTTTTTTGTTGTTGCTTATATATCAATGCCCTATTCATTATCCCCTCATTCGGTGGTATGGATTGACAAAGGGGGCTTTTCATGGTATCTTAAAGATGTTGCCACTTTGGCAAATATTTTCTTTTTGGTTGGTAAACATATGAACATCCTTGCCCATTTCCGGGTGATAACCCGTCATCGCCATCAAGTGATGAAAAATTGCATCAAAGCCGGGATCGGTTTTCAGGGATTGTTTCATGATCTGTCCAAATATTCCCCGGCTGAATTCATTCCGGGGGTCAAAAATTTTCAGGGAAACCGCAGCCCCAATGAAAAAGCAAGAGAACGGTTCGGCTACTCGTCCGCCTGGCTCCATCATAAAGGACGCAACAGGCATCACTATGAATATTGGAACGATTTTGTGCCGGGATTAAAAAAAGAAATGCCGGTGAAAATGCCCGTAAAATACGTGATCGAAATGTTTTGTGACCGCATTGCCGCCAGTAAAATCTATTACCGGGATCGTTATGACGATTCTTTTCCTCTGGATTACTACACCC
>ENA-UOOH01001449-UOOH01001449.1-fermentation-metagenome-genome-assembly--contig:-NODE-1449-length-23123-cov-12.104344_pt1 | contig 23123 bp, 19 predicted proteins | sample MGYA00245778_ERZ724025 | MGnify/ENA primary metagenome ERZ724025 (study PRJEB28704, sample SAMN03018313) | fermentation metagenome | biome: anthropogenic terrestrial biome; feature: soil... | reverse complement strand
GGGTTGCATAAATATGCAAAGCGAGCGTTGGCGAAGCATGGATGCTTCACCCTTCACCCTTCGGGTACGCCTAGTGTTCCACCCTACGGGTGTCACTATTAAGGTTGCCTCCCATGGACGGGAGATTGGCGCGGTACCCCTTGAGCCGCGAGACAAGCCGTTGGTGTTGCCCATGCGTAGCGCCCTGTCGGGCACAACTGATGCTCCCTTCGGTCGCTATTAAGGACGCTGCGAGCGGAATATTTATGCAAGCTAATGTATAATTATTACTTTTTGCAGTGGAATCAATATTCAAGCCCTTGGTAATTGTTCAACAATCGTTAAATCATAAATCTCGAAATAGCTTTTAGGAGGCTTGCATGAACACTATTCTTATTACTCTATTGATTATCGCGTTGCTGATTCTGGCCCATGAATGGGGTCATTTTATAACGGCCCGCCGGATTGGCATACCGGTTTACGAGTTTGCTATCGGCTTTGGCCCCAAAGTATTCTCCTGGAAAAGAAATGGGGTAATTTATTCTCTGCGTTTGATTCCTTTAGGAGGCTTTGTGCGCATGGCCGGGGAAGAGCCTGGTGATCCCGAAGAACCCAATGGTTTCAGCCATAGGACTCCTCTGGAAAAGATTCGGGTTTCCTTTGCCGGGCCTTTTATGAACTTTGTTCTGGCCCTGCTGATTTTTGTTTTCAGCTATAGTGTGATCGGCCTCCCCCATAGTTCCAACGAGCCGGTAATTGGAACGGTAATCAAGGGGAAACCGGCGGAGCTGGCAGGTATCAAGGCCGGTGACAGGGTAGTTTCGGTGAACGGTATTGCCGTCAACAGCTGGGCTGATTTTAACCGGCAGACCTCCCGCAGCAGCGGCCAGCCCTTGGAGCTGCAGTTGGAGCGAAAGCAGCAACGGCTAAGCCTGGAGGTTTCGCCGGTAAAACTTGATTCTTCCGGCAACATGGGCATTGGTGTTCTTAACCGGGTGGTTTATGAGAAACAGGGGATTATAAAATCCATGGAACTGGGGCTGAAACAAACCTACGAACTTACTCTTTTGCTCTTTTCCGCTTTGGGAATTCTAATAAGCGGTGGTGCTTCCATGGGAGATTTGGCCGGTCCGGTGGGAATAACCCATCTGGTGGGTGAGTTTGCCCAGATGGGTATAATATTCCTGCTTAATTTTACGGCTTTCTTAAGCATTAACCTGGGAATTATGAACCTCTTGCCTATTCCAGCCCTGGATGGCAGTAAAATTGTATTCGCCGTGGTGGAGGCCATACGCAAGAAGCCTCTGGACCCGGAAAAGGAAGGTTTTCTTAACTGGATAGGTTTTCTTTTTCTGATTGGTTTAATGATAATAGTGACTTTTAATGATATTGTAAGATGGATACGAGGATAAAGGGTATGCGTCATAAAAGCAGGGTAATCAAAGTGGGAACAGTCCCGGTCGGGGGGGAGCACCCGGTGGTTGTGCAATCAATGACTAGCACCGATACCCGTGATATTGAAAGGACTGTAAAACAGATTCAGCAGATGGAAGCCGCCGGCTGTGAACTGGTACGGGTGGCGGTGGTTGATGAGGAAGCCGCCCGGGCGCTTGCCCGCATCAAAAAGAAGATAAATATTCCCTTGATTGCCGATATCCATTTTGATCATCGCCTGGCCTTGAAAAGCCTGGAGGCTGGAGCCGATGGCTTGCGGATAAACCCGGGCAATATAGGGGAAGAGAAGAAGCTGCGTGAAGTAGTGAAGGCTTGCTCGGAGAAAAAAACGCCCATAAGAATCGGGGTTAATGCCGGCTCTTTGGACAAAAGGATCTTGGAGAAATTCGGCGGAATCTCGGCCCCGGCCATGGTGGAAAGCGCCCTGGAAAATGTAAAGCTTTTGGAAGATATGGACTTCCATGAAATAAAGCTGTCATTGAAAGCCTCCTCGGTTATGCTGACGGTGGAAGCCTACCGCCTGCTGGCCGCAGAAGTTGATTATCCCTTGCATGTGGGAATTACTGAAGCTGGCACCAAGGATCGTGCTTTGATCAAGTCGGCTCTGGGAATAGGAATGCTTTTATACGAAGGGATTGGAGATACCATAAGGGTTTCCTTGACTGCAGATCCGGTAGATGAGGTATGGGCAGCCTATGAAATATTACGCAGTTTGGGCATGCGCCGGCGGGGAATTGAACTGATTTCCTGCCCCAGTTGCGGCCGCTGTGAGATTGACTTGATAGAAACTGCCGAAGAGGTAGACAGGAAAATCAGGCATTACCAGCAAAATTTGAAGGTGGCGGTTATGGGTTGTGTGGTCAATGGACCGGGGGAAGCCAGGGAGGCTGATCTTGGTATTGCCGGAGGACGGGGATTTGGTTTATTATTCAAGAACGGTGAGATAATTAAAAAAGTACCGGAAAGCGAGCTGGTGGCAGTGCTTTTGCGGGAAATCGAGGATAGCAGTAAAAAGTAAGGGGGTTGGAACTCTTGAAAGCTTCAGAATTATTCTTTCCCACTTTGCGGGAGGTGCCCAGCGAGGCTGAAGTCTTGAGTCACCAGTTGCTGTTGAGAGCCGGCTTTATAAGAAAGGCCACTGCAGGTGTTTATAGCTATTTGCCTTTGGCCAGCCGGGTTCTCAAAAAGATAATGAATATTGTCCGGGAAGAAATGGACCGGGCCGGGGGGCAAGAAGTAATTCTGCCTATAGTCCAACCGGCGGAACTGTGGAAGAAATCAGGCCGTTGGGAGGTTTATGGCGATGAAATGTTTCGGCTAAAAGACCGGCATAATCGCGATTTTGCCCTGGGACCGACTCACGAAGAAATAATTACCACTCTGGTGGATGCCGATGTTCATTCCTACCGTCACCTGCCTTTGCTGCTTTACCAGATACAGAACAAATACCGGGATGAAATTAGGCCCCGTTTCGGCTTAATGCGCGGGCGGGAATTTATCATGAAAGACCTCTACTCCTTTGATATTGATGAAGAAGGGCTGGATGTTTCCTATCACAAAATGTACGAGGCCTATAATCGCATATTCCAGAGATTGAAACTGCAGTACCGGGTAGTGGAGGCTGACAGCGGGGCTATAGGCGGGAATGAAAGCCATGAATTCATGGTTCTGGCGGAAAACGGCGAAGCGGAGATAGTATACTGCGAAAACTGCGATTATGGAGCCAATACGGAAAAGGCGGTTTGTTCCCTGGAGGAACCAAAGGCTGCGGAAGAAGAGCAGTTGGAGCGGGAAAAGGTCCATACCCCGGGACAGAGAACCATACAGGACCTGCTTGATTATATGAATATTCCCAAAGAAAAACAGATAAAGACCTTGATTTATTATGCGGATGAAGAGCTGGTGGCAGCATTAGTACGAGGGGATCGCGAGCTAAACGAAATCAAATTCAAGAATGTGCTGGGCTGCAATCAATTGTTTATGGCGGATGAGGCTGCGGTAAAACAGCTTTGTGGTGCCGGTTTCGGCTCGCTGGGTCCGGTGGGACTGCCTTTGAAAACTTATATCGACCTGGAAGTCAGTCAGATGAAGAATTTTGCCTGTGGGGCCAATGAAGATGACTACCATTTCATTAATGTAAATCTGGGAAGAGATTTTACGCCGGCAGGCATCAACGATATTCGCACTGCTGTGACGGGTGACAGCTGTCCGGTTTGTTCAGCTCCTTTATACAGCATGCGGGGGATTGAGGTAGGACATATATTTAAGCTGGGCACCAAGTATTCTGAGGTTCTGGAAGCCAATTATCTGGATCAGAAGGGACGGGAGAAGCCTATGGTTATGGGTTGCTATGGAATCGGCATCTCCCGCACCATGGCAGCGGCAGCCGAACAGGGTGCCGATGAAAATGGTATTGTCTGGCCGCTCCCCATTGCCCCCTTTGAAGTTATTATTGTTCCGGTCAACAGTAAAAATGAGGAACAGATGCAGGCGGCCTGGTCACTTTATGAAGAGTTTAAACAAAAGGGATTGGAGACTATTATTGATGACCGGGATGAAAGAGCGGGTGTAAAGTTCAAGGATGCCGATCTCATTGGGATCCCGCTGAGGATTACTATTGGCCCTCGCTCCCTGCAGGAAAAGCAGGTGGAAATCAAGAAAAGAACCGCTAAGGATGTGGAACTGGTTCCGCTGGACGCGGTTAGCAGCAGGGTGAAGCTTATGCTGAAGGAAATGTCTAAGTAGTGAGGGCCCACTCGCCCCCTTTCGCCTGCTCGCTTTCGCCGGGTGAAGCATCCATGCTTCGCCAACGCTCGCTTGTATATTTATGCAATCCTTATATCAAAAGGAATTTTGCAGAATAGTCAAGATTAAAGTAATACCAAAAACATTGTCCCTTTACACTGTTGATAGCTGAAATTTTGGAGTGAAAGTATGGGAATTTATGAAATAGTGTTCAAGCTTGCTCTGGCCAGTATTCTCGGGGCTTTGATAGGCCTGGAGAGAGAGAGCCTGAACCGGCCTGCCGGGCTCAGGACCTACACCCTGGTATGTGTAGGTTCGGCTTTGGCCATGATTGTATCTATTGATATCTACCTGCAGTATTATCATACGGTAAACGCTGATCCCGGCCGGATTGCCGCCCAGGTGGTGAGCGGAATCGGTTTTCTGGGAGCAGGTACCATCATCAGAGAAGGTGCCACAGTCCGCGGCCTGACTACTGCCGCCGGATTGTGGGCGGTAGCTTGTATAGGACTGGCCGTAGGTTCAGGTTTGTATATTCCTGCTGTGGCTGCTACAGTTCTGATTCTTTTTGTATTGATTTATTTTGTTAAATTTGAAGAAAAAATTACGGGAATGCGTGATTACAAGGGATTGGTTATGGTAGTGGATGACCGGCCCGGACAGGTGGGAAGCATAGGCTCAATACTGGGTGATCTCTGTGTTTTAATAAAGAATATTCAATTGACCCGAATAGACGAAGGAGACAGCCTGGAAATTGAATTACTGCTGCAACTGCCACCCAACTTGTCTATCGAGGAAGTAATACAGGAGTTGTCCATCATCAAGGGATTACGCAGTATTGACCGCCTGGGCTAGGTAAGAGTGGGAGAATAGAATGATAAACGGCGATTTTTATAGTTTTATTTCTAATTTTAATGATTCATTGAGCAAATATTGGAAAGATTCTTATGTTGAGAAACTGGAGGTTTTTCGCAGTAATAAGAAGTGGAAAATATATGTTGCGATAATGGAACCGTTGCCTGCTCATATTCTTCAGCAAAGCATCGTTAAGCTTAAAGATTCCCTGCCTTTTCTAAACGAACTGGAGATAATACCCCGGCTAGCAGATTTTGGCCGGCAAATGGAAAATATACTGCGATTACGACAGAATGAAGTCTTATCAGAGGTTTTCCTGTCCGACCAGGCAGATTTTGCCTCACTGGGATGGCGTTTTAACGAGAATCGCATAGATATGTTGGTTCAGGATAGGAATGTTTTTAATAAGCTGCTTGAGAAGGAAAGCTGTAACCGGCTTTCCCGCTGGATAGGACAGGAATATGCCCTGCGCGTTGTGGTGAGGGCCATATGTACTGAGAATAACGAAGATAATGTTCCTGACAACTACTATCTGCTGGCCGGGCAAAAGATAGAAGTCCTGGCGGGAGATACTGAGTTTAAGGGGAGAAAAAAGCGCTACTCGTCAAGAAATAGCGGAGGGATAAAATTACTGGAGAACAGTGGGATTATTAAAATCTCCGAGTTGCAAGAGGGTATGAAGAATGCGGTAATTGAAGGTGAGGTATGGCATAAGGAGATTAACAGTCTAAAAGACAACAGTATTGTCGCTGCTTATTATATAAGTGATTATAGTAATAGTATCGTTGCCAAACTATTCCTGGACAAAGTGGAGGATGACAAGATTAAGCTCGGTGATTGGATAAAGCTATGCGGAAGTATACGCTATGATAATTATGTAAAAGAAGCGGTGTTGTTTATAGATGCCTTTGTCCATTTGGAAAAACCGGAAAGAAAAGATACGGCCACGGAAAAAAGAATCGAACTTCATGCTCATAGCAAGATGAGTGCTATGGATGGTCTGACCGAGGTAAGCAAGCTAATTAAAAGGGCTGCGGAATGGCAGCATCCAGCCATTGCTCTCACTGATCACGGCTCTATACAGGCCTTTCCCGAAGCCTACCAGGCAGCGAAAAAATATAAGATAAAGGTTATATATGGTGTAGAAGCTTATTTGGTCGAAGAGGACAAAAAGGAACGGCCTTATCATATTGTATTGCTCGCCTTAAATCAAAATGGCTTAAAGAATCTCTATCACCTGGTCAGCATATCTTATATGGATTATTTTTACCGATATCCTAAAATACCCCGCCAGGAATTAATCAAGAAGCGGGAAGGACTTCTTCTGGGCAGTGCCTGTGAAGCAGGGGAGCTTTTTCGAGCTATGGTAAGGGGGGCAAAGGAGAAAGAGATTGAAGAAATAGCTGGTTTTTATGACTACCTGGAAATACAACCCCTGGATAATAATGATTTTCTGGTGAAGGAAGGCAGTGTTAAGTCCCGGGAAGAATTACAGGAGATAAACCGCAGGATTATCCGCCTGGGTCAGAAATTCCAGAAACCGGTTGCAGCTACCGGTGATGTTCATTTTCTCGACCCTCATCACGAAATCTTCCGGCGGATTATTCAAGCGGGACAGGGCTATGAAGATGCTGAAAGCCAGGCCCCTCTTTATTTTCGCAGTACCGATGAAATGCTGGCGGAAATGGATTATTTAAGTGAAGAAGAGGCCCGGGCGGTAGTAATCCATAATCCTGCCTTAATAGCGGAAATGATAGAGGATATACGGCCGGTGCCGGAGGGTTTTTATCCCCCCAAGATTGAGAGTGCCGCCGAGGAGGTTACCCGGATAAGCTGGGATAAGGCTTACTCTTTATATGGAGATGAACTGCCAACCATTGTGGAGAGCCGTATAATGAAGGAATTAAATTCAATTACCCACCATGGTTTTAGTGTTCTTTATCTTATTGCCCATAAATTGGTGGAGAAGTCCAATCAGGACGGGTATATTGTTGGTTCCCGGGGTTCGGTCGGCTCTTCTCTGGTAGCTTTTTTGACCGGTATTACCGAAGTCAATCCATTGGCCCCCCATTATTTGTGCCCGCTCTGCCGCTTCAGTGATTTTGTAGTTGATGGTTCCGCCAATTGCGGAGCTGACCTTCCCGAGCGCTCTTGTCCTGAATGTGGAGGCAAAATGCATCAAGACGGTTTTGATATTCCCTTTGAGACCTTTCTGGGTTTTGAAGGTGATAAGGTGCCGGATATAGACCTCAATTTTTCCGGGGATTACCAGAGCCGCGCCCACCAGTATGTGGAGGAATTGTTTGGTCAAGAAAATGTTTATAGGGCCGGTACCATTTCGACCATTGCTGAAAAGACCGCCTATGGTTTTGTTAAGAAATATATGGAAAACAAGGAAACAGACATTAGTAATGCTGAAGTTAATCGCCTGGTTAAAGGAATAACCGGGGTAAGAAGGACCACAGGGCAACACCCCGGTGGGTTAATAGTTGTTCCTCAGGATCGGGACATCCTGGAGTTCACCCCCTTGCAGCATCCGGCCGATAACAAAGATTCCGGGGTAATAACCACTCACTTTGAATATCATGCCATTGGCGAACAACTGGTCAAGCTGGATATACTAGGCCATGACGACCCCACCGTACTAAAGGAACTGGAGGATCTTACCGGCAGGAAAGCCTCCAGCATAAAACTAAATGAAAAGGAAACTATGAAGCTTTTTTCCGGAGTCGAGCCTTTAGGGTTGGAAGCCGCAGATATTCTTTCTACGGTGGGAACTTACGGGATTCCCGAGTTTGGCACTCGCTTCGTACGGCAGATGCTTGAGGCTACCCGGCCGACCACCTTTTCGGAACTGGTCAGGATCAGCGGGCTTTCGCATGGCACCAATGTATGGCTCAATAATGCCCAGAACCTGATAAAAAACGGAACGGCCGGCTTGAGCGAAGTTATTTGTACCCGGGATGATATAATGAGTTATTTGATTCAAAAGGGCTTGGACAAGAAACAGGCCTTCAAGATCATGGAGAATGTGCGCAAGGGCAATGGGCTGAATAGTGGCGAATGTGAGCTGATGGCAGGGCAGAATGTGCCTTCCTGGTATATAGATTCCTGCCAGAAGATTGAATATATGTTCCCCAAAGCCCATGCGGTGGCTTATGTCACTATGGCTTTTCGTATAGCTTATTTCAAGGTTTACTATCCCCTGCCATTCTATGCCAGTTTTTTCAGCATCAGGGCGGAGGATTTTGACTCCCAGATTATATTGGAAGGTTATGAGGCCTTGAAAAAAAGGATACAGGAGATTGAAAAAGCCGGTTTGTCCGCTTCACAAAAGGATAAAAAGCTGCTTCCCGTCTTGGAAGTGGCTATGGAAATGTACGCCCGGGGATTTACTTTTCAACCGGTGGATATTTATGAATCTGATGCCAGTAAATTCCTGGTGGTAGATAATGCCTTATTATTGCCTTTTTCCGCTCTGCCTAATGTGGGTGCAGCTGCAGCTCACGGCATAATTGAATCAAGGGAAGGCGGCAGTTTTATTTCCGTGGAAGATTTTCAACAGAGATCGCGGCTTAACAAGACGGCCATGGAGGTCTTGCGGAAATTTGATTGTTTTAATCATCTTCCGGAAACCAGCCAGGTCAGTCTCTTTGGCTAGCAAAACGGAAGACGGAAGACGGAGGGCGGAAGACGGAGGGCGGAAGACGGAAGACGGAGGGCGGAAGACGGTAATAAAAAACGCTTGACAAAGCCAAATAGCTTGAATTGATTTATGTGAATATGCTATACTAATCGCAAGCATACTAATACCATTAACCACAAAGTGGGTACCTGCCCACTTTTTCTATTGTTAAATCAATCTTATCATAAAAAAACCGGGGGGTGGGACTAATAGATAGAGCTGCATTCCTGACCAGGGTAGAAAAAATGGTCGAAGAGAGACTAAATGAACTGGAACTGGAGCTGGTTGATATAGAATATCGCAAGGAGAACAAAGAGCAATTCTTGCGAGTTTTTATCGATAAAGACAGCGGGGTTGATTTGGAGATGTGTAGCCAGGCCAACCGGGCCATAAAAGAGAGCCTTGATGAACAGGAAATTCCTTACGATTATCTGGAGGTCTCATCTCCGGGTTTGGAACGAGTCTTGAAAAAGGAACGGGATTGGGAACGCTTTTCCGGATACCGGGTTAGAATTAAAACCAGGAAATCATTTCCGGGTCCGCAGCGGATAATCGGCATATTGTTAGGATTTGATAGTGAAAACATAGCGGTAGAGGTTGATGGAGAACTGTATAAAGTACCGCGTGACATGATCACTATAATCCGTTTGCATCCAGAAATTTAAGAGGAGGAAAAACAATGTCTAATGATTTAGTACAGGCATTGAATGACATAGAGAAAGAACGCGGCATTCCTAAAAGGGCTCTGGTTGAAGCTATAAAGTCAGCCTTGAGCACTGCTTATAAGAAGAATTTTGGGATTGCTCAGAATGTAAGTGTGGAATTTAATGAGATTAATGGCGAAGTCAAGGTTTTTTCTCAGAAGAAGATAAGTGATGAAGTTAAAGATCCCCGTTTGGAGATGTCTTTGGAAGAAGCCAGGGAACTTTATCCTGATTGTAAAGCTGAAGATCTGGTCTATGTTGAAGCTACACCATCAGATTTCGGGCGCATTGCGGCTCAGACGGCCAAACAGGTAGTGATACAGAAATTAAGAGAAGCGGAGAGAAGCCTGATATATGAAGAGTTTTTAGAAAGAGAGGGCGAAATAATAACCGGTACTATTCAGAGGATTGAATCCAAAACCGTTTATATCAGCCTGGGCCGAACGGAAGGAATAATGCTGGCTTCGGATCAAATCTTCGGGGAAAGATACGAAGTTGGACAGAGGATTAAGGCGTATATTTATGAAGTTAAGAATACTTCCAAAGGGCCCAATATATTTGTGTCCAGATCCCATCCGTATTTTTTGCGACGTTTGTTTGAAATGGAAGTACCGGAGATCTATGATGGAGTAGTAGAAATCAAGTCTATAGCTCGCGAAGCGGGAGCCAGATCCAAGATTGCGGTCTATTCCCTGGATGATAAAATTGACTCGGTGGGGGCTTGCGTAGGGCCCAGAGGTTTGAGGGTACAGAACATTGTTTCCGAATTGGGTGGAGAAAAAATAGATATTATTAAGTACGATAAAGACCCGGAAAGGTATATTTCCAATGCTTTAAGCCCTTCCCGGGTGGTTGCGGTTAATATCAATGAGACCGATAAAGTAGCTCGGGTTATTGTGCCTGATTACCAGCTTTCACTGGCTATAGGGAAAGAGGGGCAAAATGCCCGCCTGGCCGCAAAACTTACCGGATGGAAAGTGGACATAAGAAGCGAAAGCCAGATGAGTGATTACTATAAGGATATAGATGTGGAGATTGATGATGAGGTGTTGGAACAGGATTGGACTGAAGAAAATCCCGGGGAGACGGAAATAGATGAGCAGGATTCGTAAGCAGCCCCAGAGAATGTGTGTAGGCTGCCGGGAAATGAAAAACAAGCGGGAATTGGTCAGGATAGTTCGCAGCCCTCAGGGGGATATAGATTTGGATACTACGGGTAAAAAGCCGGGGCGGGGAGCTTATATTTGTCCTGAACCGGAGTGCCTCAAGCAGGCCATCAAGGGAAAGAGGCTGCAAAAAGCCCTGGAACAGAATATACCTGATGGGGTTTTAGAAAAGCTCAGAGAGCAAATCAACCAGGATAAAACCGGGCAATAAGGTGAGTGATAGTTTGAGAAAGAGCTATGCAATTTTAGGTTTTGCCCAGAAAGCCGGGAAAATATCTTCCGGAGCTTTGGCGGCAAAATCCAGTATATTAAGGCGAAGAGCATTTTTATTAATCGTTAGCAATGACATAGCGGAAAACGCCAAGCAGGGTTTGATCAGCAGCTGTCAAAAACAGAAGATTCCCTGGGTCGTAATGGGTAACAAGTATGAAATCGGGGCTTGTATCGGAAAGGCGTACCGGGTTGCTGTGACGATAAATGACCCGGGAATGGCTGAATCCCTGATAAAATCGCTTGAGGGTGTCGGAGTTAAAGTAAACACGGGGGTGGTTGAATGGCAAAAATAAGAGTACATGAATTGGCCAAGGAATTGGGAATTGCCAGCAAAGAGATGGTTGAGGTTCTGGTCGAACTGGGCTTAGATGTGAAAAACCACATGAGTACAATAGAGGATTCACAGGCTAGCTGGGTTAAAAAGCGTTTGAGCAAAAGAGGCGAGGATAGCAAAAAACAGCCAGCCCAACCAGTGATCAGGGATGAAGCTGTCAAGAAACATTCCGGGGAACCAGCACCGCAGACCACCCAGAAAAAGCCGGACAATCAGCTGCCTGGGTCACCCAGGCTTGAATCAGGAACACGTCCTCAAGAGGGCTCTAAACCAGGTGAAAGTATGGGAAGGCATGATTTTTCTGGAAAAAGGGAACAGCCCAGAAAAGGGGAAGAAAGCCATTCCGCTGGTGCTAAGCCAGCTACTCAAATGAAAAGCCCGAGAAACAGTGCACCCCGGCCTACAGCAAGACCGGAACATCGATCTTCCGGAGCAACGGGTAGAACGGACCATAGAGCCCCTGGAGCAGCCGGAAGAACAGATAACAGAGGGGCGGGGTCGGCCAGCAAACCAGATAACAGGGGAACCAGGCCAGCCGCCGGTAGGCCTGATAATAAAGGCTCCAGGCCAGGTGATGCCAAGCGCCCCCCCCAGAGAGCAGTGCCCAGTAATACCCCCAGGCCGGTATCATCTCCAGAACGAACAATGGAGAAGAAAACCAGGGAAACAGGTTCCAAGACATTGCCTGGTGGTGACCGAACTGCAGGTGATAAGAAAGCTTTCCGGAAAAATACTCCTGCACTTGGACAGTACCAGAGTAAAGACTACAGTCGCCCGGGGCGGAAATCAAAACACAAACGCAAGAAGGAAAATGTAGAGTTTAAAACCCCTGAAAGCATAAAGATTGAAGGCTCTATTATGGTTAGAGACCTGGCGGAGAAGCTTAATAAGAACCCGGCTGAAATAATGAAGAAACTAATGGAATTGGGAATAATGGCTACTATTAACCAAAACATTGATTATGAAACTGCGGAAATAGTATCCAGCCTTTATGATGTTAAAGTTGAACGGGAACTCTCCGAAGAAGAAAAGATACTGGAGGAACTTGTTGATATTGATGATGATGATGAACTCAAAGCGCGCCCTCCAGTCGTTACCGTAATGGGACATGTAGACCACGGTAAAACTTCCCTGCTCGATCGTATCAGACAGGCTAATGTGGTTTCGGGAGAAGCAGGGGGGATTACCCAGCATATTGGTGCTTACCAGGTAACTATAAAAAATAATAAAATAACTTTTATTGATACTCCCGGACATGAGGCCTTTACTGCTATGAGGGCTCGCGGAGCCAATCTTACTGATATTGTAATCCTGGTGGTAGCCGCAGATGATGGGGTAATGCCCCAGACCGTTGAGGCCATAAACCATATCAGGGCTGCCAAGGTTCCTTTCCTGGTAGCTATTAATAAAGTTGATAAGCCGCAAGCGGACCCGGAAAGAATAAAGCAGCAATTGACCGAATATAATATTGTCCCGGAAGAATGGGGCGGAGATACTATATTTGTTCCTGTTTCGGCCAAAAGTGGGGAAGGAATAGAAAACCTGCTGGAAATGATTCTGTTGGTGGCGGAAATGAACGAAATAAGGGCCAACCCGGATAGAGCTGCTTACGGTCTGGTAGTCGAAGGGGAACTGGACAAAGGGCGGGGAGCAGTGGCCACAGTATTGGTATTGAACGGAACCTTGAAGATAGGGGATTATGTAATCTGCGGCACCAATTGGTGTCGGGTGCGGGCTATGATTGATGATCGAGGTAAAAGGGTGGAGAAAGCATTGCCCTCCATGCCGGTTGAAATAATGGGATGGTCCGGTGTGCCAGAGGCCGGTGGCAAAGTTCAGGTTTGTGATGAAAAGGTGGCCAAGGAAATCATCAGTCTGAGATTAAGCGAAAAGAAGATTGAAGAACAAAAACAAAGCAGCCGGGTATCTCTGGATGAGTTTTTCCAGCAGATGAAGGATGCCGAAATCAAGGAACTCACTTTGATTATAAAGGGCGATGTTCAGGGTTCAGTTGAAGCTCTCCGGCAATCGCTGTTACGACTGGCCACCAGCGAAGTAAAAGTAAATGTAATCCATTCAGCGGTAGGTGCTATTACGGAAACCGATGTTATGCTGGCTTCAGCTTCCAATGCTATAATTATTGGATTTAATATAAGGCCGGATAGCAAAGCCAGAAAATATGCAGAAGATGAAAAAATAGATGTTCGCATGTACCGGGTTATATACGAGGCAATTGATGATGTCAAGAAAGCCATGAGCGGGCTGCTGGATCCGGAATACAAAGAGAAATTTCTGGGCCGGGCTGCAGTACGGGCGCTTTTCAAGGTACCCAATGTGGGGGTAATCGCCGGGTCTTATGTTATTGATGGTAAAATCCAGAGAAATGCCAGTGTACGGGTCTTGCGGGATGGGGTAATTGTATACGAAGGCCAATTATCTTCTTTAAAACGATTTAAGGATGATGCCAAAGAAGTAGTGGAAAACTATGAATGCGGCATTGGAATTAGAGATTTCAATGATGTCAAGGAAGGAGATATCATCGAAGCTTATACCCTGGAGGAAATACCCAGAGAGTTGTAGAGGTGTCAAGGGGACCGTCCCTTGACACCCAGGTTAGCAATAAAAGTGAGGGATAGATATGAGTAAACGCCGGCAGGAAAGAATGTCTGTAGAAATCATGCGCGTTTTATCCCAGATAATACAGGAGGAGATAAAGGATCCTCGTATTGAATTTAAGAATCTCTCCATAACTCGCATAGATCTTAGCAATGATTACAGTCATGCCCGGGTAAATATAAGTATACTGGGTGATGAAGTACAGAGGGAAGAGGCGATGAAAGCCCTGCAAAAAGCCAAAGGCTATATTAGAAGCGCTCTGGCCCAGCAGCTAAAGGTGCGTCATGCGCCGGAGCTGGAATTTCGTCTGGATCGCTCTATAGAACATGGAATAAGGATTTCTTCCCTTCTGGAAGAGATTAGAGAAGAGGAAGAGGCAAAAGGCAGTAATGAATAAACTCAAGGAAATCGCCAGGAAAATAATGGATAAAGATGATTTTTTGCTGCTGGGACATAAAGCCCCGGATGGGGATTGTATTGGCTCTATGCTAGGCCTGTACCTGGGCCTCTTGGCCATGGACAAAAGGGTCAGGATGCTATTGTCCGACCCGGTTCCTCCTGTCTACCACTACCTGAGCGCGGCGGAACAGGTAAAATTACCTGGAGAAATAGGGTCTATACCCCAAAACCTCATTTTCCTGGATTGTTCGGATGAACAGCGGGTAGGCCAGGAAGTATTCTCCCTCATACAGGAAAGGAACTGCAGTTTTAATATCGATCATCACCTAAGCAACGATCTTTTTGCTGATTTTAACTATGTCGATACCAATGCTGCAGCCGCTGCTGAAATCATTAGCGAATTACTCCTGCTTATGCCCATAAATATTAGCGCTGCTATGGCGGATGCTCTTTTGGCCGGTATCATTATGGATACAGGTTGTTTTTTGAATGCCAATACCACGGCTAAAACCTTGAGCATAGCTGCCCAACTACTAAATTTCGGCGCCAATGTTAATCTCGCTCGGATAAACCTTTTTGAATCCAAGTCCAGAAAAGAAGTGTTAATACTGCAGCATGCATTGCAACACTTGGATTTCTCATCTGATGGTAAAATAGCCTGGATGAGCTTGCCCTATAACGAATTAGTGGCTATAGAGGCCGAAGACTTGTATCCGGAAGGGCTTATAAACCATACTCGTATGATTGAAGGTGTAGAGGTAGGGATTTTATTTCGCGAAATGCCGGCAGGAAAGGTTAAAGTCGGTTTACGTTCGCGGGGGCAGGTTGATGTTGCTGCACTGGCGGCACAATTTGGTGGTGGCGGGCATAGGCAGGCATCAGGCGCCCAGTGTGAAGGTGAGTTGGAGGAAGTAAAGTCAGCAATTATTCAAGCGGTTGAGGATGTGATTTGATTTTTGCATGGGTTTCTTAACATCAATAAACCCCAGGCTATAACCTCTTTTGATGTTATAAGAAAGCTTAAAAAAGCTTTACCTCGAAAATATAAGTTGGGGCATCTGGGCACCCTGGATCCTATGGCTGAAGGAGTTTTGCCCGTGGCTGTCGGTCAGGGCACAAAAATAATTCCTTTTGTCGAAGATGAGACCAAGGAATACATAGTGACCATGACCTTGGGAGCATCATCCGATACCCAGGATGCCTGGGGAGCAATTACATACAGTATGCGAAAAGTAGAGCCCGCCCAAATAGAAAGAGTGCTGGCATTGTTTCGGGGTAAGAGCAGGCAAGTTCCTCCCATGTATTCAGCTGTCCACCATGAAGGCAAAAGACTTTATGAATTGGCCCGCCAGGGTCTGGAAGTGGAGAGAAAAGCGAGAGAAATTGAAATCTTCGCGTTAGAACTGCTGAATGCCGATTGGGAGCGGGAATTACCCCAATTGAGCTTGCGGGTAAGCTGTTCCCGGGGGACCTATATTCGCACACTATGTCATGATATTGGTCAGGAATTAGCTTGTGGAGCTTTTTTATCCAGCTTATGCCGAAGCCGCTCTGGCTGCTTCAAGATAGAAGAGGCGGTAAGCCTGGATTATCTTTTAGAGAAGCGGGAGAACCTGAGCCGATCCTTGCTCCCCCTGGACTACCCTCTAAATAACTTACCGCTTATAAGCCTAAAAAATACGGAATTACCAGCTATAATAAACGGAAGAAAGATAAGCCGGACAGGAAAGCTGGCTAGTCCCCGGGTAAGGTTATATACGCCGGAAGGACAACTGCTGGCTATTGCTGAAGCAAATAACTATAATGAAGATACTGTACTCCAGCCCTGCCGGGTATTTAAGATTGGTGAATAAGGGAGAGTAGCATTAAGATAACCCTGACGAAGGAATAGAAGGAGTTGCTGTATGGAGGTAGTAAGAGAAATAGAGAATTTTACCAATAACGAGTGCCCTTTATTTTTGGCCCTGGGTAATTTTGACGGAGTACATCAGGGGCACCAGCGTTTGATAGGTGATTTGGTAGAGAAAGCCCGAGCCAGCAATGGAATCGCGGCGGCTTTTATTTTTGAACCCCACCCGGCTATGGTGCTTAACCCCAGCCGGGCTCCCAAACTTTTGGTAACTGCGGAACGAAAAGCAGAATTATTAAAGAAAATGGGTTTGGATAAACTGATTTACAATACCTTTGATCTGGCCATATCCCAGTGCTCTCCGGAAGAGTTCGTAAAAAGCATCCTGGTTGAGAGATTAAAAATAAGGGCAGCGTTTGTGGGATTCAACTATTCCTTTGGTCATAAAGGAAGTGGTACGCCCCAATTATTAAAAGAGCTGGGGGAAAAATATGGTTTCCAAGTTAGTATCATTCCCCCGGTGGAAATCAAGGGGCAGGTAGTATCCAGCACTATCATCCGCCAGGCCCTGGATGCCGGCGATATGAAATTGGCCCGGGAAATGCTGGGTTACTATCCCATGATAGAAGGAAAAGTAATTGAAGGGGAAAAACGAGGAGCAACTATTGGTTTCCCTACAGCCAACCTGGGGATTGGGGCTGAATTAAATATACCGGGAAAAGGGGTATATGCGGCTCTGGCAGTGCTGGAAGGCGAAAATTTCGGGGCCGCCGTCAACATAGGCAGCAAGCCCACCTTTCATCAGGAATATCCAGTTTCGGTTGAGGCTCATTTAATCGGTTTTAATCGACAGGTATATGGTCAGGATTTAAGGCTGTTTTTCCTCCAAAAAATCAGGGACGAAAAAAGATTCAGCAGCGTTGACGAACTAATTAATCAGATTAGGCTTGACCGTGAACAGGCTGGAGAAATATATGAGTCTCTGGAAAGCAGAGGAAAGATAGATATAATATGAGAAGCGGGTGTCACTATTAAGGTTGGTGACCATGGACGGGAGATTAGCGCGGTACCCCTTGAGCCGCGAGACAAGCCGCAGGTGTTGCCCATGCATAGACTGCGAGCGGTATATTTATGCAAGCCAAACAGGAAAGGCTCTTGCTTATCAAGCCATGATTGTATAAAATTAGGATTGGATTGGTTAAGGCTTTAGAACCTCGGGCTAGGGATGACGATTCACCAGCGTTTTCCTTGGCCGGTGGCGATTATTTGGTAGAGGAGGTGAAAACTTGGCATTATCTCTAGAAAGAAAAGGGGAAATAATTAAGACCTACCAAATTCACGAAAACGATACCGGTTCACCGGAAGTCCAAATTGCCATATTAACGGAAAGAATAAACTACCTTAATGAACATCTGAAAATAAATTCCAAAGACCATCATTCTCGCAGAGGCCTGCTGAAAATGGTAGGACAACGTCGTTCACTCCTGGACTATCTCAAGAAGAAAGACTTTGAACGCTACCGGAGTATTGTTACCCGGTTGGGTCTGCGCAGGTAAAGAGCGGTAATCCGCTCTTTATCTTTATGGCTAGAGCTCTTACGGGAAACGAGCATGTCCATTTACGGGCCTGCTCGTTTTCCCCCAATCGCTATACCTTTAAAACAGGCTTAAACGAGGCGGCATGTTGAAACTGCTTCGCAGTTTCTTCCGATGCTTAAAGCGAATAGAAAAAGGTAACAATGTTCTTGTAGGAAGTAAGAAGTATAAAATCAATCTCATTTTGAAAGGAGGAAAACGTGATAGTTAAGAAGTATCAAATGGAGGTAGCAGGGCGACCATTAATTGTAGAAATAGGACAAGTTGCCCAGCAAGCCAATGGAGCTGCTCTTATGAGATATGGAGATACAGTTGTATTGGTCACAGCTACAGCTGCCAAAGAGCCCCGCGAAGGAATTGACTTTTTCCCGCTAACGGTTGATTACGAGGAGAAACAATATGCGGTAGGGAAAATACCAGGAGGCTTCATTAAAAGAGAAGGCCGGGCTACAGCCCAGGCTACCCTATCCGCCCGCTTGATTGACCGGCCTATCCGCCCGCTTTTCCCTAAAGGTTTCCGGAATGAAATACATGTAGTAGCCACTATTTTATCGGTGGAGAAAGACAATGCACCAGATGTCACCGCTATAACCGGAGCGTCTGTTGCTCTTTCCATTTCCGATATACCTTTTGCCGGACCGGTGGCAGCGGTAATAGTGGGACTGGTGGATGGGCAACTGATTATTAATCCTACAGTGGAGCAACACCAGAAAAGCGATCTACACTTGGCGGTAGCGGGAACCAAAGAGGCTATCATGATGGTTGAAGGAGGTGCCAATGAGGTTCCTGAGGAAACTATGCGTGATGCTATTTTCTTTGCTCATGAAGAGATCAAGAGAATAGTTGATTTTCAGGAAAATATCATAAGAGAAGTTGGCCTGCCCAAAATGCAGGTGGAAATTCCGGTTTTGGATGAGGGAATAAAAAAGGCCGTTGTTGAATATGCTGCTCCACTATTTGAAGAAGCGGTCAAGAATCCAGATAAGAAAACGAGGGAAGCCCAGATGGATTCATCCCAGAAATCTGTTTTGCAGCACTTTGCCGAGAACTATCCGGACGAAGAAAAGATGATTGCCGATGTATTGGACAAGACCATGAAAGCCGTAGTCAGAAGGATGGCTCTGGAAGAAGGCGAACGGGTAGATGGGAGAAAACTTGATGAAATCCGGCAAGTAAGCTGCGAGGTTGGTTTCCTGCCCCGGCCTCATGGCTCAGGTCTTTTTACCCGCGGTCAGACCCAGGTTTTGTCGGTTACCACCCTGGGAGCGATCAGTGAAGAACAACGACTGGATGGCTTGGGAATCGAAGAGAGGAAAAGGTATATTCATCACTATAATTTCCCTCCCTATAGTACTGGTGAAACCAAACCTATGCGTGGTCCGGGAAGAAGGGAAATCGGTCACGGAGCCCTGGCTGAACGGGCTTTGCTGGCAGTAATACCATCAGAAGAAGAATTTCCATATACTATCAGGATAGTTTCCGAAGTTTTGGAATCAAATGGTTCCAGCTCCATGGGGAGTGTATGTGGCAGTACGCTATCTCTGATGCACGCCGGTGTTCCTATAAAAGCTCCGGTATCTGGAATTGCTATGGGACTGGTCAAAGAAGGCGAGCGTTTTGCTATTATGAGTGATATTCAGGGAATAGAGGATGCTCTGGGAGATATGGATTTCAAACTGGCTGGAACCGAAAAAGGAGTTACCGCCCTGCAGATGGATATAAAAATTACCGGGGTTAACCGCGAAATAGTCGAAGCTGCACTTAAACAGGCCCGTGAAGGCAGGATGTTCATTTTAAAGAAGATGCTGGAAGCCATCGAAAAGCCCAATGAGGAACTATCTCCTTATGCTCCGCAGATGATACGGATGCAGATTGACCCGGACAAAATCCGGGAAGTTATTGGACCAGGTGGCAAAACCATTCACAAAATAGTAGATGAGACCGGTTGCAAAATTGATATTGAAGATGACGGCAGCCTGTTTATAATGGCTACGGATGAAGAAGCCGCGAAAAAGGCCCGATTCTTTGTGGAATCCATTGTGGCTGATGTTGAGGTGGGCAAGACCTATATGGGAACCGTTAAGCGCATAATGGATTTTGGGGCTTTTGTGGAAATCATTCCCGGGGTGTTGGGAACATCAGGAAAAGAAGGTCTGGTACACATTTCCCAGCTGGCCGAGGAAAGAGTAAACAAGGTTAGAGATGTGGTGGACATCGGGGATCAGATACTGGTCAAGGTTACCGAAATTGATAGACAGGGGCGGGTAAACCTTTCCCGCAAAGCCGTATTAAAGAGCGCTGTAAGAAAATAACAAAGCATATTGGCAACTGCATAGACTATTCCAAGTAAACCGAGTAACCTCGGTTTATTTGCATTTAATGCGGTATTGGTTTCACTGGCTTGTATAAATATACCGCTTGCAGGCTTCGCATGGGCAACACCTGCGGCTTGTCTCGCGGCTCAAGGGGTACCGCGCTAATCTCCCGTCCATGGGAGAAAGCGCTCTCGCGACATTCTGTCGCTCGCCCCCTTTTGCCTGCTCGCCTTCGCCGGATGTTGCGTCCATGCTTCGCCAACGCTCGCTTTGTATATTTATGCAACCCTTATTCATAAAAAGGGGTTTTACAGGGAAACCATTATTTTTTTCAAGCAAAAATCGAATAGTAGTAGATGCCAAGGAATATGAATGTAGAAAAAAGCCGGGAGGAGTGAGAGCGATTTTTTAGGATTCCATACCATCAAAGTGAACGGCAGGGCTCTGTTTCTCTTATGCTTTTTTATCAGCATTTCGCTATTTACTGCCTGGCTAGATCGGGCGGAACGAAAAATATACGGAGTTAAACCAGGAGTTACTATGGCCGGAGAGAAACTGGAAGGCTTGCTCCCGGGTGAACTGCGTTTGCTGGTGGAAAATATGGCTCTTAAGGAGCAGAAACTACCTTTGGAACCGGCTTTAGACAAAGAAACAGGAGAAGTAATTCCCGAGCAGGAAGGCTGCATCGTTGATATTGAAGGCAGTGTGAGTACAGCTTTGCAGGCGGAAGAAGGCGAGAAGCTGGAATTGCTGATGCGGGCAATTCCCTCCCGTTATTCCAGCCGGGACTTGCAAAAAATAACCTTTAGCCGGGGCTACTTCGAAACCTGGTTTACCGGGACTTATCAGCGTTATACCAATGTTTCCCTGGCCTGCAGCAGTGTTAACAATAGTGTTCTATGGCCCGGACAGGAATTTTCTTTTAATGAAACAGTAGGTCCCAGAACGCCGGAGAGAGGCTATATGCCGGCACCGGTGTTTTTAATGGGGGCCAGCGAACTGGACTATGGAGGAGGGGTTTGTCAGGTATCAACTACGGTTTTCAATGCGGCTGAAAAGGCCGGCCTGATAATAATTGAGCGTCATGTCCATACCCGTAAGGTTTATTATGTAGCTGAGGGTAAAGATGCCACCGTAAGCTATGGAGACCTGGATCTCAAGTTTTCCAATAATACAGATAGTCCATTGATCATCAAGGCCGGAATCAACCGGGGCAAGGTTTGGGTAAATATTTTGGGGGAGGAAGATTAAAGTGAAAATATATTTTATTTCCCGGAAAAAACTAATAGTAATGCTGTTGTCCGTTTTGTTGCTGGGCCTATTTACCGCAATCTTACTTATGCGCGGGGATGACAGCAGTGTAGCTTCCCGGGTGCTTGATCCCATATATCAGGGCAATAGCGGAGAGAAAGCGGTGGCTATAGCCGTCAATGTGGATTGGGGCGAGGAATATATCCCCCAGATGCTCAAAAGCTTTAAGGAAAACCAGGCTGAGGTTACCTTCTTTGTTAGCGGAAAGTGGGCAGAAAAAAATCCGGAGCTTTTAAAAGAAATGAAAGCTGCCGGACATAGCATCCAGAACCATGGGTACAAACATTTGCATCTTAATAATATTTCAGCGGAAGAAGCCAGTGAGCAAATAAGAAAAGCTGAGGAGATTATTAATAGTACCGTAGGTGAAAAACCCCGGTTTTTTGCTCCTCCCTATGGGGAATATAACCAGCAATTGCTGAATGTGGTGGCTGCTTTGGATTATGAGCTTATTATGTGGAGCATTGATACGATTGATTGGCAGCGCCCTGATCCCGCCACCATCGTTAAAAGAGTCAGCAACAAGTTGCACAACGATGCCATCATCTTGATGCACCCTACAGATCCTACGGTTAAAGCCCTTCCTGCCATCTTGGAGAGAATAAAGCAAGACGGTTATAAAATGTTAACTATCGACAAAATTATTAATCAGAGTAAAGGAGATAATATTAAAGGAGATAATAATTGAGGGCTATTGGTAGGGAAATTAGATTTATTATACTATTGCTGTTATTAATGGGGCTAATAGCTTCTCCCGTAAAGGCGTCTCCATATATCAGCTCCCCCTGCTATTGCTTGATGGATGGGGAAAGTGGGCAGTTGATACTTTCCAGTAACGGGGATGAAACTCGTCCTGTTGCCAGTACGGTAAAGATGATGACGGCCATATTAAGCGTTGAATATGCCAGTATGTATGAAGAAGCCACAGTAAGCAGCCATGCTGCCCAAACCCCCGAATACAGCATTGGTTTGAAGGCGGAGCAGAAGATTGCAGTAGGCGAACTGCTGAAAGTGGCTCTTATCCGTTCTTCCAATGATGCGGCCATGGTCCTGGCCGAACATATTGCCGGGGATGAGGGCTTTTTTGCCCACTTGATGTCCAAAAAGGCTTTTTTGATTGGAGCATCTAATACCCGTTTTAGCAATGCCTCCGGTCTCCCGGGTGGTGAACAATTCAGCACCTGCAATGATCTGGCTCAGATTGGCCGTTATGCTCAATCCCACCCCCAAATCAAGGAACTGGTGGCTACCCGGCAAAGCGAATTCAAGCATCCCTCTTATAGTCAGCCTTTAAGGATAAGCAATACCAATTCCTTGCTGGGCAGCTATCAGGGAGCTGATGGTATTAAAACTGGTACGGCCAACGCTGCGGGGAAATGTCTGGTGGCTTCCGCCACCCGGGATGGACGCCATTTAATAGCCGTTGTTTTAAAATCCAGCGATAGAGCAGGTGATTGTATGCGTTTACTCAATTATGGATTCAAGGAAAGCTATTATCAGCAAATAATCAATGCTTCTACTCCGTTTAAAGAATTACGGGTATTAAATGGCCAAACTCCTAAGGTTAAGATATATCCAGCCCGGGATCTCTATCTCTGGGTAGGAGATAATAGCCCCGATATCGAGAAAAAAGTAAATATGAAATATGAACTGCAAGCTCCGCTGAGCAAGGGGCAAGAAGTTGGCAGCCTGGTGGTTTATGCTGATGGAAAGCTGGTTGAGAGCATGCCGCTGCTTTGCGGGGATAATATTACCCGGCAGGCCAATCTCTTCCAAAGGATAATTAAGGACTTTATTTTACCTTAACTGATTTGTAAGGAAAGTGAGGAGTGAGAGGGCGGA
>ENA-UOOH01001448-UOOH01001448.1-fermentation-metagenome-genome-assembly--contig:-NODE-1448-length-23139-cov-7.859990_pt1 | contig 23139 bp, 27 predicted proteins | sample MGYA00245778_ERZ724025 | MGnify/ENA primary metagenome ERZ724025 (study PRJEB28704, sample SAMN03018313) | fermentation metagenome | biome: anthropogenic terrestrial biome; feature: soil; material... | reverse complement strand
CGTCGCATGGGCAAGGCCAAAGCTCTAGGCGCTATCCGCCGCATGAAGGACAAGGAAGCCCGCTGGATGAAGAACCAGGATCACGAGATCAGCCGCAAGATCGTGGACTGGTGCATCGCTCGCGGAGTCGGCACGATCCGCATGGAAGATCTGACCGGCATCCGGATTCGCGGTAATCGGAATCGAAAGGACCGCGGTCGTTCGCTTCATTCCTGGAGTTTCTACCGACTCAAGCAGTTCATTATCTACAAGGCTAACCTCGCAGGCATCAAAGTGGGATTGGTAGTTCCCGAGAACACGAGCCGGACCTGTCCAGCGTGTGGCGTTGTCGACCAAGCCAGCCGCAGGGGGATTCGCTTTAGGTGCACCGCCTGCGGCCACACAGAGCACGCGGACTCCGTGGGCGCCGCAAACATCGCGAGAGCAATTAGCGGTCTGGCGGCAGCCTAGTCTGCCAGGATCGCCGCCTGGCACGGCAACCGCAAGGGAACGTAGCCAGGATGGGCCACTGACTTGGCCCCCATGGCAACATCGATGAGGCCTGGACGGAAACGGCCTGGGCCAAGATAGTTGCCGACCAGCCTGGGGCGCCCCCCAGGAATCCTCGGACTTCAGTCCGGGGAGGATGTCAAAGAGGACGTTCAAAAGATCGCCACTGATGTCTGTTTCATGGCGAATGGAAGCCTCATCCTGAAGGAGGAAATCTCTTCGGTCCAGGACAATTATCTTGAACTGCAAGGGCTTGATGGGTGTGAGGAGCGGTTTCGACCAATGGTTGTGAGGAGATTTCGCAACAGGGCTATTGTCAGACGTGATCCCGAGTTGTCCGAGCTGTTGCTGACCAACCCTACAGTGGTCTCGCGGGAGCTTTCGCTAGATGATCTGCTGATCGCCTTGATCGAGAGAGGAGCAAGTCATGATTCGGTTGATCTGTAAGGACGTTCTGTTCAACAAAACGCACGTTCTGGCAGCATTCGCCTTCTCGCTCATCAGCTGCGTCTTGTTAGCTTGGGAGGAAGCCGATTTCTCATTGATGGCCTTCTACCTTAGCGGTATGCTCATTTTCAACTTCGTTGTCGGAAGAGCGTGCTCGACCGATGAACAGGGGACGACCCTAGGGTACCTGAAAGCCCTGCCAATTGAGAGCAGGGCAATCGTCTCTGGCAAGTTCGTCTCAGCCATCGGTTGCATAGCGCTGGTCTTGCTCGTCTTCTCTGTGGGGAATAGCATAATCCGGGTTCTTGGGAAAGAAGTTCATCATATCGACCTCAACTGGCTCGCAGTATTGGTGGGCATAGAACTAGTCTATATGGGAGCGTTTCTGTTCATCTATTTCAAATACGGATACGCCGCCGCCCAGTACACCATATATGTCGTCCTTGTCGGCCTGTTCCTTCTGAAGGTTCTCCTGGGCAGATACCCGCGAATCTTGCAGGATTATCCGTCAGGATCGATTGGTTCTGCTGTTCTGGCTATTGGGGTAGTGTCCTTGGCCCTGGCTTGGCGCCTTTCGATCAAGGCATTTGAAAGGAACGAGAGATGAAAAGTGGTTTTCTTGGATTTCTGCTGATAGCCTCTCTCGTGCTCTTCGTGATCATACGGAAGATTGTACTGAGATCGCTGATATACGGGCATTCTCCCTATTGGTGGCTTGGCGCATTTGTGATTGTGTGCTTGGTGGACCTCAAGATGAATAACTTCTACAGAAGATGAGCCTGTGTACGGGTCAAGTCCAAAACGTAATGTGGGTGGAGCTTGTCCATGTCGCCAAGCCTCTTGCGAACCAACTTGGCCACTGCTTGCGGCGTGTTAGGGATGCGTCCCAGCACCTCGGGATCGCCCCCTCCCAGGGTTGCCTTTGACACGGTAATCTGATCTGAAAGAGCATCAAGGTCGCTTTCGCGATCTGCGTCACCACGCGCGTACGAACCGAAGATGCAGACACTGACTACTCCGTGCTTCCGGGCAATGCGGATGAGTCCGGCTCGGCACGCATCACTTCCCAGGGGGCCTTCCCAGGACCCAGTCCCGTGAGGACATGCTGCCAGCCACAGAAGGAATGCGCCAGCATCGCGTTGAACAAACATGACTAGGAAAAGTCTGGCCTCGATTGGGATGGCTGGGCGATTATGTACGAGGGGGAGATGCCTGTGACCACGAAGAGAGCGAGACGTCTATGGACTATCCTGGCGCTGTTGGTGGCTGTGTCCGTCTGCGCATGGAGGCCTATTGCGGCGACGGCGGCTAGCCCCGCCGAGCGCGACACCTGCGGCACTATTGCATTCCTCACAGATTGGGGCACTCGCGACTTCTATGTGGGAGCCGCCAAGGGCGTGGCCTATTCGGTGTTCCCGGAGGCGCGCCTGATCGATATCACCCACGAGATCGAGCCCTACAACATCATGGAAGGCGTGGTAACCCTGCTCCTTGCGGCGAGGGAATTCCCGTCCGGCACAGTATTCGTCGCAGTTGTCGACCCTGGGGTGGGCACTGAAAGGCGCCCGATAGCTGTCAGGACAGCAGATGGCAGATACTTCGTCGGCCCGGACAACGGGATATTCACCATGGTCATGCAGGAGTTCGGAGTCGATGAGGTCCGAACCATAACCAACCGGGCGTTCATGCGCCCCGGGCCCACATCGTACTCGTTCCATGGGCGCGACATCTTCACGCCTACGGCCGCCAATCTGTCGGCTGGCCGCAAGTTCGCCGAGGTCGGACCCATGGTGGACGATGTGGTTGTGCTCGACATCAAAGCGGCGCGCGTTGAGGAAGGAAAGGCATACGGAGAGATCGTGCTGGTTGACCAGTATGGCAACCTGCAGGCGAACATCGGTCGCGACCTCCTGGCCGAGCTGGGGCTGGGATACGGCGATACAGCCTTGGTGACTGTGGGCGGCAAGACGATTCCCAGCAAGTTCGTGAATACATACGGCGATGTTCCCGAAGGCGACCACCTGATCTTCATCGCCAGTACAGACTGGGTGGAGATCTCCATCAACATGGACGATGCTAAAGCGGCCTTCGGGGCGCAGATCGGGTCTCCTGTCGTGATTGAGAAGGCCAGGTAGACATCGGGGCAATGTGGGCCGGGCATGGGTATTGCCAGATCACTTCTATCAGCCGTTATGGAATGGGCCCTGAAAGAGGGGTTTGTGCGGTGCTCAGTGGAGTTCGAGGCGACGAGTTCTGGGAAGAGGCTGCACAGAAGACGAGGGGGCGGGATGGACCCGCCCCTTCGCTGATAGCTATGACGAACCGGGCGACTAGATGGAGTTGGTCACCCGGGAACGTGCAGACAGCTTATCTGCCCACCTGGATCTGATCGATAGCCACGGCGGCAGGCCCTCCCTCTGCACGGGGATGCGAGAAGATCTGCAGATACACTGGCGTCCCTTCGCCGATCCAGCCCATGTCGATGAATGCGGGGCTGTCCATGTCCGATACCTGGAGCGCCACCTTGCCTGGGTACACCTTGAGCCCGACCCACTCGGGCGCTTCCCGCGGCTTGATCGGGAGGTAGCCCTCACTTCCATACTTTTCGGGACCGTGGGTGTTGATGAACACGACCGAACCCTCGCCCTCATCAGTCGCGCAGGCGATGTGCACCCACACAGTCTGCAGAACCCACACATCGTGGTGCCAGGCAGAGGCTAGTGTTACCACAAACCCTGTTGTGAGCGCTGGATCGGTCTTGATAAGTACCAGGCCTGGCTGTGTCTCGAACGACCGATCAACGGTGAAAATGGGCTGCCTGGACTGGATGCCGGTCTTTCCCCATGAGTTGCCGCGGGGCACGTTGACAACGAGTTTTCCCGATTCGAATCTGGCGAACCTCCCGAAGTCGCCTCCCACCACTGCGACGGGATCCCAGCGGTCGCCTAAGCCGTTTTGAAAACTCTCTACCATCGTTGGCTGAGCGATAGCGAACGGTGACCCGGGAGACGATACCTTCGGCATCGCGGGTGCGCCCGAGAACGTGATCGACCTGATCTCGTCTGTGTCATACGTTACCGTAGTGCCATTGTTGAAGACAATGGTCATTGGGGCGCCGCAGACGATGGAGAGAGGAAAGGACGCGAGTGTAAACGCGAGAATGCACAGAGTCAGAATCCGCTTCATGAAATCGCCTCCTCGAGTCGGCATGGGCCGGCAGTGCCGATGAGCGATGATTCTGCATCCGCGCGTCCTTTCCTTCAGTCCTGATGACCGCGATGCCGGAAAATCTCGGACTACCGCTGATCGGGCAGTATTCGTTCTACTGCTTTCCGGTGACCGAGCACCCGTTGAACTGGACATAAGGAAGCCTCATGTCGGCTATCTCGACTGACTCGCGCGATACGCCGGTTACCTGGCGGAGCAGGTCGTAGATATTCCCGGCGATCATCGCTTCCCTGACGGGGCATACGATCTTGCCGGCCTCGATGTAGTATCCGCCCTTGACCACGCCGGAAAAATCCCCGCTCACCTCGTCTAGGTTTCCGGAGAACCTGTTCACGATGATACCCTTCGAGCATGCAGCTGTCATCTCGTCTAGCGAGCGTTCGCCGGGGGCGATGGCGAAGTTGGTCGGACCGATAGACGGCGTGTTCTGATCGGTACCTGCGGCGCGCCCGTTCGATACGACTCCGTCCTTTCGGGCCGTGTAGCAGTTGTAGAGGTAGTGATTGAGCACGCCGTCCTCTATGAGATCGAGACGGTGTGCAGGGACTCCCTCACGGTCGAAGGCTGTTGAGCCGGCGCCTCCGGGGATCGATGGATCATCGACAATCGACAGCAGGGGAGACAGAACCTGTGTCCCAAGCATCCCCTTCCACTTGGACCGACCGGTCTGAACATTCTCTGCATCGGACGAGAAGGTGATGGGCGAGACGATTAGCTCTGCCCCAGCGTATGGAGCGATGATCACGGTGCCTCTGAAACTGGGTATAGTAGTCGCCCCCAGAGTGGCGACGACCTTTTCGCCCAGCTTGCGTCCTAGAGCGGCCGGGTCCATGCCGGACATTTGGCTCGACGCGCCCACTTCCATGTCAAAGGAGGACACGGTTTCGCCATCGCGGGCGAACGCCATGGCCTGGCACACGAATAGGCTGCGTTTTTCGGAGAGGCGGACTCCCCGGGAGTTGGCGATGGCCTTCTCCGAGACCTCTATGGTGTACATCGCTGAGTCCAGAGTCACTCTCGGGTCAACGTCGCGTGCCGCCTCCAGCATAAGACGGCCCTGATCGAGCGCGTCTCGGAGAGTTAGCTTCTCAGCTGACTGATCATAGATGCCGGGTACTGGCTCGGCGGGCGCAGGCTCGGCGAGGGAGTAGTTGGGGTCTTCCGGCGAGGCGTGGGCTATCGCCACGGCGGCGGAAAGCGCGTTTTCGAGCGACTTGGAGGTGAGAAGGTTTGTAGCTGCGAAACCCAGCCTGACGCCGCCTGATCCGCCGAGTAGCACCCGTATGCCCACGCCTTCATACGTGTCGCCCTTGGGGACCTGGAGATCGTTCTTTTCGAACATGGCCTCGAGTTTCCTGGCTTTTCTGTAGAATACCTCCGCATCGGCCGCGCCCATGGCTAGAGCGCGGCGGACTAGATCGTCGCACAGATCGAGATGCATCGAACCATTCCCTCCTCTACTCATGGCGCCCTCCGACAGTGACCCGGCAGCGTAGGTAAGGGCCTCCGGCGTCGACCTTGGCCGGCTGCCACTTGCCGCAATGACCTGCGCCAAGGCCGCAGATGAAGTCTGACGAGACTGCGTCTACGCTCTGCAGCACCTCGAAGGCCTGCCCTGAGATGGTTATGCTCTTGACCAGCTCTCCGAGCTTGCCGTGCTTGATGACGTAGCCTTCGGCGACTCCGAACATGAACTCGGCTGTGGAGTCGGCTTGCCCGCCGCCAACGCCCATCTCGCGAAGCAGCAGACCATCGTCGATGCCCGCGATCATCTGGTCCAGATCGTCCTTCCCGGGGAGTACGCATGTGTTTGTCATGCGGATGAGAGGCTCATCACTGTATGTAAAGGCACGTGCGTTGCCGCGCGGTTCGGCCCCAAAGGTTTGGGCCGACTCGCGGCTGTGCAGGTAGTCGCGGAGTATTCCGCTGTCTATGATGACAGTACGCTGGCCCAGAACGCCTTCGTCGTCAGCAAGGACCATGCCGGCGGCCCCTGCTATCGTGCCGTCGTCTACCATTGTGACTAGATCAGACGCGACCTTCTGGCCGATCTTGCCCTGGGCTACCGATCCTGCCTGGACGAAGTCGGCCTCCACTGTGTGTCCGATGGCCTCGTGAGCCAGCACCCCAACGAGCATGGGGTCGAGGATCACGGTGTACTGCCCGCCCCGCACGTACCCTGCGTCGAGCTTGCGTACGGCCAGGTCTGCGGCATCGTCGGCCGCTTTATCCAGACGGACCTTGCCTAGCAGGTCCTTCCATGAGCCTGTGACCCCCCAGCTCTTGATTGCCATCTCGAGTTGGTTGCCTCGGCCTGCAGTGGCTGTCACGTGGAAACTTGGCTTGTTGTCGAGGATGTGGGCCGCCGCCCCATCGCTGGTGACTATGTACTTCTCGTCTTCATACTGCAGATATCTGACTGAGCTTGCCACAATCAGTGACGAGCGCTCGCGAACGCGCTTCTCGGCGGCCATGACTACCTGGATCTTCTCTGCAATGCTGGGCTCGCCCGCTAAGTCATAGTAGACGAACTCTCCCTGGGCGAGTTTGGCGGGGGCCAGGACAACCTTTTCGCGGCGCAGCTCGGCACCTATGCGCGCTGCCTCCGCCGCCTCGGAAATGGCCTTTCGCAGGCCATCGTGGGTCACATCGGTGGTGGAGACGAATCCCCAGCACCCGTCTACGAGGCACCTGACTCCGGCGCCTGCGAGGGTTCGTCGCTCCACCCGGGCCAGTCTGCCGTTCTTGGCCTCAATGGACGTCTGTTCACGCTTGTGATACCGGATCTCGGCGTATTCGGCGGTCTGCGAGATCGCCTCCTTCAGTAGATCGAGCATTCCATCACCTTCCCTGTTGGGCTTTGCCGCATTCTCCACCACCAGTAATTCGCGTTTGGAATGGCTTCACCTCCCGGGTCTGTCTTCCGCCCCGACCTTCTGACGCGAGGCTTTGGCCAATAGCCCAAAACAGTAATCCCGAGCAGCGGATCCCATAGGCGACGGCAGTAGGTATTCGCCGCGATGTGGAGAATCAATGTAGTCGGGAAGGGGGATGACGATGTCAGGGCCGGTCTGTTTCGACTGGGACGCGTATCGGCGCTGGAAAAGAGGCAAGCCCAGCGGCTCATGTTAATCGATCTGGCTCGGGTCTATGTCGAGCGAGTAGCTTCCCGCGACGATGAGCCGATCCGAGTAGCGGCAGCCGCAGTGATCGGGTCGGTTGCGAGGGGAGACTTCAATCCCGCCAGCGACATCGATGTGATCATTGTGTCCGAGGGGTTGCCCGACAGCCCTCTTGCCCGGGCGGACTTGCTGTACCGAGATGTCGGTCCCGGAATCGAACCCAAGGCATTCACGCGCGACGAATTCGAGCGTATGGTTGCGAGGAGGAATCCCCTCGCCATAGCGGCGCTCACCGAAGGGGTCGTCATACTCGATCCGGGCGGAGTGTTTCGAATGCGCCCATCCCATTAGCCTGCCGGGCTTGGCCACTGCAACCGGAGGAAGGATACGTCTATGACCGGAACGCTAATAAACGCAGCTACAGTAGTTGCGGGCACTGCGGTGGGCATGGCGCTAAAGAAGCGCATGCCCGAGAGGATGTCGCAAGCCGTTCTTCAAGGGATCGGCGTCTTCACGGTGTTCATTGGCTTCAAGATGGCCGCCGAAACCCGCAACGTGCTGGTAGCGCTATTCGCCATGGTAATTGGAACAGCCATAGGAACGGCGCTGGATATCGAGGGCTGGCTAGAGAGAATCGCTGTCGGAATCGAGAGACGATTTGCGAAAAGCGGCTCGGGATTGGCCGGCGGTTTCCTGGCGGCGAGCTTGCTCTATTGTGTAGGGCCGATGAGCATCATAGGCTCCATAGAAGACGGGCTATCCGGCGATTACCGGATCCTGATGACTAAGGCCCTGATGGACGGGTTCTGCTCCATCGCGTTCGGAGCCGCCATGGGCATAGGGGTTGCCCTTTCCGCCCTGACGATTCTGGTGTACCAGGGCGGGCTTACACTCGCTGCTGCGGCTGTGAAAGGTTTTCTGAGCGATGCCGTCATGACCGAGATGGGGGCAGTGGGCGGGCTCCTGATCGTAGGGATCGGACTGAATACACTGGAAGTGAAGAAGGTTCACGTGGGCAACATGCTGCCGGCGATATTCGTCGCGGCGGCGCTGGCGCGGATACTGCCATAGTCGTCGCCATAGTCACTGAGCGGGCGGACCCCAGGCGCTCGAAGCAATCGGGAACACGCGCTTGCTTATCAAGCATCCTGCTGTTCGTGGCGCTTTACCAAGGCCTCGACGAATGCTTCTAGTCGGTGTAGCTCCTCATCCAGTGTTGAGCGCATCTCCAGGGTTTGAATGACCAGATCCTTCACTCGCTCGCGATCGAGCTCTGCGCCGTAGGCATGTCGGAAGAGATGGCGAAAACGGCGCAGTTCATCTAGCCACGCGAAAGCGCTTGCAGTCAGCACCGCGGGCCGCACGCCCTCCAAGGGCTCACTCATGCTGACGAGAAGGCGTCGATGCCAGTCATCGGCTCGCGTTGAATAGCCGTCGAGGACCTGAGCCACTCTTGTGAAGATCGACTCCACACCTGTGTAGACATGGTGTAGCCAGGCGGCAAATGCCCACACAGTCATGTCGTCAGAACCACGATCAAGCGAAGCCGCCTTTGCCTGATCTACCGCGCCGAAGAGCCGATCCAAAGCTTTCATATCTGTGCGTATGTCCACAAGAAGACCGCGAAGCTCACACGCGCGCTCACTCCTCGCGCTCATACAGAAGCCTCCCTTCCGACAAAATGCGCTCTCGCAGCAAGGCGCCTGCAACCTCCCAAGGTACCAGGTCAAGAGCTAACCCGCTGCCCAGCGACTGCTCGGCTATTCCCAGTAGCTGATCCTGTGAGTATGGCAGGCCTTCCACAGCCATGTCCAGGTCAGAGTCAGAGCGTACGCGACCGCGAGCAAAAGAGCCGAAGACCCAGACGCGACTTGCCCCGAGGGCGCTCAGAACCTCGGTGAGTCGAGCGGCCTGCTGGGCGAGGCGCTCCTTGTGCGCGGCGAGATCCTTCTCCCGTTGGGCAACGATCCGCTCTTCGTGCTCAAAGTATCGGTCGAAACCATGCGAGTCCATCGCGCTCTGCCTCCTCTCGACCGCCAGTCTTCGAGACGATTATACCACACCGCCCGATTGCGTCAGCGCGGACGGCAATGATACCCAGGGATCCGTCAAAGCGGCGGACTCTGCGACTGCATCGACTTCGACGGGGCCCTGCAATGATACCGGCAAGCCGTGTTCAGAGACATCAGTATGTGATATCATGATACCACAGGAACAGATGTTCACTGAAGGGGGGATGCGCATGATCCGCATGCAGGTGCAACTCACGGAGGAACAGCTCGAGGGCCTCCGGGCTATGGCCAGCGCGGAGGGGGTATCCGTTGCGGAGCTGATCAGACGCGGCGCCGACATGGTCCTGGCCGGTCGGGGTAGTGTCAGTCGTGAGGAGCGTGTGCGTCGGGCTCTTTCGATCGCGGGGAAGTTCAGGTCCGGTGAGACTGACATATCGGTTAACCACGACAAGTACCTGGCGGAGGACTTCCTATGATGAGGGTCTTCGTCGACACTTCAGCGCTCTTTGCCCTACTCAGCTCGAATGACATCAATCATGAATCGGCATGGAGCATATGGGAAGGGCTACTCCGGGACGAAAGGCCTCTTGTATGCAGCAACTACGTTGTGGTCGAGGCCGCGGCTCTTGCCCAGAGGCGGCTCGGGATGGAGGCCCTGCGTGCGTTTAGGGAATGCGTCTGTCCGATGCTGGACGTCGAATGGGTCGACCGCGCTACGCACGATTCGGCAGAGACTGCTCTCGTGACCGCGAATCGCAGGAGCTTAAGTCTTGTCGACTGCACCAGCTTTGTCATAATGAGGCGGCTGGGAATCGCAGAGGTATTCACGTTCGATGTCCACTTTGCTGAGCAGGGTTTTGTGTGTCTGCCTGAAATGCGCCTCCATGACCGATAGCTCACCAGTGCCTGATGAACCTGAAGAGTGCCTGCTTGAACAGGGCATTTGCTCCCGCCAAGGCGAGCGCCGCTGCGGAGAGTACGGCGGCAAGCAGGCCCGGGCCTGCATCGATCAGGCGGGCCGGGGCGTTGGCGATCAGCACGATGGGGATGACCCATGTGAAGAGTGTCCTCATGGCGCTGGGGTACAAGTTCATGGGATACTGGCCGAACAAGACGAGATCCATGGCGAAGCTTATCGCAGCCGACGACTGCTTAGCATAGAGCGACAGGGTCGCCGCCGCCATGAACAGGCTGTATGTTGCGGCGCCTCCGCAGGCGATGCCCGCGAGGGTCAGGGCGGCATTGGGCGCGGTGAGCCGAGTGCCGGCGCGCAACCCGATAAGGGCGATGGCGTAGCCGGAGAGGGCTCCCATAAGCTCCCCGGGCTCGAAGTTGGCGAAGGGGAGCGATACACGGGGGTCGGGGGCCAGCAGGAGCAAGGCGTCGAGCTCTCCCCTGCGGACGTAGCGGGAGGCAAAGAAGACCGTCCAGGCGCCGAAGGCGTAGGCAAGGCCTGTTGCCCCCTGGAAAACGCCATAGACGTACATGGCCGACCACTCGGCGCCCGCGCTGAGCCGGGATGAGGCGACCCACACAAAGACCAGTCCGAGGAGCTGGTACAGTCCTACCGATACAAACCATATCCAGAACCCCACTGCCGATCGTCTGTTTCGACGGAACGCCGCGCGCATTAGGGCCAGCGCCGCTCTCACATTACCCTCCATATACATCTAGGCGCGCGAGGCGCCTCCTCCACAGCGCGATCCCGATTCCGAGCAGGGCCGCGCTCCAGATGATCTGCGGATACATGCTGCTCACACTTCCTCCCCGGGCAATGGCCACTGAAGTGTCGGCAAGATGAACAAAGGGAAGGGCGCGTATCGCTCGCTGAACCCACTCAGGATACAGGTAGACCGGGATCAGCGCCCCGGACGCCAGCTGTGTGATGAACACCCTGAGCTGAACGGCGGCTTCGCCTTGCTTGAGCGCGACACCGATCGCGGATGAGATGAGCGCGATCCCCGTCGACGCCAGCCAGACGAAGATGAGCGATATGGCGTAGAGCGCGGCGCCCGGCCACGACATCCTGGGCATGCCTCCGAGCAGAAGGGCGCCCATGAGCACACCGGGGAGGGTTGCGGCAGCTGACGCCAACATGCCGGAGAACGACCGGGCCACGATGAACGCCAAGGGATTGATGGGCGTGATCACGTCCATCATAAGGGAGCCGCTCATGTAGCCGTCTATCAAGAACCGCTCGAGATGTTGCCCGCCGGAGAAGGCGAAGGCTGTGCGCGCGAGCGCCAGGTAGCGGAGGGTATCGCTTGAGGGGTCCAGGCCGCGCAGAAAGGCGAATTGCGCAATCAGCAGGACGGCTGAACCCAGGGAACTCATGATGAAGTCCCACGCTGGGGTTATGCGCTCTCTTGCCAGAATCGCCGCTATGTGCAGCAGCCTGGTTGCAGTCGCTTCGCTAACTGCCCGCGGTTGTGCATCGGATCCGTTCATCTGCCGCAACCCTCCCTCCGTCGATGGTCACAACGCGGTGAGCGCATTCGAGATCATCGGGGCGGTGGCTGATCATGCACACGGTGGCCCCGTCCGCGCTGAGCTCGCTCAGCAGCGCCAAGAGCCCAGGCAAGTACTGCAGATCCAGGGCTTCTGTGGTTTCATCCAGCAGAATGAGGCTTGGCCCATGAAGCAGAGCGATGGCTAGCTCTGCCCGGGCACGCTGGCCCTGGGAGAACTCTCGCGCGGGCCGATTCGTGAGGGCGCCCAGGCTGAGCCGGTCGACGAGGCTATGCATGCGGCCTTCCCAGTCCGCGCGGGACATGGCGAACAGCTCGCGGCGGAGGATGAACGAGTCGATAAGGGGCAGGTCGGGGAGGAGGGATGTTCGGCGTGAGCTGGAATATGCGATTCTCCGTTTGAACCTGGAGTCGAAGAGGTTGGGCGGCTTGCCGAAGACCAATACCCTTCCGCTCACCGGCGCGTGCATCCCGCACATCGCCCGCAGCAGGCTGGACTTGCCCGATCCATTCGGACCCTTAACCCCAACGATCTCGCCCGGGCTGAAGCTGAGGGCAACGTTATCAAGGGCGCGGATCCGTTGGGTTACCCTGCGCATCCGTTCGTAGCGCCAGGACTCGTATTCGATACACACGTGGTCGAACTCAACCCTGGCGTCCACCTTCCTCATACAGAACCACCCCCTCAAAGTCTACCCGCTCGGCCAGAGACGGACTGGCTCCGTCCAGCATGACCAGGTCGACAGGGATGTCAGTGAGGGCGTCTACCTCGGACCAGAGGTGCCAGTACTCCGACCAGGAGATGCCCCGAACCGCAAGATCGATGTCGCTGCAGAGGTCGAATTCCCGCCCGCGCCCGCCGCTCCTCGCACGCCTGAAGCTGGCGTTTTTCCCTGCGGATGTACCCATCGACATACGAACGCACGCCCATTTGATCCTGCCTCCCAGCCAACCTCACCCATATGGTAGCATATCTTCTCCGCCAATGCCATGAACCACCCAAGCGGGGTCGTGCGCCATCGGCCAGTTGCTTCTTGATGACGGCTGTGACAGTATGATACACTATGTACCAGCGGAGGGCGCGAGTTGGCGATCCCATTTGCGTCCATCCCCAGCGGCACAGACACCCGCCAGCAATCATTCCGCATGGGAGGCACCGCCATGAAACTCGAGAAGGAATGGCTGTCGGTGCAAGAGGCAGCCGACTATCTTGGAGTAGCGCGCCCAACCATATACCGATGGGCAAAGGAGTCGAGAATCCCCATATTCAAGTTGTCGAAGGGAGTCGCCAGGGTCAGGCGCAAAGACCTGGAGACATTCCTGCAGAATGCTGCAGTGTTGTACCATGGTCCGGCTGATGATGCGACCCAGCCATGCTTTGTGCGCGAGACCGCCCAGCAGCGATCACCGGCTGCAGATCCGATACTTGATGTCCTTGGCTCCCTGTCCGAAGAGCCGACTTCGGCTGAGGAGATCGAAAAGGCGTTGTACGGCGAAGAAACGAGGAGATGAAACATGCTGTCTGGGCCAGTCTTTGTAGACACGTGGGGCTGGATTGCCCTCGGGCATCGGAAGGACGCACGGCACAGAGAAGCCGCCGAATACTACAGAAGCCTCAGCCGCATAGGTGAGCGTATCTATACGAGCGACTATGTCCTTGACGAGACGATCACTCTCATCTTTCGCAGAGAGAACTTCGACGAGGCCTCCCGCTTCGCAAGTGCAATCATCGCGGCGGCCAGCAGCGGGTACATCAACATTGAGCGCATTAATCCGGAACGCTTCGCTGCAGCTTGGGATCTGCGCATCAGCCTCAGAGACAAGGCTCGGATCTCTTTCACCGACCTAACCTCCATGATAGTGATGAAAGAGCGTAAAGTGACGAATGTCCTTACCGAAGACAAGCATTTCGCCGAAGTGGGTCTTGGATTCCAGTTGGCGCCCTGACGTGGTGTCATTCCTGCTGGCGGCAGATCTCCATGCTGCCGACCGCATACTCTGGGTTGCTGCGCTCTGGCGGTATTCTAGATGCCACAGGGCACGTGCGGTGGTGAGAGAGAGGGCGGGCGAACCGCTCCCTCCTCGATCATGTCAAGGCATTCCTATCTATAGCTAGACTACGCCGCGCAGGTCTACCTCGGTTGGAGTTCCTTCTACTACTACCTGACCTTCAGCCATCACATAGACGTAGTCGGCTATTGACAGCATGGATGATCGATGAGAAACCACAATAGTGGTTCGGGATCTCTTGAGGTCTGAGAGAGTTAAGATCAACTCAGCTTCGGTTTCACGATCCAGACCCGACGTTGCCTCGTCCAGGATGAGCAGCTCCGGATCCCGAATTAACGCTCGCGCAATTGCTATTCGCTGCCGCTGACCTCCTGACAGCTGAACTCCACGTTCACCACAGGGCGTGCCATAGCCTAGGGGAAGGCTAGATATGAAGTCGTGGATACAGGCCAGTTTTGCCGCGCGCACAACATCGTCAATGGTCGCATCAGCTTTCGAATAGGCTATGTTGTCGTAGATCGAACCGTTGAAGAGGAACGTATCTTGACCTACAACGCCTATCTGGCGGCGCAGCCACGCGGTGTCACATCTGCCGATTGTTACTCCCCCTACACTTACATCTCCCCTGAGCGGCTTGTACATGCCAAGTATCAGCGCGGCGACAGAGGATTTCCCACTCCCACTGGGTCCGATGATCGCGACAGTCTGCCCAGTTCTTATAGTCAGGCTTGCATTAGCAAGGGCCACGCGTTCGCCGTGTACGAGGTACACATCCGACAATTCCACGTCGCAGTTGATATGCAGATCAGGTCGTATGCTCCCCATGGTTTCGGTTGGAGTGTCAAAATACTCCAGGACACGATCTAGGAACACGCCCACCTGCGTGCTCTGCATGTACAGTCCAGGCAGGACAGATACTGTAGCATACAGCTGCTGAACATAAGCTATTGTGGCTGCCACAGTTCCGACGCTGGTCGAGCCCCGGGCAACGAGGACTCCGCCCCAGCCAAGGACTACACCCACCGGGAGGAGCGATATCGTGGCCGTCGCAACACCGTAGACGCGCCCTAGGAGTGCCGCGGCGCTGTGTGCATCGACCAAATCGCGTTCGCGGACTTGAAGGTATCTGGCATGATCCGGCTCATTTGCGGTAGTCTTGATAAGCCGCACGCCCTGCAGGGCGTCCTGAACAGACTTGAAGAACATCTCCCTAGCGTCAGCCACACGTTTCCATGCTGCGCCATTGCGGGGACCCCAATACCTGGCAGGGAGCACGTACGCAGGGACAAGGCATAAGCATGGTACTGATAACCGCCAATCCAGTAGGAGAATAGTTGCGATTGCGCCAGGCAAGACAAGAAAGTTGCGAACAAGAGAAGGTACCGTGTCCATAAGCAGGTTCTGAAGGGTCTGTGAATCGGATATGATACGCGACTGCACCTGTCCTGTGCTTGTACTGTCCCATTGTGCAAGTGGCCACCTGAGGACAGTCTCGACCAGCTGGTTCCTGAGGCTTGATGTGATATCCAGCCCGCAGCAAGTAAGAATATAACTACAGCATGCTCCTAGCAGCCCAGCTCCTGCGACCAGTAGGGTGTAGAGCGCGGCTCCGGAAATCACTGCTGTCAAATCGCCCGACGGAATGGCCACATCTATGATACGTCTATACATGAGAGGCGCGGCCAGTTCAGCCGCCACACGCAGTCCGACCAAGAGTGCCGGGGCTAGTATGGAACCAGCGTACGGTCGACACAACCTCAGGCTTCGAAGCAGCGACGTCTTGTCCATTCTACCAGCTCCCGACTTACCGGCTATCTTTCACTCTTCTCCCGGTAGCCACACGGATCGACAGATCTGGGTCGAAGCGACTGAACCACACGGAGCTAAGGAACGGAAGTGCCAGCCCGGCGAGGACGTAAGCCAGTCGCGGCATCAGATACAGGTTCGTCGACAGGGTCGGCCAGTTCAAGAGGTTCAGCTGCGACGGTGCAGCCCCTAACACGGTGGAGGCATGATACGCTCGCGCAACCTCAAAACTGGGCACTGTGAACCCGGTGTAGTCCACCCAGAGAGCCGTGCGCACAACGCTAATCGTCATTACTCCCCACAGGCTTGCGAACCAGTAGGCGACATAGAGCAGGTTCAGGCCTACTCCTGATCCGCGGACCGGGATGGCCCCGCCGGCTACGCCCAACCCGGCGGTGTACAGCAGGGTGGGTACGGCCAGCAGAGATGCGGAGCTCAGCAGCCTATCCCAAGCTAGCCCGGCCTCACCCCTGAGTGCCTGAACGATCACGCCAGTCACCAGCGATGAAGCCAGTAGCGCCGTGAGCGCGCATATGACAGCGAGGTATTTGCCGAGTATGTACCCGGTTGAACTGAGTTGTGTGGCAGCAAGAACCTCTCCGGTCGGCGATATGCGATCTCGCCGCAGGCTGTTGTGAGCATAGAAGAAGCCGATCAGGCCAAACAGGAGCGAGGATATGAACCCTACGACCATCCCAACAAAACCCGAGTCATAGCGAAAAACGCCGTGTGGACCCGCGGTGATGAATGCATATCGGGCTGATCTTGCCGGCAAAGCCATGTATGTAAGCAACGAGAAGATGGCCGCCAGCGCCCAGAATCCCGTACTGCGCATGCGCATGCGCAGTTCCACGTAGGCTACCGAGCATATGGCCCCACGGTTCGAGCCGGGAGATCCATCGGACATCAGACCTTGCCCCCTATCCCAAGACGATTCTGTGCATCGCGGTCGGCGCGAGCTAATAGCCCCGGCGCAATACGTGCATTATGATCACGCCGAGAGCAATAAGGGCGATACCGACTGCACCATATCCAATCCTGTTAGCCCAGAACAATCCAGTATCGCATATAGGTTCTGCCGAGAACGCTGCGAGGTCGCGTCCCAAGCTTGCCGCTATCGGGAATGGCTGAAATGCGCCTGACAAGAACCGCTTCAAGGTTAGCACCCCGATGAACACTGCCGGTACCGCGGAGTAGCCGACTGCTAGCGCACCGGTTGCGGCTGTCGCGAGGAAAGCCACTCCCGACATGAACAGCACCAGGCTCATGGACGAAAGTGCAAGCGTGAAGGGCGGTACTGATAGCTGGCCAGTACGGAATATGCCAGCGATGGCGCAGAAGATCAGCGTAAACGGAACCGTCAATGCGACGGGAATGGCCATAACGTATGCCAATCGCCTGCTCACGCGAACGGAAGAAGGAGTAGCCGCAGCATTCAGCATTTCTTCCATCCCGTAGTCGCGATCTACAGTCGCCATGGGCACTACGAGAATGGCGCACAGAGCCGGAAACACCAGTTCCATTAGGAATGTGACCTGGCTTCCCGGCATGACTCCCTGGGAAGTGAGGACAATCAGGCTGACCGCGCCAAGCAGGCCGATGGATACCCACGCAGTCTCGTTCCACGTAAGCCGCAGCACAACTCGGTTTGGGCTGCAGCAAGTAGGCTCCCTTGCGGGAGCAGTGCCCATGACTATCAACGCGATCCCCCCACGATGTAAAGGTAGGCGTCTTCCAGTGTGGGGTGCACCGACTCTGCATCCGAGGAGGGAGGCTTGTTTGACAGAAGTCGAACTACCACGCGGTCGCCCTCCTGCCTGGAACTCACAAGCGTACACTCCGGGTAGTCGCCAAGAAAGGCGCTGGCGGGGTCTTGGCTTGACACTTGCCACACAAGCCCTGCGACCTTAGCGGTCGCTTCCGAAGGCGTTCCCGAAAACCGTATACGACCGCCCGACAGCATAACAATCTGCGAGGCTACCGCTTCTACATCAGAGACGATATGGGTAGATAGCACTACCAGACCGGTGCGAGAAAAGCCAGACAGCATGGAACGAAAATGCACCCGTTCCTCTGGATCCAGGCCTGCTGTGGGCTCATCGACAATCAGGATCTCGGGCTTGTTGAGTACCGCTTGTGCTATTCCCAGCCGGCGCTTCATGCCTCCCGATAGCGTCCCAACTGGCCTCGACCGCAGCCCTGTCAGACCGGTCAGGTGCATTGCCTCCTCCACACGGCTGCCTCGATCCCTCGGGCGAACATGTTTCAGATCAGCCAAGTATGACAGAACCTCCACGACGCGCAATGTGGGGTAGAAGTCGAACTGCTGCGGAAGGTATCCAAGGATCTGCCTAATGTGCTGCGGCTGCCGAGCCGCGTCCATCCCGTTCACGAGTGCTTTGCCTGACGTAGCTCGAGTGATCGTGCACAGAATACGCATCAGAGTCGTCTTGCCTGCACCGTTCGGTCCAACGAGCCCTATGGTACCCCCGGGAGACTGATAATCGATTCCGTCAATGGCCGTTATCCCGTTACGGTAGACTTTGCGGAGACTCTTCAGAACCAGAGAAGCCATTATCGCACCGCCCTTATGTTGCAGAATCACGTTGCCCCCAAAATGGTCAATCAGCGACTGCTGAGAGCGTGTACTGGGGCTAAGCTTATCGTGGCCGTACTGTACTCATGTAGCCCGGATTCCCTGAGGCCTAGCAGCAGCGATATTACTGACGAAACGTTCAAGCTGTCAGGATTCACTCTCAATGACACGCGTCTGTGTCCTGCTGCAGCAATCCGTCTGACGTTAGCAACAATTCTGTCGTAGGTGTCCCCTCCGGTCCGGTTCTCAATGGTCGCCTGGAACTGTGTACATCCCTCGGCCCGTCAAAGGTTACCTGGACGCTGTTGAGCGCAATGGCATCAAGATCCTCGAGCGTCAACTCGTCCATGTCAGATTCCCGGGGGGCCTCAAAACAGCATGCACACGAAAAGCTACAGCGGAGGGTCGGCGCAATAACAAAACCCAGGTTTTGCTGGGAGAATCGGGCTGCACAGTAGGCAGTACGCACCCAGGCGCGTTCATTCAGTCCTGCCGAAACAACGAATCTGCCGCGAAGAGACTGGCCTAGCAGGCTCGGGTGACCAATGGGCCTTCCGCATCAGATCGCCAACCGCTATCCGTTTTCTGTACAGTACGTCGCAGATTGTGGGCCAGAGGTTCGAAGGCGACCTGTCGATTGGATGGCGCTGCAAGAAGGCAGGAAGGTACATTCTCTGCGGCGAATACCAAGAACAGCAGTGCTGCCACCGAGGCAACAGAAGAAACAGGAGGTTCTGATGCAGTTGTGCAGTGCAGACTTGTCTTCTTCTGATGACGCGGCCTTGCTTAGGTACATCGGCTCCAGGAGCGAGGAAGCCCTGGAAGAGCTTATCAAGCGCCACCGGCATCGTCTTCTGAGAGTTGCGCACCGCTGCCTCGGATCGTACTGCGACGCAGAGGAGGCGGTCCAGGACTCATTCGTAGCCGTTTGGAACACTGCCTCCAGCTTCAGGGGAGAGTCTTCTGTAGTTTACTGGCTTTCCGTCCTATGCCGTAACATTGCCGTCAGCAGACTCAGACGAAGGCAAAAGCTCACGACCGAGGATCTGGCCAACGCGATTGCCGCCCCGGCATGTGAAGCTGACCCGGCATGCCAGGCGTGGAAAAGCTATCGGAGGCAGATAGTGGTTCAGTGCGTGCTCCGCTTGCCTCGGGCGGCACAGCAAGCTCTCATCATGCACGTGTACCAAGGTTTGACCTATTGCGACATCGGCAGGCGATGTCACTGCCCTCCCGGAACGGTCAGGAGCCGGATCTACTATGCCAAGGTTAGGCTGAGGCAGCTGATAACGCAATACGATATCGACAATTGCTTACGAGGAGACGATCCATAGACGTGACATGAATGCCGCCATGATCCTGCCTTCGTCCTTACTGTGAGTGAACGGATCAGAGAACCAATAGGGCTGGCCCAGGAACAGACGGCCTCGATCATCGCCAACTGGATCATCAGCATCGTAAGCTTCATACTCCCCGTAGTAGGCCTAGTCTACCCGTGGAAAGCGGTGTTCGAGGGGGCGGCGGGGGAGGTGGCGGGGTATACCCTGTCGCAGCCGGTCACCTACTACCTTGTCAGCAGGTTCCTGATCCGGGTGATTCCGCTTCTCCTCAATGCAGGCATGACGTTGGTCTTCTTGTTCGGCACGTGCCTGTGCCTCACCGCGTTCTGGATCGAGGATACGGGCGGGGTCATCCGCTTCACGGGTATTGAGTATCTACCGTGGTGGGTGGAGCGCGGCGGCTTTGACATCCTCCTCACAAAGCCGGTAGATACCCAGTTCGTGCTGTCGCTCCGGCGCGTGAACTGCGAAGCCGTGTTCGGTCTGGCCGTCGGCGCAGTGGTCGTTGCCCGCTCGCGTCAGAAGAACACCTGAACCGGAATCCCTATATCAGCTGCCTCCGCAGCCTCGAAGACTGCGCTCCGCAGACGCGCTAGGTAGTCTTGGGGCGAGGACTTGTACGCCTGGAGCGCCTGTACGGCCTCCGGGCACGATACTCTGGCCAGTCCTGCGACTGCCGCCTGGTACAGGTTCAGCCGGTCGACGCCGATTCTGGATGCCCCGGTTTCTGCGGCGCGCTTCATCAAGGCGGCGAGTGCAGCCGGCGAGTCGCCGTAATGGGGCAGGACAGGGGAAATGAACACCCAAGTCTTGATTGACTGGCTGGCCAGCTGCTCCAAGGCCCTTAGTCTGGCGCTGGGCGCGGATGCGCCGGGTTCCATATGCCGCGCCAAGGCGTTGTCCGCCGTTGTGATAGTCATGCCTACTTCGCTGCCTGGCAGATCCCGAAGGATCGGGATATCCCTGACGGCCAGTGACGATTTCGTCAGAATAGATACCTCGGGCGAGAAGGGACCCGTGGCCCCGGCGAGCGCCTCAAGGCACGCGCGCGTCAGCCCGAGCGAGGCTTCTAGTGGCTGGTACGGGTCTGTGACGCTGGAAAGCAGGATGGTAGGGCCATCAGGGGAGTCGAGCGAAGCGAGTGCGGTCGGTTTCTCGGGCGACCTGGGCAGCGGAGACGGAGTGGAGTCTATCGGATCAGCTAGGCCGGCCAGAGGCGTCTGGACGGGCCTTTCGAGCTTGCGCCGACGCGCCGACTTACTCCGGATTTCCTTCTCTAGAACCTCGGCGATGTTCACCTTCGCGTCCACCCACGTGCCCCAACGGTCCGTGTGCCCTGAGAATCTTGTCATGAAAGACGCATAGCAGTACACACAGGCGTGCGCACACCCGGTGTACGGGTTGAGAGCGTACGCGGCTCCTGGTATCCCGGTACGGGTCATGGCGGACTTGCACACGACATCGCGGACCGTCACCCCATTAGGTTCTCACGTCCTTTCGCGAATACCAGAGTTCTCTGCGCCCGGCCGCATTCCTTTCGACTGAGGCCATTCAGTGCCCAATACGAAGAACGTTTGATGATTACTAGGACATGGCGCGTTGTGGGTGGGTCACGTCTTGTCAAGTGGCGTAAATTGCCGTTGTGATTCTCCTCGCAGTATAGACCTCCGGATCTCATCTGACCGTCTCGTGCGCTCTGGGTCTTCCGGTACGTGCTCCGCGTTGGTCGGTCCGCTGAGCGCAAGAGCCCTGGTTCTGTCGGTGGGTGCCGCCGCCTAGGAGCCACATGAGGGGCTCCTTGCCGGCGGCGGCGCTGTGCCTCATGCGATTCCGTGATCGTGGCTCAGCCTGTTCGGGTGCCCTGCAGGATGCGCCGATGTTTATTCAACCACAGGCAGGGCTATCATTGTGTCGGCCGGCGGCAGTAGCTTGCTCATGGACTCCTGGCTGAAGTATCTGCGCAATACGATCCACTCTTCGTTCTGTTCTATCATCACCGATCCAAGGAGCCTGAGCACGGAGCCGTCATTGGGAAAGATGCCTACGACATCGGCCCATCGCTTGATCTCCTTGTTCAGCCTCTCGAGAGGGTTTGTCGAATGGATCTGCCTATGATGCTCCTTTGGAAACGCCATGTACGCCAGGATGTCCTCTTCGCACTCGTAGAGCATCTGTGCAACCCTGGGAAACCTGCCTTCCAGACTAGCCCCGACCTGTCCGAGCTGGGCCTTGGCCGCCGTATGATCGGGCTGGGCGAAGATCGTCCGGACGTAGGCCGCAACCATTTGCTGAGCTGCTCGGGGCACGTGGGACAACGCATTACGCATGAAATGCACCGTACACCTTTGCCATGACGCCTCAAGCAGAACCTCCCGGATAGCTTTCTTCAGCCCCTCATGGGCATCGCTCATCACCAGCTTCACTCCGCACAGTCCCCTGGCCACCAAGCCTTTGAGGAACTCACGCCAGAATGGCTCGCTCTCACACGGACCCACGGCAAAGCCAAGTATCTCTCGCTCGCCGGTCATCTTGACGCCCAGCGCTATCACCAATGCCTTGCTCACGACGCGATGATCATGCCTCACCTTCAGATACGTCGCATCCAGCCATACATACGGGTAAGGCCCCTCGAGCGGCCTGTTCAGGAACATGTTGACCTGATCATCCAGCTCCTTTGCGATCCTGGAAACCTCGCTCTTGTCGATGCCGTCCAAACCCAGCGCTCTCACCAGGTCATCCACCTTGGGTGTGCTGACGCCGTGAACGTAGGCCTCCTGGACTACTGACACTACAGCCTTCTCCGCCATCCTCCGAGGCTCCAAGAAACTGGGGAAGAACGTCCCTTCCCTGACCTTGGGGATCTTCAGGTCCAGCTTGCCCACTCGCGTATCCCATTGCCTATCCCGGTACCCGTTCCGGGAGGTAAACCTCTCAGGCGTTCTCTCGTACCTGTACGCCCCGATCATCTCGGTAGCCTCCAGTTCAATGAGACTTTGAGTTAGGAGCCAGGTGCCGTCTCGGAGAAAATCCGCATCCCTGTCCGCGCCCATCTGGCGAAGAGCCTCCAGAAGTGATACATTCTTGTTGGCAGCTGTCATTATGGTTACCTCCTCAGATTGTGTTTACCTACACCTGAAGAGAACCACTTGGCAGCTGTTGCGTCAATCCCCCACGACCCTTCTGCCGGATTAACACCACCACCTAAGACACTAACCCGCCACAAGGCGCCTGCGCCCCGATTTCGGGGCCCGGTTGTGAACATTATGTCAACCGCCTGAGCCATTTTGCCCAGGCTACGCACCAAGGCTGTGCAGAAAGACACAGGTTCGCCACACTCGCCGATGGACCCGATTCGCAGCAAAGTCCTCCCACATCGCACCGCCAGCTACAGAGCGCGGGCCGCAGCGCACCCCTTTGCGCCGGCGGCCCGCACGCCCCATAAGGCGCCTGCGCCCCGATTTCGGGGCCCGGTTGTGAACATTATGTCAACCGCCTGAGCCATTTTGCCCAGGCTACGCACCAAGGCTGTGCAGAAAGACACAGGTTCGCCACACTCGCCGATGGACCCGATTCGCAGCAAAGTCCTCCCACATCGCACCGCCAGCTACAGAGCGCGGGCCG
>ENA-UOOH01001447-UOOH01001447.1-fermentation-metagenome-genome-assembly--contig:-NODE-1447-length-23145-cov-13.617670_pt1 | contig 23145 bp, 11 predicted proteins | sample MGYA00245778_ERZ724025 | MGnify/ENA primary metagenome ERZ724025 (study PRJEB28704, sample SAMN03018313) | fermentation metagenome | biome: anthropogenic terrestrial biome; feature: soil... | reverse complement strand
AACCACCGTAATGGCAGTTGACCCTGTGTTGTCTGTTGGGGCTATGTTGGGGCTATGCCCCCTTAAGTGCCTAGCACCTATTCTATCTTAATTGCTAATTGTTGCTGTAGTAGCTGCTCCAGTGTTTGGTGTTGGGGCAAGGTCTTTAATAGTTGCAGCTGCTCCTATTTTATCAACAATGTCGCCTGCAATCAATTCAGTATTCAGTGTCACTACTACTGAAGTCACCGGTGCGGTATGAGTTCCAACTGAGGCTATACTTGCCGCACCAGCTAGGCTTACGTCAGTATAAGCTAAGTCAATTGGTAGGATATCGCCTGCATTTGGAGCTATATCCGAACCGATAACGGCTTCGGAGAAGGTTACTGTTACTAGTTTGCTTCCGGCCGCTCCAAGCGCCTTAATAACCACCGGCTTTGCTAGGTCAAGTACGTTGCCGGTATTAACTATAATCGCACCGATGGTTGAAGTGATTTTCAGTCCGTTTGCGGCTGTAGTGTTAACACCTGTTGCCGATACATAATCTGTACCATCTGATGTAAATGCTACGCCGTTAACTAATATTTCATGTCCTGCTAAGCCAGCTATCTTAGCTCCTGTGTAATCATAAAGGCTTATTGTTTCAATCTTGCCATTTGCATCGGTGTCATATGCTTCTGCTTTTACAACAGCACGACCTGCAATTAAATTAGTTACCTTCAGGATATTGTTTTCGTATAGTGCTTCGAAGTCGAAGTCTGCATCTGCAAAGCTATTATCAACACGGTGTGTTAATTCAACTGTATATGGGCCGGTCAGGGCTTCACCGTCTGCTGCTATGAAGTTGCTGGCTACGCCGACTACGCAAGTAAAGTTGGTTCCACCGGGAACAGAAGTTCCATCCCAAGCACCCTTCGGCAGCTTGATGGTTACGCCGTCCCAATTATTAGTTACATTAGCGTATACTGCACCGGCTACTATGCCAGCATTACCTTCCAGGTCCTTGATGCCTTTGATGATCTCAGAACCGGTTGGCAGCGGGTTGTTGTTTAGTGAGTAGTTAGTTGTTCTGGATACACCATTTGCATCTGTTGATTTCATTTCTTTTGTAAACTTAATGAAGATGTAATCATGGGCAGTTGGTCCATTATCAAAACCAATCCATGAAATCCTGGTATCTGTTTCTGCGCCTACAGCCTCTTCTACTACAAAGTCACGGGTTACGGTAGCGGAAGTATTTCCAACATCATCAGAGATGGATCTGATGATGAGTGTCCATGTTCCGGCTGTAAGTGGATTGTCCGGTTGTACAACAAAATCGAAATCATCCTGAGGTATGGAAGCTGCAACTAATGATCCTGGAATTACCGCGTCACCTTTTACAAACTCAAAGGTTGGAACAGGTATTCCAGTAAGGGCTTGCTGCTGACTTTCGGTCAGTGGTGTTGAATTTGCTGTATTTGGAGCATTTCTCAATTGTACCGGTTCGCTCATTTCAACGAATACATATTGTCCGTTATTAGTTGCCATTAACGTCCTGAATAGTTTATTTGGACTGAGCTCATAAAGATCTTTTGCATCGGCTATTGTAGGTGAAACCGCATCCAAAGGCGTTGCTGCGCTGAATACTTTTTCGGCCATTGGATTCTCTGTTACATCATGTATCCAGTGGTTTAATACTACGATGTATGGACTCTTGGTCGAATGGAAGTAGTTAATTTTTGAATTTACTGTATCATATTCTACTGTCCAGTCTTGTTTGAACTCTATTAAAAGTCTTTCTACACCATTTACTGTTGCATTGGTGTCTGTTGGATCTATACCGTCAGCCGCACCTAGAACACGGAGACCATCTTTGTCAATAGCTGTAACTTGATAATGTTTAACAGGAGCAAATGCATCTGTCATGGTAAGCGCTGTAGGTGTTGCTTTGGCATACTCTTCTTTGGTATAGATTTTTAAAGCATCTTTAAGTTGTTTGGCATCGGCAATCTTAACGGGTCTATCAAATGTAATCAGCCATTGCTCAGGTGATTGTACCTGCAAGGTTGCTGTAGGTACTTGTGTATCTGCTTCCACAGTAAAGTCAAAAGTTTGAGTCTCCAGCATGTTGGCACTGTGGGACATAGCTGCCCAGTCGCCTACATTTGAAGCCTGAATTGAATAAGTTCCTGCAGCTAATTTGTTCCAGGGGTCAATTTCTATGGTTACGATGTTTCTATTATCTTTTGCCTCACCTGCAACCCAATATGGATTTACATATAAAGCTTTTACCAGGATATAGTTGTTGTTTATGGCAGCTGTTCTTTCTAGAGCTGTTGAAGAGGCACCCGCAATCTTCATTAATCTCTTGCCGTCTATACGGAAGTTTTTGTATAAGTCGTTGCCGCCAACTGTTTCAATTTTTTCTACCAAGTCTTCCGCCATAGCTTCGGAGAATCTTACATCAAGTGTCATTTGGTTTATAACATCCACACCGGCTATCCACGGCTTGCTGATGTCTGTAAGCACAAAGTTTAGTCCAACTGCATTAGCTACAACCTTTTTCCCGACGTTAAGTGGAACAGAAACATTATGGGTCATATTGTCACGAAGATATGCGCCATTAAAGCCACCAGCAACTATAATAGCATTTGCTTCTACATCATAAGCAGTTCCGGTGCTTGTCAAGTAGTCATATCTTAATTCGGTTGTTCCTGGGCCACCATTTACAAAATAGTTGTCAGTGTCCAATATGAGTCTTATTGTTTTTGCATTAACCTGCTCAATGTTTGTGATTACTTGATCTGCTGCTCCAAAGAAGTCAACCTCAAATCCAAAGTTGGCTGCTTGTGCCAAAGTAAATGTTGGATATTGAGCTATGATATCTGCTGCGGAAACGTCATCGCTAAATACAACGTTGATTCTGTCGGCCTGGCTAGCATTAACTGCTACTATACTAACCATTTTCAACTGGTCTTCCATTTCTTCAGCCGGCGCAAATCTTACCTGATATTGTCCTACCAATCCTTCATATTCGGTGGCACCAGGTACATTTGTTACTGTTGCAGTTATAAAAGCTGTGATTACACTGGTGCTAACTTCTGAAGTTAACTGCAGTGCCGCCACTCCATTTTGGTCAAAAGATACTTGGGGCTGCGCAAAGTCGCCTTTTGTGGTTGTAAAGGTAACTAAGCCGTCTACTATTACCGGCTTATTAGCTACTTTGTCGATGATTTTAGCTGTTACCATCGTTTTGCTAAGTCCGTCAGCTAAAATTACGTCGTCCTCGGCTGTTACCTGAACTTTATAAAATTCGCCAAACGCGGGTATGGTTATTTCTTTGCTGTAGCTTGTTAGAGTAGCATCACCAGCGGTAACGTTGCTTACGGTTACGGTTACTACGTCTTCGTAATCCAGTCCCTCAACACCTAATGTCGCTACCGTTTTAGCGGTATTTAAACCTACTGTTTTAACAGTTCCTTTGCTCAAGCTGAAGTTAGCAACTGCGACAGCATCTACTGCTTTGTCAAAAGTTACTTCGATTGCACTACGGTTAACAACACTTACACTGCTAACGCTTAAAGATGTGCCGCTCGGTATCAAGTCGCCGTCTCCAGCTTCATAATTAGACACTTCACCGGCATCATTCTTATAAGTAATGGGCGGTAAAGCTGTTATCTGATCTGCTGTTAGGGGTGTACCCCCCATTATTGAAGTCCAACCGCTTGTTTGACCATCAATCTTATAGGCAAGTTGACCTGTTCCCAGGTTGTCAAGAGCGGCTTGGATTTCTGCTGCATTTGCGGGATTAGTGACATAGCCAATGCTATACGCCTTGTCCCCAATGATAACGCTGTCTGTAGGAATAGCAGCTGATGCTACTGATGCAAACAACATCAAAAAGGTTAGAGTTAAGGCTATGACTTTATAATTCCTTCTCTTTATCACTATTAAATATGCCTCCTTTTTTAGAAATCTCTCTCCGGTAATCCTGATTGTATACTATCGGTGAATACTGATAGTAATTAACCCCGATAGTATAGCGATTGCAATTTACCTTTAACCCCGCCTCCTCTCCATAATTCTAAGTCAGGGTTTAAACAGGCTTATTATTCAAACTCCCCTCTGACTGAACCAGGTTAACGGATTTTAACCCGTAATTATCCGTTTTCCCCAGAAGGGAGTTTGTTAACGCCCCTTCCCATCTTAGGTTCCTTCAACACAACTAATAAATGTCCCTTACCTCAAAGGCAACATCTCCGCCACCCGGTATCACATCACCGTTTCCGGCTGCATAAGTAGCTAAAGAACCTTGAGCATCTCTATATTGTATCTCAGGAAAAGCAGCTATCTCGGGCGCAGTGGCCGAACTACCTGTGAAAATTCCAGTCCACCCTGTTGTCATGCCGTCAATGCTATACCACATACTTCCAGGATCGGCATTGTCCAAGGCTTCTTGTATCTCGGAAGCATGAGTCGGGTCAGTTAAATACGCTATAGCAAAGGCCTTATTCCCTATAATGACGCTATCAGAGGGAACAGCTGCTACAGCTACTGTTGCATATATCATCACCAGGACACAAGCGATAAGCATTACCTTGGCCGTTTTCTTCACCTTAACTCCTCCTTTCCTGGTAATTGTGTGTCGCTAAAGCATTTTTCCTATTGAATGTCTATGGATACATCGCTTGCAGCTGACGCGACATTAAGGGTTCCCGTTCCGAGAACGGTGGTTCCGTCACTAGCCAGTATACTTACAGTAACACTTTCAGCACTGGTCATATAAGCAGCTGCTACTCCCAAATCCTTTGCAGCCGAAGAAGTCGTTCCATCTGAGACTTTGTATTTCGCTGCTCCGTTTACGGTTGTAGATGTAACGGTTATGGTCTTAAATGCTGCCATGGCACCGCTTCCAACTGCCACGGTGCAATCTGCTGTTTTATCTCCCACTGGGGGCTGTACTGCAGTAATAGCGATGCTGGTGCTGGCGGCTGCTGTTACATTGAGCGTGCCGGTTCCGAGAACGGTGGTTCCGTCACTGGCCAATATGGTAACAGTAACACTTTCAGCACTGGTCATATAAGCAGCCGCTACTCCCAGATCCTTTACAGCCGAAGAAGTCGTTCCATCTGAGACTTTGTATTTCGCTCCTCCGCTTACGGTTGTAGATGTAACGGTTATGGTCTTAAATGCTGCCATGGCACCGCTTCCAACTGCCACGGTGCAATCTGCTGTTTTATCTCCCACTGGGGGCTGTACTGCAGTAATAGCGATGCTGGTGCTGGCGGCTGCTGTTACATTGAGCGTGCCGGTTCCGAGAACGGTGGTTCCGTCACTGGCCAATATGGTAACAGTAACACTTTCAGCACTGGTCATATAAGCAGCTGATACTCCCAGATCCTTTACAGCTGATGTAGTTGTTCCATCTGAGACTTTGTATTTCGCTGCTCCGCTTAGACCGGTTGTAGATTTAACGGTAATAGTCTTGAATGCGGACATAGCGCCACTACCTACCGCAACATCCACACTGGCACTGGCTTCAGGTACGGAAACTGAATACGCATAGGTTGCAACCAGGCTCTGGGTTTGGCCGACTTTGATAGCAATAGCCCTGATGGTGGTTGCCGCATTAATGGTAATAGGAGCGGTATATTTTGTGCTGTTGCTGCTCGGTACGCTTCCATCAAGAGTATAGTAAATGGTAGCTCCGGCGGTAGCAGTACTCAAAGTAACCTGGGTACCGGCAGGAACCTCACCGGCAGGAGGAGTAGCATTAACGGGTTTAACCCGACTGCTGTCATCGCCGCCGCCTCCGCCGCCACCGGAAGTAACAGCAGTAGTTCCAGTTACAGCTACGCCGCCGATATTGGCAGTGATACCGCTGGCTACTTCATAAGCAGTCGGCTTCATCTCGATTACTACATTGGCTACATAAACCACGGCTTTATCAATAGTACCCTGCCCGCTTACCTTCACGGCAGAGTTGGCCAGCAATTCGCTAATAGAGGTGGTTCCGGAAAGAACCACATTTGATTTGCCTTCGGCCTTCTTGATATTGACTTTGCCCAGTTTGCAGTTTTCAAAATTAACAGTTTCTCCACCCTTGATAGTAGTGGTCCCCTTTACGGTTACGTTCTTCAGGGTGGCTTCGCCCGAACCTACTCCCTCAGCGATGAGGAGGTCACCGGTTATTACGGCATTCTGCAATATGACACCAGAAGCGGAAATAGTAACATTCCCGTTAATTTCCTGGCTGCCACTGGCAGGTCCATATGTACCGGCTTTGTCTAAAGTGGATATATCGACCGGTTTTTCCGGTGCAGCTTTTACATCTAAAGTGCCGCTGATAACGACAGCAGCTTCAGCTCTGGTGGCATTGGCTTTGGGATCAAAGTTGCCATCGGGGCGTCCTTTAATTACTCCCTGTGCCGAAGCAGTAGACACCGCTTCTTTAGCCCAGGCGGAAATACTGGCATCATCAGGGAAAACCTTGGCTGCGCCTTCGGCTTTCCACCCGGCGGCCTTGACTATCATAACAGCCATCTGTTCCCGGGTGATGGGGTCATTGGGTCCAAATTCCGTGTCGCTATAACCACTGACGATACCGTTGGCATTGGCAGTGGAAATAAAGGCCTTGGCCCAGTGGTCACTGGTATCGGTAAATACTTTACCGGCTTTTTCTTCTAGTTTGAATGCTTTTACCACCAGGGTGGCAAATTCAGCTCTGCTGATGTTGTTATCCGGTTTGAAGGTACCATCCGGCTGTCCGGCAACCACACCGGCATCCACCATTTTTTGAATGGTATCAGCAGCCCAGTGTCCCTGGACATCACTCAGACCGGGAGCCGCCACAGCGGTCAAACCGGACCCGAAGAAGATGGTCATCGTAAATACGGCTAACACTAACCAGCTCAAATGACTTCTCTTACGCAAATTTTTCCCTCCTTAAACAACTTACTTGAACTCGAAATGCCGCTTGAAACTGATTTTTGTTTACCACCTCCATTGCTATAAGCGAAGCTTTATGAAAGCTTTACTTATTATCAAGAGTCGGGCACAGCCATTCCCATAATTACTATATATGTGCCATTCGCCAATGTATGACAGTACTATGGCTGTTATACATTAGACGATTTGTGCCCAGACCTGGGTTCCATTAGATACCAATGGCAAGCTTTTTTAGACATTGAAGCCCTACCCTCTCAGCTTGAAAACCGAAAAAGTAGTAATTCCCGATATTCTGCCCAAAACTAAAGACTGCCAAATTATACACATCCATATAAGTTATTGGCGATTTAATTAATTTTTCCTGCTAAAAAAAGAAAAAATTTATTTTATTTTATCTACGCCGTACACTTGAAAAGAAATTGTTTTTGAATTTCTTATCACCACCACCCTGGCTGCAGTTTCACTACAAAAATTAAGTATTGGAATGAAAATACTGAAATATGGGGAAACTAATAATTTTTATGAGATGAATTAAGTCTGTGATTAAATGAATTCTACCATAGTATTCATCGGGTGTAAATGATTTCTATGGGTTAAAATGGGCTTGTACAGCACTATCTAACTCTTTCTTGGGTATTATGTGGATATAATAGCAATACCTCCTCTTTTATTATAGAGAAGGGAGGTATTGTCATTATTTGCATATATTTGGCTCATTTATGTTTAAGCGCTGCTTAAACGCCTGGAAGTGTTAGAATAATGGAGTTATTATCGGCATTCCAGTCAACAATCGCTCCCAATGCCTGAACGATATACCTGATGGGAACCATAGTATAACCGGATTCACTGGTTTCAATAGATGTATCCATTACATAGGCCAGCTGTTCATTTACGCTTATGGTATTGTTTCTCACATCAATCCCCAGTATCTTGCTTTCCTGTTTGAGCGTAATCATCTTTGATTCTGCTTCCCATCTTATATCATCAATACCCAGAGCTTCGGCAATGAATCTGATAGGGACATAGGTTCTGTCTTGCTTGATATACGGAGCTAGCGTTATTTCTTTTTCTTCTCCATTAACTTCCGCCTTTTTTTGACCTATGCGAAGCTCTATCCTAACGGCTGCTTGGGCTTTATCCTCCTTATCCGCATCACTACTGCCGCCGCTATCCTTCTCCAGAGTTTTATTGTCCTGCACCGGCTCCTTTTGCGATTGATTATTACCCGGGGACTTGTCTGCTTGCAGGGTTGCTGGGATCGAGCCGCCGGGCAGTATTGCCTTTAAGGCCTGGTTAGAGGGGGAGTCTATATCTATGCAAACATCTCCTTCTATGCTGTCATCAATGTAAACCCGATTGGAGTAAATATAAAGGTAGCAATCCTGGGAATTATCGGGTAAAGCGATTACCTCTAGCAAAACCTCTCCTTTGGTTAAGGAACTTACTGCCAGGGTGGGATTGGCAGCGTTGAATAGTCCATTGGGATTTCCGGCGTGTGCCTCCGGAACCAGAATATAGTTGCAATCAGTTCCATACCTCATGTTTGCGGCATCCAGCATGGTCGTTGTGCTCCATTCCGCACTGCTTTGCAAGCAGGTCATGGCAGTCGACTCATCGGTATCTATGGGGGCTTTGGTCCAGAATGAGTTCAAGGGTAACCTGAAGGTTAGAATATCGCCTTGCTGCAGTTGCCCTGCTATATAATGCCCGGCTATCCCTCCTAATTCATTGACGGTCCCGGGCAGGACAACGGTGTTTTTCATCACTCCATATTCGGCAGCAGGTACGGGCTGGCTTGAAAACATAAATAATAGGGCGAAAAGGATAATGGATAGGAATTTTTTTGTTTTCACAAAGTCACCTCCCCTGTATATAATTTTTTATCTGCCCGGCACAGTCTGACGGTTCTTTTGGGCTCCTGAGAAACAAAAGAACCATCAGATTTTTTCCCTAAGTACCTGGCAGCTCTATCGATACGGAAGAGCTGGCGGCATCCCATTTGACTGTCCGGCCCAGGGCTTCAGCCAGGGCCCTCAAAGGAACCATGGTGCGGCCATCCTTTATATGGGCTGCTGTATCCATACTTATTTCATTACCGTTGCGATAAATAACCTGGTCACCGATTTTTAGCTGGATGATGATATTATCCCGGCTATGTATAGTAACCCGGGCGGCGGTCTGGTCCCAATGAATGTCATCGGGATTTATGCCGGCAGCTAGAGCTGCATAACGGATGGGTACAAAGGTACGGCCCTCCAGTATATATGGTTCTACATCCATGGGGGTGGCCTGCCCGTTGACCTGGTATGTTTTCTCCCCTATCTTGAAGATTATGCTTCCCGCTACCGGGATTGGGGAAAGGGCATCTTTTTTCGCGGGCTGGATAATTTCTTTACTGATACTGGCATTGGCTACCTCACAAACCCAGTCGTGGCTGGGAAAAATAGGATTGGGCCCTGCATTTACTTCATTTACTGCCGGACCTCCCAGCTTTATTTGAAGATCACCATCAGGTAGCATATTATTAAGGTTATATACAATATCTTTGATAAGCAGTTTAGCTGCACTGGAACTGGAATTCTGAATGGGTATAACCAGTCTCTCCCGGTCGCCTTCCTGCTTCAATACGGTTCTGGATAATATCATATCTCCGGCCGTAATTTCCACCTTGGGACTGCGTACCAGCTTTATAGCAGAGGGAAAATCTATCCACAGCTCGCGGGCCAGGAATACCCGCCCGGCACTTTCGCTTATTTCCAATTCCCCAGCGCTCTGTTCCTGCTTCCCAATAACTAAAGCAGGTTTGGAGGATGAAACCGTAAATGCAGGCTTGACCCGGGCAACAATAATAGCTCCGGATGCTCCGGCGGAACCGGTTACCTCAACCGCCAAGTCACCTCTAAAGTCAGTAGCTAAATCTACCTTACCCTCTTCCAAAATTATCTTACCGGGGCGTTCCCGGCTGCAATCCTCAATTTCGAAACTGATCTGATCTTTTTCACTATTAAGAAGTAACGGGCCTATATCCAGATAATTATCCCCTTCCAGTTTGACCGAGGGGAGTTTGGCCCATTTTGCTCCTTTAGGAAGGGTAAGGGTAACATAACGGTTTCTCACCATAGTTTCAGGAGCATTCTCACTGATAATGATATTGCCGATTTTCTGAGCGCAAAGCCCTCCGTAAGCCTCTCTTGAATTCTGTACGCTCAGGTCTGTTTTCTGCTGGCTATAGCTGCCGGCCTTGAGGCTGCTGACATTAAGCTCAGCATTGCTGTTAAGCTGCAGATTGAGTTCGCCATAGGAGCTTTGCCTATCAGTTAATTGTACCGGGCATTCTATTTCCATTTTGCCGATCGTTGTCGTCCGAAACATGGTCTCAATGCGCAAAGTGGATTGCCCGTACTTATCAACTTCTACACTTATCAAAAAATCATTCTCATCGTAACGGCCATCACCATTATGATCGACACGGAATCCCAGCATGGGGTCAATATAACATTTTTCTTTAATCCATTGATAACCGCCGGGGAGGGTCATTTTAAGATACTCGAAGGTACCCGACATGTTTTCCGTAACTTTAATAGGGCCCAGAACCTGCTCTCTGCTAACTATGAATTGGACTTCACTGGCTTCTACCGTCAAACGGGCGCTCAGGATATTGGCTATGGTAATTGTGCCGGATGAAAAACCAGCTCCCGCGCTATCGATGCTAAGTTCAGCATTGCCCTTGAATCCACGGGGTACTACCACCCGGTTGAAATACAAAACCAGTTCGGGATAATCATCGGGATATTTAATGTTTTCTACCACAATTTCGAAACCCCGGTAATGGCCAGGGTTGTTCCTATCTTCAGCTATAGGGTTAATCTCCACTTTCCGCTTCTGGTCCTCAAAGCCTTTGCCCCTGGCCAATTCCACATCCATCTGCTGGCCCTGGCCATAGATTCCGGCTGAAGTTATATAGAAGTTTCGGGGCAGGCGAAATTCGGCCCAGTAGGATTCGCCGGCAGCAGTAAAGGCATCTTTGGTGCTGGCAGTGATTTTTACAGTGGCCAGGGCACGAGTCTGCTCTTCTTCCTTAAAATCACTGTCCGGGTACTTGGGAAGCTCACCCTGTACCCGGTAGTTAGTGGCCCCAATAGCGTAACCCGAGGGTAGTAGTAATAATATACTGAAAATAAGCAATAAGCCCAATGTTTTTAACACTTTCCACAAATATGCATCCATACTTTATTTTATTCCTCCGGAAATATTTAGGGTTTTAGCAGCATAACTTAATTAGCTGATACCATCTGTATGGTTTGCCGGGCTTGATTCCAATCTACCCGAAAACCGAAGGCCTCTGCAATAAATCGGGCCGGAAGGTAAATATGTCCCTCCTTATTCAGCGGGGTAATATCCATCTCTGCCGTTTTCCCATTGATAATAATACGGTTATTTTTAGTAGATACTTCTACCGTAACTTCATTTCTCAGCAATTTTACACTCTGGGTTGAATCATCCCAAATAATAGCATTCTCGGGTACCCCCAGAGCCAGGGCCAGGTAACGGACCGGGACGAAACTACGCCCGTTTTGCAAAAATGGAATGGCATTCATCGCTCTTATTTCTTCGTCAGAGCGGTATATTTTCTGGCCAATGGTAAATTCGGCCTTAACCTGGCTTTTTTCAGAAAAGGTAGAGAAACGCAATATAAAGTCTTCCTTTAGATTGCCCCCGGTGATATCCTTAAAAGCATCAGCCGGGATTTTTAATGAATAGTTATGATTCTTTTCCAGCTTAACTGCGGGGTCTACTACCAGCGTGTTTCCTTCCATGCTTTTTTGAATACTTATAATATTAGTCAATTCGTCAGTCAAATTTATTCTGTCATATCCCCTATCGGTCAAAACACCCTTGTTCAAGGTGATTCTTATGGTTTTATCCAGAGCAATGTTTTCCGAAGCATGGGGAGGGTCGCAGGCTTTAACCTCCAGAGGGCAGGTTTCGATCGCATACAATTTTCCATCCCGGGAACCCACATAGATGATTCCATCTTCCCCCAGAGCTACGCCTCCTTCTATTCCCCCTACAGGATAGTCCCATATCTTGCTGCCATCCTTGGCGATAGCATAAAGCATTCCTGAGCTATGGCTGGAAGCAACATAAACCGTACCATCGGCTCCCAAAAGCGGAGCGGAACAATTAAATACAGCAGCAGTCCAATTGGCTGTACCGGACGGAGCAAAACGATAAAGAACATCCGCCCCGGCATAGATGCTGCCATCGCAAGCAATAGCCAGGGGGGGATTCACTTCACTGCTACCATTCAAATTATAGGCAAAACGGATCTTACCCTGGGGACTTACCAGATATAATGATTTGCCTGAACAAATATAGATATTGCCATCCTTGTCGAGCGCTGGGGAACTAGTAATAGCTTCTAAATTGCATTTCCACTTTTCCGTGCCATCTGCTTTCAAACAGAAGAGCTTCCCGTCCCGGGTACTCACATAAATGAAACCATCATTCCCTACCGCAACAGCATTGTCTATTCCTGCTGTAGGAAAAATCCATTTTTCGCTGCCATCAGGATTAACCGCATATAAGCGCCCGTCTTTGCCTCCAATATAAAGCGTTCCGTCTGCCCCGATTACGGGTGAAGACTCAAAAATATTATCGGTAATAAAAACCCACTTGAGTGTTCCGTTTGGATTCAACGCATACAAACTGCCATCCTTCGATGATGTATAGATTGTGCCATCAGCCCCTATGGCAGCAGAGGAGACTATTTCATAGCCGGTTCTAAAGCTCCACCTTTCCTTTCCATCTCTATCAACAGCATAGAAGATTCCATTCCTGGCTCCAAAATAAAGAGTGCCATCAGCTCCGATAACCGCTGTCCCCACAATAGGACTGGCGATGGAAAACTCCCACTTAAACCGGGGACTAGTCCCTGCTGTATACCTTGATTGCCGGGTCCAGTTGTCCGCAGCAGGTTGTACCGCTTCACTATCGTAAAGGCCGGCTTGATACCCGCCATAACCGCCCTGGTTCTGGTCAAAAGCTATTTCCTCTGCCCAGGCCTGCTCCGAAGTCAAGAGGGAAGTGCCACCCCAGGCCATCCCAACGAGAAGCAGAACAAGAACCCCCAGTATGGATAAGCTGGTACTTTTCGTTTTCATTCATTTTCACTTCCCTGCATAATGTTTTAAGCATCGGTAGAAACTGCGGAGCAGTTTCAATACAGCACTGCAAACTACTCTTCCGCTGCACTTGAGGCCGGGCTGCTTCCTGCCGAGCTCAAGTCGGCCGCCCAGGGTTTGCTAAAGGCCAGCTTCATATAGGAGTGGGTTGCAGCCATTTCAAGTGCTGTGTAGCGGGCGCTGTCCAGCTTTTTCTCTTCCGCTTTCACTTCAGCTTCCGTGGCCATGCCTACCTCTAACATCAGGCGTTTCACCCGAAGGTTTTCCTCCGCCATTTTAATAGCTTCCAGGCTGCCGGCATAGGCTTCCTCCAGATTGCGAGTCTGGTAATAGAGGGTACGGGTGGCCATAGCTACCAATTTTTTGGCGCTGGCGGCATCCAGCTCCGCCTGTTCCACTTCAATCCGGCGGGCTTCTCCGGGACGGTACTGCCCGCTGCTGTATATTGTTATATCTTTTAGAAAATTCTTCATGTTTACCATTTCGTCCGCCTGCCAAATTACCGGGGATCTTTCCAGAACACGGGAAACCTCATGTTCCAGATCACTAACTTCCAGAGGCTCAAACTTTATGCTATCACTGAGCTGGGGCCGTTCGGTGATCCAAAGCCCAATATGTTGGTTAAAGCTATTATAAGCATTATCCCGTCCATTCTGCGCAGCGGCTACAGCTGCCTGGGCCCCCGCATACTGAGCTTCCGCTGCCAATACCAGCTGGGTGGGGGATTGGTTGGGAATCAAGGACATTCCTACCTGCTGCGCCATCCGAGCATTCTGTAGCTGGCGCAAGGCCGCTGCCTGGCTGCTTTCAGCTGTTTTTAACTTTTCGACCGCCTTGAGAACTTCCCAGTATTTCTTACAGGTATCAAGAATCACCTTGTCTTCCGCCACCGTAAAAGAACGCTGGCTGAGCTGCCAGGTCAAATCGCTGGCCAGAACATTGGTATAGGCCATTTCTACCGCAGGAATACCTATGTGCCCTACTGGAATATAATCCAGCTGGCTGCCGGCATAATCGCGTATTTCCTTGGTCCGATCCATTTCTTTGCTGGCCTTGCTTAGCGCTTCACTATGCTTTAAAGCCTGGGCAATGGCCGCGTTCAAAGATAACCCTGCTGTCGGTTCTGCTGCCGGGGTTGAAGTCTGCTCGGCCACTGCCGGGGAAGCCGTAATGCCGATGGCCAGGGCCAGTACCAGGGCTAAGGCCATTAAATTACGAAGCCACTTTTTCCGCTGCTTGCTTGCTAATTTGTTCATAATAGAATCAACTCCATATCTATGATTTCTTACCAGAGCTTGCCTTTAGTATAAACAGTTCCCGACTGGCCGGTCAAGCAAAATCAGCTATCGGTACTCCGGCATTGATAAAGACTATAAATAAGATCTGATAGTTAAAACCGGTAATTTTTAATTTAAAAAAAAAGGAGCCCGCTACGGGCTCCTTTTTTTATCACTTATTTAATGGTTACGGTCTGAGTAGCTGCATCCCAGCTGGCGGTAGCTCCGAAAGCATTGGCTACGAAGCTGATGGGCAGCATGGTACGGGAGTTGCTGATTTCAGGAGCAACATCCATAGTTACTGAAGCACCATTAATCACTAGGGCTGTGCTGCCAACTTGAAGTTGGACAACCTTGTCACCCTTCATCAGGGTAACGGTCTGTTTGGCTCCATCCCAGAGGATATTGGAATCGTTAATTCCCAGTGCATAGGCCACATAGCGGATGGGCATATAGGTGCGGCTGTCCTTGATATAAGGAGCTACATCCATGGTCTGCTCTACGCCATTTACCTTGTAGCTGCTGGCACCGATTACAAAGGTTACTTCGTTCTTGTAATCGCCAGGAGCCGGAGTTACGGTAACAGCGTTGGCCACCTTAATTACCGCCTCATCAGATGGCAGAGTCTGGTCTACGGCATTGCCGGTCAGCTTAACAATTACATCTCCCTCAGGAACAGTACGATCCAGGGTGTATTCAACATCACTGAGCAGAATGGTAGAAGCTTCGGAACTGGTCTTGTCGATCGGGAGCAATAGCCAGTTGTCATTCGCAGCCAGTTTAATGTCGAAATCTTTCAGTTTAAGGTTGCCGGCGGTAACTTTAACGGTCGGCTTCTTGGCAAACTTCACGCCATCGGGCAGATCAACCACCAGAGTGGCATTTTGATTGGGGGTTGTTACCAGAGCAGTCTTGTCATAGTTGTTGGCAATTTCAGTTACCTGGTATTTCAGCATGCCGGCGGCAGCTTCGGTGATGGTGATATCGGCTGCCTTCTGGTTGGCAAGACCGATCTTGACATCGTTCTTGCTGGCGGTGGCGTTAATCGGTTTTACCACTTTGCCCAGAACTACTTCATATTTTCCGCCCAGGGCTTTGCCGTCAGCAATAACTTTCAGGTCGCCTTCGGGAGCATCAGGATCCAGGAATATCTTGATATCTTCAAAGGTAAATTCGGTCTTGGTCGGAGCTCCAGCGGCAGCATAGGTAAAGGTCAGTTTATGGCGCTGGTTGTCCAGAGCACATTTTGCACCCTGGTCAGCCGCAAAGGTGCCATTTCCTTTTTCCACTGTAATAGTGGGTATCGCAAACCAGTGAGCATAACTGGGCAATTCCAGACAGAAATCACGTCCGTTTACAAAGCTATCTTTGAGGTTTTCTTTAATGGTCATCTTCTGCAGTTCCTGTCCTGCGAAACCGGCTTTTACGGTCTTGGCATCGCCTTTGCAGAGAACTTCAATACTGTAGTCGGCTACTTTACCGACAGTAAGCTTCTGGGTGGTAACATTGTCACCTTTAACCGTAAACTCTAGCGGACCTCTCAGGTCGCGATCATCTACATCAATTTTCAGGTCGATGTTTACAAATCCAGGGGTAGTGCCAGGAGCAGTTGGATTAACTGTCAGGGTCAACTGGCTGTATCCATCAGCATTCTTGGCTACATTAAAGCTTGCCGGGGTCCAGTTGGCCCAGGTGCAATCTGCAGCAGTGCTGGCGATGGTGATGTCATCAGGAGCCACGATCTTGATCTGTTTGCCAGCTTTGATGGAGTTGGCGCGGTTTTCAGCAATACGGATGGTGCCAACAAGCTTGTTGTTGCCAACCGGAACAGTGGAATCATCCATAACAGTAGCGGTGGTTCCAGCAGAAGAACTGCGGGCTACAACTACTTTGCCCTGGGTGATGCCGGTATTGGGAGCATAAATCTCGATGGCGATGTCAGCATCGGGAGCATCGATGGTAGCAGTAGAAACTCCAGCCACATTGAACAGGAAAGACAAAGATGCCCTGTCCAGAGTGGAGGTCCGGCTGTTAAGAGCGATGGTCAAGCTCTTGTTGCTGCCGGCTACAAATCCCAGGTCAGCAGCGGTCAGGTAAGTTCCATCAGCTACTACATAGCTGGCCAGGGTGGCAGCGGTAGGAACTGCATCATATTCCACACCTGAGGGTAGATTGATGGTAATCTGTTGTCCAGCCGCCAGTGAACCCATGGTGGCACTGGTCTCAGTAATCTTCAGGGTTCCCAGCGTAACTCCGCTATCGGACTGAGATACGGTGGGAATGGTCAAGGCTACATTTTCAGTAGCCGCACTTGCGGTTCCCACTCCGACAAACATGGTTGCCAGCATGGTCAGAACCAGCAGAAGTGCAAAATGTTTTCTTTTAAGCATTTATTTCCCTCCTATAATTTTTCCTTGTTTTATTTTCCTTGTTTTAGGCGTTCAGAACTGTCGCCCTAAATGAGAGGTGATCATCGATAAATTCGATAGTTAAGTCTGCTTTTCTTCTCGCCTCCTTTTTCTAGCCGGTTATATGTAGTTGAATTGCCGGCTGCTCTTGAATCCAGTGCTATTCCCTCTACCGAATTGCCCGGTTGCGGGGGCACTATGGTTTCACTGATTGGTTAGACGCGATGATGAGTCAAAAAGTTCCCAGCCAGGAGAATTATTTTTATTTCTTTCCATTTTTTCTGTAGCCTTGCTGCCAACATGATATAATGAAGCAAAATTTTTACATGAATAATCTGTCCAATTTGTGCAATATGCGGGAACTTTTTTTCACCGCTGACTGTCTAAAAAGATAAGCGGGATGTTTTTCCGCTTCAAGGAGTGTTTTATTTCTTGATGTCAATTAAAAAGCTGGTGGAAAAGGCCAGCCGGGGTGACCTGAGGTCTTTTGAAGAGCTGGTAGTGCTTTACCAGGATCGGGTTTTCTCCCATTGCTTTCGTCTTACTGCCAATAGCGATGATGCTCAGGATTTGGCCCAGGAAGTGTTTATTCAAGCTTTTCGAGCCATCAAGACCTTTCGTCACGAAGCCGACCTTGGCACCTGGCTGCACCGGATTACGGTAAATAGCTGGATAAATTGGCAACGTAGAAACAAAAAACTGCTTATTTTCTCGCTGGATGATCCGGTGAACACCCCGGACGGGGAAGTAATCCGGGAACTGGCGGCGGGCGAGGCCAGTCCGCTGGAAGCCGTGGAACAGCAGGAGTTGAGTGCAGCGGTTAGGGCCGCTCTCGATCGCCTGGCCCCCGAGTACCGGACGGTGCTGGTGCTGCGAGAGATGGAGGGCTACAGCTACGAAGAGATTGCCCAAATCTTAGACTGTTCGCTGGGTACGGTGAAATCCCGCATCAGCCGGGGACGGCGGGATATAAAGAAGGAAATAGTTAAATTAAGGTGTGAGTGGGATGATATGTAATGAAGCCAGGGAATTGTTTTCTCTCTGGATAGACCATGAAATAGAAGAGGCAGAGCGTGAAGCCCTGCAGCTGCATCTGGACTCCTGCCCGGATTGCCGGCAGGAACTGGCAGACTGGGAGAGGATTTCGGCTCTACTGCGCGAGTCCCTGGCTGAAGCAGCTGAAGAGCGGACAGCTCCGCCGGAACTGTCCCGGACAGTTATGAAAACGCTGCGGGAGCAGGATCAGCCGAAGCGCCTGCCCGGGTGGAAGAAGGGGGCAGCGGGGATAGCGGCGGCACTGGCCCTTTACCTGGGTTCGAGCGGTCTCCTGTGGACTCCGCTCTGGCAGGTGGCGGATAAGGAAGCACCGGTAATTAAAGCTCCGGTGCAACAAAGCTCCAAACAGCAGATAGCCGAACAAGCGAGGGAAAAGATGCCTGGCAATAATGCAATAACCCCGGCCGGGAAGCAAGATAACAAAAGCAGCCCGATGGCTCCGCAGGGGATGAGTAATACAGCGGTTAAGAATAATCCCACAGCTCCTGCCGGGCCGGAAAATCCAAATATAGCAGCGGTAGATACTGGTAACCCGACAGCTGCTCCGGTATTTTTGAGTAAAGAAAGAGTACTTGTTTCTACTATTTACAAGCTGGTTCCCTATGATGCGGATCAAGCCAAAGCTCAGCAAGAAGCACAAAAAATAGCGGCAGCAGCTGGAGCTAGCATACAGTTGCTGGGACAACAGCTCGATGGACAGCGAAGCGCAACGGTTTTAAAGTTTAGCTGCCCGGTGGAAACGGCGGAACAGCTTAAACAGGAATTGTTAGGATTGGGCAGCCGGCTCTCCCTGGAGGAAAATCGTCAGGATCTGACCAGCCGCTTCAACGATAGCCTGGAGCAATACCGTATGCTAAGTGCACAGGCGGCTACAGTACATGATAAGGAGCAAAGCAAAGAGCTGGGGATACAGATAAAAGCTCTGGAGAAACAATTGAACAATTGGGATAAAGAAGCAGCCCGGGAGTCCATTGTCCTCTGGCTGGAGACTTAAATAAGGCGATAAAAAAAGGTTCCCTTCGAGGGGAACCTTTTTTTATCGCCTTGCATCTTACTCTTCACTCCACATTTTAGCTATAATAGCTGCCGCTTCAGCCCGGCTAAGAGGGCGCTCAGCATCAATGTAGCTGCCTCTTGCATAATCCAGATAATTCAACTGCTGCGTATGATATAAATGCTGAAAGGCCTTCATGGCCCAGGAGGGTAATTCAAATCTATCCAGAAAAGGAAGCTCCGGCAGGGTTTGCTCTTCCTGCTGGTCATTCTTTTTCTCGCTGCACTGGAGGGCCGCCATAATAACTGCCATTTCCGCCCGGCTAATATTTCTCCGGGGGCGAAAACTCCCATCGGGATAACCCTTAATAATTTCCTGCTCTTGCGCCGCATAAACCGCCCCCAAAGCCCACCAGGGTATTTCCCGATTATCGCTAAAGTAGTTTTGTTCCCTGCTCTCACCGATGTCCCATCCCTGGGCTCGAGCCAGTAGGCAGATGAACTCCGCCCGGCTGATGGGTTTCTCCGGCTTGAAGCTGCCATCTTCATAGCCGCTGATTATTCCCGCCTCAAGAAGTTTTTTAATCTCGTGCTCCCAGGGATGACCTGCCAGGTCAGAAAATTCTTTACCTGCTTCCCCAGGAGCGAAGCTTAGCAAGGGAAGACTCAAGCCCTTAATAGCTCCACCGGAATGTTCTATGGTCAGGAGAGTGACTTCGTGCTCATCCTCCTTCATTTTGAAAAGCTGACTAAAACTGCCGTCTGCTCCAACCTCCAGGGGAATGCAACCCACATCACTGCGATAAATATAAACCAACGGGCTGCTGCTCCAACCTTGAAGAATTAAGATTCCATTAAGAACATAGGCTTTGGCCTCCAATTGGGGACTGGCTGTTCCAGGCGCAACCTCTACCTCCAGGCGGGCCAGGAATTCGTTGCTCGATCCTGCTATGGCCAGGGTTACGATATTGACCTTTTCACCGGGTATAAGCATTTGCGGAGAAATGTTATAGGACCCCTTTATTATTTGAGTATAGCGGCTGATGGAAAGGATAGAGCCATCCTGTAAATTGACCGTCTGCCTGACCGGGTCATATGCAGAAAAATAGCTGCTATCTTCACGGGCACTGTATACTGCATCTACTCTCCAAGCCTTATCTTGATCAGGGCAATTAATTACCCGCACCCAGCTTCCTGGAAGCAGAGAAAGAACCCCGGCCTGCAGGCCGCTATGGAAGATTTCCGTCTGTGTATCCAACGGCACCTTTCGAAAACTGCTAGAGTTAGCCTTGCTCTCCTGAATATATAGCATTTTTTCCCGCTCACTGTAAAAGAGAACACGCCCGTAATATACCTCGCTGCTAACCAGCAAATGGAGGATATTGCTGGTGCCGTTTAATAAAAGCGCAGCAATATGATCGCCGGTTTTAACTTCTTCCAATTTACCCGGCTGCTGATCCTTAATTATGGTGTTTCCCGGGAAAAGCCGGTAGCTCTGGCCTGATTCCAATTTTATTTCTCCCTCTTTGGCGTCTACCTCTGCTGCCTGTCCTAAAACCAGCTCCCTTTCAACCTTTATGTATTGTATCTCCTGCTTGCTGGGGGATAGCGTAAGCGATACTTTCAGACCGGGAGCCAGGTTTTCCAATCGCGCCACCTGTTCGGTACCGTAGGGAGCGTCTACCGGGTCACAGTCCAAAAACCTATCCAGGTAGGAGATAACTACATGCTCAGCTATACGATAATTCCGCTCATCATGTAAAAGCTTAAGTTCCCGCTGTTCAGGATCTAATGTTTCAATGAAACCACCAACCTCCTCATAAGCCGCCTTAAGCTGCCAGATAGTTTGTTGGCTGGGATTAATCAGAGCATTTACCTCGGAACCGGGAGGTATTATTGTGCTGTCATTTACCGGGATTTTATTGAGAAGAATCCTGCCTTCGCCTGTAAGGCTGGGATCAATAAAGAAACCGCCTTCACGAAGCTGCTTGTCCATTTCTAAAAGCAATTTCTCCGTATAGCCTAAACCTTCTGACAAGACTTGAACTCCACGAGCCAACCAGCTGCGGCTAACAATATAGATCTTCTGGCCTATAGAGTAGTAGTCGCTCCCCTCCGGGATTTCTGCCGTTTGCTCCTGCATCCGGCCATTGGAGAGCTTAAAAAGCTGTAATCCGGAAGTATCTTTTTGCTCTCCTTGTGACAGTTTTAATATCTGCCCTTGCCGGCTGCTGATAATATCATGTTTCAAGGCCTGCCCGTACACCAGGGCAAATTTCTGGGGGCGATCCAAGCGGGTGCCGCGCACAGTTATTTTATATTCACCGGGGACTGCATCTTTAATATGAATCTGTTCGACATTATTGGCTGTATCTGCTTGACCTTGTCCCCGGAAATCATTTCCATAAAAAATTCGTCCCTGAGGATCCTCTATAATTAGATCAAGATTGTTGAGCAGGGTCTGCTTTGAAGCAGGTGCTGCCGGGGGGTCCACCCAGGCCAGGGTAACCTTGAAGTCTCTCCCCCCCTCGGTCAAACGGGCCTGGTATCTTACGCTCTCTCCATTATCTATTCCATTATCATTATCTATAATTTGGAAACTGCCTTCCTGCAAAGCCAGCACAGTTCCAGCTAAATCCAGGATTCCAAAGCCCTCTTCGTTAGAAGGAAATCCCCCTGGGGTACGCGCTCCGTTTATTAGTAAAGCCTTCATTAAAGCCGATGAAGGCCGGCTCATTTGCCGGTCTAACTCCAGGTATTCGCTCAAGAGTGCCAGGGCACCGCCGGCAACAGCTGCGGCCATGCTGCTCCCCCCCATCAGGGTATAATTTGGGTTGGGAGCATAATTGCTTTCCAGCAGGCGGGAGCAGGCGGAAACAACCGCCGAACCTGGAGCCAGGAGCTCAGGCTTGATGCGTCCATCCGCCGCTGGCCCCCGACTGGATGAAGCAGCAATCTGCTCAGCATAACGGGCTTCCGGACCAAAGGCGGGTCGGGGCAACTGACTGCATCCGATGGTAAGGGCATTTTTGCTATTAGCCTCGGTAGTTAGACTGGCTTTCCCCGGCCCGTTATTTCCGGCTCCAAAAACGGGAAGGAAATCCGGAAAACTATAGACCAACTGGTCAATCTGAGCACTACGGCTAGAGTAAGCATTACTCCCTCCTCCCCATCCATTTACATGAATCCTTACACCAGCCTCATAAGCTGGGCGGAAAAGCTCTCCTATCTGCTCGGGCAATTTGAGCTGGCCTGCCTGATCCAGGAGGGCCTGGAAATACAAGCTGGCCCCGGGGGCAATCCCGCGGTATTTTCCCGCGGAGGCATTGCCACTCCCGGCTATGGTAGCTGCCATGTGGGTTCCATGCCCTATGGGATCATCGGGTAGACTTCTGCCAGCATAGGATTTTAACATTGCCACTCGGGGCATTTTCCCTGCTTCACTCTGCAGGTCAGGATGAAGGTCGGAAATGCTGCCTTTATCCAGGCCGCTGTCAGCAATACCGATTATTTGTCCCTTTCCGCTCAAGCCAGAGGGGGTTAAAAGCCCCGGAGCAAGTAGGATATTAGAGGCTATTATGTCTGCCGTACGATCATTAAGCAGTTCTGTCTCGCTGCTCGCTTCACCCGGCCCAGCCAGAACTGGTCCCGGAAATAATAGCAGGAATAGGAGCATAAGAGCTATTGTCTTATCTTTTAAAGATCTGCCTGGCTTTTTTTGCTTATTTTGCTGGTATAAATGTTCTGTTCGCAGTAGAGTCATACTTTCACTACCTCAATATTTTTGGGGTGTCAAGGGGACGGTCCTTTTGACACCGTAGCCTTACTCCTTACTTTTCTTGCTAAATCCCTGGTTAGGCCGTAATAAGACCAGTTCAAGTTTTGCGTGGAACGGCTTTTGCAAAGCCTTTATATCAACTAATGCTTATTTATCTAAGCAAAAGCAATTTGCTTGGATGTTCTGTTCTTCCTTTCATCTATGTTTTTATCAGTAGTTTAGGGCTACGCCAACATTATATATATACACTAGGTTTCGCTATTTTCTTACACTACTCCTCCTCCGGGTTTTTTCCTTTATTTATCATTGATTCTACTGCAAAAAGTTATTAATATTCATTGGCTTGTATAAATATACCGCTCCAGCGTCCTTAATAGCGACCGCAGGGAGCATCAGTTGTGCCCGACAGGGCGCTTCGCATGGGCAACACCTGCGGCTTGTCTCGCGGCTCAAGGGGTACCGCGCTAATCTCCCGTCCATGGGAGATAGCGCTCTCGCGACGTCCTGTCGCTCGCCCCCTTTCGCCTGCTCGCCTTCGC
>ENA-UOOH01001445-UOOH01001445.1-fermentation-metagenome-genome-assembly--contig:-NODE-1445-length-23158-cov-4.537809_pt1 | contig 23158 bp, 16 predicted proteins | sample MGYA00245778_ERZ724025 | MGnify/ENA primary metagenome ERZ724025 (study PRJEB28704, sample SAMN03018313) | fermentation metagenome | biome: anthropogenic terrestrial biome; feature: soil; material... | reverse complement strand
CCACCAGCATCATAAACCCGCCAATTTGGGCGCCAAACTCCGGCGCTCCTTCCATGATCAGTTTTTCTTCGGCTGTTGAGCGAAGCATATCATCCTTTTGCAGGAGGATGCCCAGGGCGCTGTCTGGGGTGTCAAAGCGCATGTGTTCTCATAATTATCCAGCATGATTAACTGCTTTGGCCCAAATCTTGCGATCTGGCGGCAGAGCTCTGAGCCAATTGACCCACCTGCGCCGGTAACCAAGACGACCTGGTCTTTGATATATGAACAAATGCTGTCCATATCCAGGGTCACTTCCGGACGCCCCAATAGGTCCGCAATGTTTACATCCCGCATCTGGCGGATGGAAATCTTGCCATTGATTATTGAGAAGATTCCGGGAAGGCGCTTTAGTTTACAACCTGTTTCCTTGCACTGATTTAAGATTCTGCGGATATCAGTTTCGCTGGCGGAGGGAATAGCGACAAGAATTTCTTTAATATTGAACTTTTTAATAGCCGCGTCCAACTCCTTCATAGTGCCGACAACAGGAACGCCGTGGACCCTGCATCCCGTCTTTATCGAATCTTCATCAATGATTGCTACAGGGTATCCCAGACGCGGGTGCTCAAACAACTCCTTAATAACCATAGAACCAGCCTGGCCGGCCCCAATTAATAAAAGGTTATTCTCTGATTCGCTTTTATGCCTGTGGAAAATCTGTCGCCAAGGGTAATGCAGCCTGTGAAACAAACGGATGCCGCCGATAAAAAATAATAACATTCCCCATTCAATTACATACACGCTGCGTGGAAGTTTTTCCGGCACAAGCAAGAAGAAAGTCCAGCTAATCAAGCTGAATAATGATACTGCCATAAAAATATTGATAATTTCATAGACGCTGGCATATTGCCAGAGGTTGCTATAAAGATTAAAGCAGGCAAACACAAATACCGCTACAGCAGAAAGTAAAAAACCGTAGCGGAAATATACCAGGATATATTGTTCTGGCACTTTGCCGTCAAAACGAAGCAAAAGAGAGCAGACAAAAGCACAATTGGTAAGGACCACGTCAGCTATTAAATAAAACAGTCTATTAGATCGCAAGCAATAGTTCCTCCCGCTTTCATATTAAATTAGAAAAGCATTAGATCTATTAGATAATGAAAACCATACAGTCAGGTGCAGCCAATATCACCTAAATCAGGATGACAGCCGCGCCTTAAGAACCTAGTTCCGCCCCCTTTTCATATAAGAAGCTGGCGATTATTATCTGAAGCAGAATACCAAGTTTAACATAGTCCCTGACTCACGGCTCAGAGCAGTTCGACAGATGAGCACTGGAGATTTGGCATTGGACAAAGGTTAATCTGTTGCCTGGGGACTTAGGTGGTTAGGAGCTGGGAGTCAGGGTTTGCCCAGCAGGGCAAACATGTTCTTTTTGTAAGCTTCGACTCCTGGCTGATTGAATGGGTTTACTCCTAAAATATAGGCGCTGATGGCACAGGCCTTCTCCATAAAATAAAAGAGGTAACCCAGGGAATAAGCGGTCAGTTCCGGGAGGGTCAACAGAATATTGGGAACGCTGCCCTCGGTGTGTGCCTGGACTGTTCCCCGGAGGGCGCAATCATTTACATAATCCATACCCTTGCCGGCAAGATAATTTAGCTGATCCAAGTCCTCTTGCGCTTCCGGGATTAGGATCTGCCTTCTGGATCTGTCAACCTTGAGGATGGTTTCGAAGAGGATGTCCGATCCCTCCTGGATATACTGGCCCAGGGAGTGGAGATCGGTAGAAAAGATAGCAGTTGCCGGAAACAGACCCTTGCCATCTTTGCCCTCACTTTCGCCAAACAACTGTTTCCACCACTCGGCAAAGGACTGGAGGCCTGGATCAAAGGCAGCCAGCAGCTCAACCCTTTTTCCCTTCTGATAGAGGATGTTGCGAAGAGCCGCATATCGGTAACAGGGATTGCTCGAATTTGGGGGGGCCAGGTCTGTTCGGGCCTGGGCGGCCCCCTGGATGAGCTTGTCTATATCTATGCCTGCAACTGCCATTGGCAGCAGGCCTGCCGGGGTCAGAACCGAGTACCTGCCCCCTACATCATCTGGAATGACAAAGGATACGTATCCCTCCTGGTTTGCCAAAGCTTTGAGAGCCCCCTTTTGGGCATCAGTGGTGGCGAAGATTCGCTTCCTTGCTTCAACAAATCCATATTTCCGCTCCAATAATTCTTTGCATAGCCGGAAGGCTATGGCCGATTCAGTGGTGGCGCCGGATTTAGAGATTATATTAATGCTGAAGTCCATGGCCTCGAGGACTTCCAAGAGCTCAGCATGATATGTACTGCTGAGATTATGGCCGGCATAAAAAATTTTGGTCGTATTTTGATTCTGGTTAGAAAAAGAGTTGCTCAGAGCTTCGATGGCAGCCCGGGCGCCGAGATAAGAACCGCCGATGCCGATGACAACCAGGGCGTCAGAATTGGCTTTTATGCTATTCGCTGCTTGTTTGATCATTGGGGACAGCGACCTTGCGGTATTCGGCAAATCCAACCAGCCCAAGAATTCCGACCCGGGTCCGGTTCGGTTTGTCAGCAGGTTATGAGCAGCAAGGATTGCCTCTTGACTATCCTCAATTATACTATTCGAAAGCAGGGGCCGCAACCTGGAGGTATCCAGAAATATAGTTGCACTCATATGAATATCTCCTTCCATTAGTCATAGTTTCCCAATAGAAGACGGCATTATCAAATGCTGACAAGGTTCTTTCTGTCTAATTCAGGTAATTGTTATTAATACATTCGACAGAGAAATTTAAACCTCCTTTATTAGCTTCATTTACAGGGTTATTATGGAAGTTGCTTGAAACTGATTTGGCGGAAGATTTTTTAGCGCTACCTTTTTTCATGAGAGCAGGCGGCCTGCAACCAGGTTAAAAATCTGCGGGACGCAAAAAACTCCCGCTCAAGCGGGAGCGACCAAATGACTATCAGGATAAAAAGAGGAAAGTTGCTTAGGGAGTGATTAATTAATGGTTACAGATATAGACTTTGATGTATCTGCCCATATGTTCATATTCACATTTACTTTCACTTCCACAGCTTCCGGCAGGGGATCATGAAAAATTTTAACCTTGCGTTCCTCCAGCTCTGGCATCAGCCCCCAGTTTGTGGCGTCCAAGGGGTTGCCCTCGATAAATACCGTATCCAACTTATCAAGCTTTAACAAAGGGCTCACATTAGTAATCTCATTTAGCTGCGCTTTTAGATAGGTGAGGTTGGATAAATTGGCTGAAGGACCCAAATCGGAGATTTTATTGCCCCAGACGCTTAAGTTGGTAAGCTTTTTTAGCCCTGTTAAAACAGATAAATCAGCCATGCCCGTACAGCTGGCGTCCAGGGCCTGCAAACTGGTAATTTGGCTTAAGGGGCTGAAATTATCAATGCTGTTATTCCATATACTGAGATAATTGAGATCCCTTAAGCCGGCCAGAGCAGTAATTTCGGTGAACTTATTATTGCTGAGGGAAAGCCATTCCAGATTGGTCAGGTGTCGAAGCGGGGCAATGTCGGTAACGCTGTTATTCCATAGTCCCAGGTCAGTGAGGCGATACATGCGGGACAGGGGAGAAATATCTTCAATTTTGTTGTCTGCCAGGAACAACAGCTTCAGGGATGTTAAATTGCTGAGGGCGGATATACTGCTGATATTATTAGCCCTGAGGTCTAAGCTGCAGAGCCCCTGAAGACTTGCCAAGGAAGAGATGTCGCTGATTTGATTGTTGCGCAGATCCAGTTCCCTGAGGGCTCTAAGCTTGCCTAGAGAAGATATAGCAGTGACCCGGTTGTTTCCCAAGTTAAGAATTCTGAGATTGGTGGCATGCTCCAGGCCAGTAAGATCGGCAATGCCCTTATTAGTTGCATTAAGCAAGGTAAGAGACTCCATATGAGTCCTGGTAATTTTGCCTGAGGGCCTTTGCAGCTGGTCCCTGATTGCCTGCTCAAGACCTGGGTCGGGAATGTCAACCGTTCCATTGGCGTAAGCCACATTGCTTAAGCAAACAGAAAACAGGATGGCAAACACCATCGTCAAAGCGGCCAATCTGTAAATTCTCATTTTCATCTGCCATCCCCCGCAATAGATCATTTTATAGTTTCTTTACCCTTTCGACATCTTTTGCCAAAATCCTCCTTCCATAAACAATATTTACCTATTTTGCATCCAACAAATATAAAAAAAGGTACCCTGCAGTCTAGCTGCAGGGCCCTAAGTTAGGTTTTAATCAATTCCATATAGCATTCTACTGGCGCACAAAGATTTCCTGATTCCTGTTTGTGTTGTCGCCGCTTTTTACCACAAATACATACGTTTCTTTATACACCTGGCCGTTTTCATCTGCCGCGACTGTTGAACCATCTGCACTGGTAAAGAAGTGTTTTAGCCCGGTTGCATCAGTTCCGACATTCACGCTTCCTTCACCAGCAATGGTTAATGCAGCCCCAATTTCGCCCCTTAATGTATTGTTGTACCCAGTGTACAGATTGACAGTTATTCCGTTTGCAACCGTCAGGGTGGCAGCACCGCTGATATCAAGAAATCTGCCGTTCTTCATTGTTATCGAATTTGGATCCGATGCTGGCGCTCCTGAACTGGTTTCTCCTTTATTAACCGTGGCAGTAATATTTCCTGTCAGTTCAATATATATCGGCATACCGCCAGCTGTTTCGAATACATTCTTTAAATCAAACAGCTCAGTAACATTCCGGATCTTGGCGCCGGTGCTATAGCCAATAAGATGGCCGCCATTATAGAAGCCTTTATCGGCTGTGTAGCCGCCAATTATGGTCCCTGAGTTCGTGCCGCCATCCAGAGTGCCGTTGGCGATTTGGCCAGCGATACCGCCAGCCATGTGGGGACTGGTGACATTTCCGCTATTTGCGCAATCTTTAATCAAAACTTGCTCGGTGCTGTTCGTCCGGTATTGATTGCCCACAATCCCGCCTGCAGCATTGTTGCTCGTTACTTCAATCGCTGTTCCTATATTTGTACAGTTAATAACCTGTATCCTTAACCTTGCTGCGCTATCACTGCTGTTTTTGGAGCCCACTAATCTGCCAATAATTCCGCCTGCAGCTTCACGGCCTTCAATACTTCCCCCGATTACACTGCAATTTTCTACTGGAATGACATCAGTATCCGTTTCAGCATAGCCATAGGACAAGAAGCCAACTACAGAACCATTTGCACAACCAGTACCGCTAATTTGCGGATTGCTAATTGTAAGACTCTTAATCTGCCCTTTTGTCATTGAGCCGATCAGTCCGAAACCATGCTCGTCGCCGCCTATTGCGTCAGCAGCTGTAATTTTCAGATTGGAAATAGTTTTGCTATTTCCATCAAAAGTCCCCTGGAAGGAGTTCCCCAAAACCGTATATCCGCTGCGTACGCCATCACCGATAGGTATCCATTCCAAATTAAACAAATCAATATTTGCGCCTAAAATAATCGTTTTGCCGCTAAAACTTTCCGGACTCTCTATCCTGTTTGCCAATTCCGCTATTCCGGCTAATTGGCTCGCTGTAGTAATGGTGAATGTTGTGTCAGTAGCGTTATACCAAGTAATATCGGACAAATCAGACCAATTGTCTGCCACTGTAACCACACAGCTGGCTTTCTTGCTGCTGTCTGCAGCAGAAGTGGCTGTAATGGTGGCAGTTCCCTTGGTTAATGCGGTTACCACACCATCAGCGACTGTTGCCACATTGGCATCACTTGTGGTCCAGGTTACAGCCTTATTTGAAGCATTATCAGGATTCACTGTTGCGGTAATAGCTCCTGAATTTCCTGCTATCAACGTCATTGTTTCCGGGCTGACACTGACATCACTCACAGGGACAACAGGTGGCGTTATTGGGTCTTCCTCGTTCCCGGGCTGAAATAAGGCATCTGTAATAGCCTGTGCGACTTCAGGTGCAACCGCTGCGACTCCGCCAAAGACTGTTGCGTTTTCGATACCCGCGCTTAAGAACCCAGCGACCTCATCACAAACACTGTTCCCAATCAACAGTATCCCTGTCCCTTGTTTTGCTGCCAGGGCCCCGCCGGCGATTGCATCTGCACCGCCAGACTCATCAGCGCCTGTGGCAATAAATATATGATTATTTGCATCCAGAAACCTTTGAGCCAGGGCCAGAGAAGTCAGGTACCTGTTGGCGCCCCAGATCCGCTCTGGATTGGGCAGTTCTTCCATTACACTGTTGCTGATGACTCCGCTCCCGCCGATAACGTAGGTATTCTCGGCACCTAAGTCTATCAGAGCCTGAGCCGTATCCTCATGCAAGGCATTAGCATCAGTAAGCAAAATCGGGCAACCCGACATCGCCGCATAGGGTGCTGCGGCCAGGGCATCAGGAAAGTTCAGAGCGTAGACAATAAAGGCAGTGTTTGCGCCTTCCGGGGCAAGTACATTGGCGATTGCTGCAGCTGTATTGTATCTGTCCTTTCCGCTAATGCGAATAACCTCGAGCCCTATGTCCGTCAGCTGCTTTGCAATTTCCGCGGATACAGCTTTTGTCCCTCCAAGGATATAGATTGAAGAAGCACCCAGACGCTGGATTTCAGCAAGGGTAGCTTCAGGTAGAGAATTGGGCCTGGTCAGGAGCACAGGGGCGCCGTGCAGATGAGCCAAGGGCACGCCAGCTAGGGCATCGGCGAAGTCATCCCCTCGGGCAAGGATTACAACATCTGCTCCCCCCTCCCAGCCCGCTTTACTGATTGCAGCAGCGGTTTCATACCTGTTGTCTCCGCTGTATCGGACCAGTGCAAAGGAGGATGGCATTAACACACTGAAAACCATTGCCATTACCACCATCAAAGCCAGAAACCGTCTTGTTTTCGACATACCTTAACCTCCCAAAATTTTCTTCCCCATCGAACGTTTTCCTAGACATGACTAATATAGAGGTTATCGCTGTTACATCATCTCCCCTCAGGCGCATAAATTTGAATCTGATGATATGTACATACAAGGATAACCCACAATGATGACAAAATTTTGCAACTAAATTTTTTTAATTTGTGGCACAACTATACTATCAATATTTCTTATCAATTAAGGTATTCTGCAGATATCGCCTAATACCTCCCTTAGTTCCCATCTGGTTTCCTTTTTGCTGGCTGCTTAAGCTTGCATTTCCATTGGCACACGGTAAAAAAAGCCCCCCTGGTGGAGGACACTCTTAATCTTCTTTGATTGCCTAATCTATTCTAATCCCGGTTAAATAAATCACGGCTGTATATCTTTTCAGCTGCGTCAGCCAGCTCTGAAGACATCCGGTTAGAAACAATAACATCGGCCTGTGCCTTAAACTCGGCTAAATCATTCACAACTTTGTAACCATTAAATATCTCTTGATTGAGGACGGGTTCGTAGACAATCACTTCAATACCCTTTGCTCTGATTTTCTCCATAATATCATGCACTGCCGAGGACCTGAAGTTGTCTGAGCCGGCTTTCATGGTCAGTCTGTAAATTCCCACCACTTTCGGGTTTCCCTTGGCAATCATGTTGGCAATATGCTCCTTGCGGGTATCATTAGCATCGACAATTGCCCCAATAATGTTGTTGGGAATACCGGCGAAATTTGCCTTGAGCTGCTTGGTATCCTTGGGCAGGCAATACCCCCCATAGCCAAAGGAAGGATTGTTGTAATGCGTGCCAATCCGGGGGTCGAGGCTGACACCGGCAACAATATCTTTAGCGTTCAGGTCCATAAGTTCGGCATAAGTATCCAATTCGTTAAAGAAGGCTACCCGCATGGCCAAGTAGCTGTTGGCAAACAGCTTTATCGCTTCTGCCTCGGTGGAATCGGTAAACAACATCGGGATATTCTCTTTCACAGCGCCTTGGGCCAATAGTTGAGCGAATTTCTCTGCCCGTTCTGATTTCTCCCCGACAATAATCCTTGCGGGATAAAGGCAATCATATAAGGCTCTACCTTCCCGCAGGAATTCTGGGGAGAACATAACTTTGTCTGTCTGCAAGCGAGCGCAGATCTCTTTGATAAAGCCCACGGGAATTGTAGACTTAATTACCATTGTTGCTGCAGGATTAATCGCTGTGACATCTCGAATTACAGATTCAACACTCCCAGTATTAAAATAGTTCCGCTCCGGGTCATAATCCGTAGGAGTTGCAATAACAACGAACTCAGCGCCCGCATAGGCCTGATGTTTATCGGTGGTCGCGAGGAGATTGAGTTTCCCGTTAGCCAAAAACTCTTCGATCTCTTTATCAGCAATCGGAGATTTCTTGGCATTGACCATGTCTACCTTAGATTGAATGATATCCAGAGCCACCACTTCATTATGCTGGGCAAGGAGAACAGCAATCGACAGGCCTACATATCCGGTTCCTGCAATAGCTATTTTCATGGATTAACCCTCCTAATCTTTCTGTCTGGATAGCAGCAAGGCTTTATACCAATCCACCAGCCTCTCGCCTTCCGCTTCCCAGTTCAGTTTTTCTTTGACAGCCTGACGGCCGTTGCGGCCCATTTCAGCAGCCCGCTGGGGGTTGTCCTTGAGGCAGCCAATAGCATCGGCAATAGCTTTCTCGTCGCAGGGGTCTACAGCAATGCCGCAGTCATATTTTTCGACGAACTGCTTCCAGACAGGAAAATCTGAGCAGAGTATGGGTATTTCCGCGTACATGTATTCAAAGAACTTGGTCAGTTCCTTCTTCTTGTAGTGTTCGGTGGGAGGAAACAGTGCCAGTCCAGCCAGCCACTTATTATTAAAATAGGCATCCTCTATCTGTTCCCGGGGAATGTATTGATTAATGCCGGTAATCTTTATCCTCCCCCGATATGCTCCGGCAATGGTGTAAATCTTGTCGGCAATTTCCTGGGAGCATTTGCCGATGTATTCCACCGCAACCTGATTATCCAACGTGGGCAGTCCGGCATGGATATAGGCGCCCCTCTCCCCTGTGACATTGCCGGTGTACAACAGATGGCATTTAGGGCCGACCGCTTCCCCATGTTTTATTTCCCTGGGGGTGAGCAGGGGATAGTTGAGGATGCACTTGCCCGGGGGAAATTTTTCCTTGTAGTATTTTTCCGCCAGGCAGAGTTCAAATTTACTGGTCAGCAGCTTGGTTGCCGTCCGGTAGGCTAAGGCCGCTGCCGGGGCCAGGAACCGGGGCAGGTATTCCTTTTGCTGCATGGCGGTCTCATAGTCTTCGTGGATATCATAGATGACTATGTTATTTTGGTTCTTGAGCTTGCGCCCGATAGGAATGAGCTCGGGGTCATGAAAGTGGTATATATCTGCGTTCAGGGCCCTGGCCTCTTGGTAAGCCAGCTGCCGGGTTTTGGCCAGGCGCTCCCTGCGGTTTGCGGGCTTTGGCAGGAAGATTACTTTCACGCCGTCCTGGGGCTGAAAATCGCTGTCGTCCTGGGGAATGATCAAGGTCACGTCAAATCCGGCTTTGGCCAGGGTCCGGCATTGTTTGTGGTAGATGCGGGGGTCGTGGGGAGAATGGACTGTGGAGATATGCACTGCCTTTAGGGGCATGGAAGGGCCTCCTTAAAAAGTTGGTTAGTAGTTCGTTACTTTTATGGTTAGAGGCATTTGAGCCGTTCTTGCAGGAATGCGTTGACGTCGCTTCTGCCCTGGAGCAGGAAGTCATAGTCGAACATTTCGGTGGCGACATTGATGATCAATTCTAGTATCTTATGGGGAGTGCCCAGTTGCTTTGCCATGCAATACATAGGCACTATTCCCGTAGTAATATCTTCATAAATGTACCTGGTGCTGATTTCCGTTGGCGCTATCACTTCATTGTAGGCGGCAGTGTTTTGCAGCGCTTGGTACAAGTTGTCGCCCTGGGAGCCATACACATCTTGCAACCACACCCTGACATTAGGAACAGCAACCCCCAAGGCCTTGGCCAGATTCACCCGCTCCGCATCCAGTTTCTCCACCAGGTGACAGATGCTGGGAGTAATGCCCTGCTTATAATGCAGGTATTTTTCCCGGTTTTCGATTCTGCCGATGTTAAAAATCGCCGGCAGAGGATGGAAAATTGAGCCTACATTGGCCAGCGAAGTGTAGATACATGAATCGGCAGTTTGAACCATCGGGAATGGCTTCGCCAGGATATCCCGGACGGCATTGGTATTTTCTTTGCTATCAGCAGCCACATAGAATACTTTTTTCAAAGACATGATATTGCTTTTGCCATCAGCGATTTTGCGGGAGGTAAGAATGAAAGTATCCGTTTCGGCGATTACCGGTTGCTGCTGACAGCCGAATTCTTTAAGGTACTTGGCAAAGAAATATGCCCCCAGGGTTCTCCCTGGCGTAAGGATAATGGTATGGCTATCCCTGACCCATTTAGCGATTCGCCGGGCGATATCCTTATGGGCATTGGCGGGCACAGATACTAATATCACATCAGAATTAGCAAGGGCTGCGCCTACATCTTCGGCCAAGGTGATATTCTTCGCCTTTCCGTTTATATAACCGCTTAAATCGATGCCGTCATTCCGGGCAATTCCCGTCAAGACAGATGCGGTCCGATTGTGCAGAGTCGTGTCATATCCCAGATAAGCTAAGTATCCTGCCAAGGCTTGTCCGCCATGGCCGGCGCCGATTACAGCAAATCTCATACTCTGCCCTCCTGTCCATAATTAAATTTGTTATTAGATGCTGGCAAGCTTTCTTCTGCCTTTTTCTTCACTGGCCACCAGTTGGTTCAGTCTCTCTGCCTCAGTGAGGGTCTTGCCGGTTGCCGGGTCATAAGCTACACACCTGCCATCCTCAAGCCTGGTAGACAGTTGACCCCGGAATTTGTCGTTTTTGAGAATGTGGACAGCGTCAAGATACCCTCTTTTGACGCTTCCGGCAAGCACTTCTGGATTGGCCAGGGGATCAGCATAGCCAGAGAAGCGGTCCTGAATGAAGTCCAGCAAGACTTTTGCCTCCCTGAGCAGCTCTTCTTTGCGTGCATGGATTTTCTCATCCTTATCCATAGAAAAAGATTGGGATAAGGTGTGGCGGATGACACCTTTGACGATTTTGCAGCTGGAGATGACATCTTGGGGTAAAGCAGCGTGATCAGCTTCGCAAGCGGCCACTACATGAATAATATGGGGCTGAATGGCCATCTGCAAAAAGGTCGTGGCTGCCAGCTGTCCCTTGGCCACATCCTCATCGGCATTAAATAATGGCAGCCCGGCCCGGGTCTGACGATAGGTGGTGAAACTGTCATCCTGGAGGGATTCAACCATTTCAACCATCGCTAAAACACGAGCAAGATCCATAGGGAAGGAGAGGCCATTGGGATTATTGAACATATACTGGGCGATATAGTGTCTTACCCCCAGCTTTTTTGCATTATAGGCGCTAATATATGCCATTGCCACCGGTATGACATCGTGGGCATCACGCAGGCCCCAATGATGGGGCTCGTTGAGTTCAACGGGAATATCCCTGTCAGCATGCCAACGAATAAGTTGCTGGGCCTCGACAATGGATGTTTCTATAGGCCTGGAACCCCTGCCATCCAGTTCATTGTACCAGCACAGGGGAATTGCCGCCCAGGCATTATCTATGGTATCTAAGAGCAGCGAGGCGTAAGCAAAGACATCTTCCGTGCCGCTGTAACAGCGCATAAGCGGATAATTGCCGCATTGAGAAGCTGCTTTCAGGCGCTTAAAATCAGCAGCGGTGCGGACGGGAACGCCGCCGGCCCCGTTATACTGCTCCTGCATACGCACCTGCTGGAAGAAGAACTGCTGCGCATTTTGATCCGGACCCAGGGAAATTACGTCCAGGACCTTGGCTTTGGCAATCTTTTCTATTCCTTGAATGGTGTCTTCCAGAGAAGGCAAGCCAAAGTGATGCCGCAAAATGGGATAGGGATAATTCTGCTGGATCCTTTCCTGCAGCGTCTGCCCGTAATTGTCTGAGACGGATTCCTGGGTTTCTCCCCTCAGGTAGCGGATGCAGTCATTAATGTCATCGGTTCCCTGGGAGATATAGGAGAAGAACTTGTATTCCTTGGCCACCTGGGCAACTGGTTTTGTCCCGCCAAAAAGCCAGACTGGCTTGTAGTCCAGGTCCCCTTGCCTGGCCGCTATTTCGTCCAGCAAGCTCCGGACATTCTCGGGAGTCAACCGATAACTAAGCGCTACCATGCCTGGCTTATATTTGGCTATATTTTCAAACAAGCGGTCAATGGATATTGCCGGACCCAAAAATACGGATTGGTAGCCTTCCCTTTCGGCAAGGGCCAGGAAATGGGCCACTCCCGCCACATGCACACAGTTGCCGATAGATGCGCCCAACAAAGTCTTTTTGCGCATTTTGCTCATTCGGGTCACTCCTTTCGAAATTGTCCTTACCTTTATTTTACCCGACTTTAATGCTAATGAAAATCTTTAGTGCCGAAACTTCTTGGCAAACATCTCAGCAATATAGGCAAACAACGGCTTCGGGTCCCTGGGATTCCAAACCGCATAGACTTTTTTCCCTTTGACTGAGCGAAACCAGTCTCTGACGCTGATATGATATTCTGGCCAGCCCTTGCGCTTATTCGAGTATACAGCCCGGACGAAGTCGGTAAAATCGTAAATCCAGACTACTTCTTTCCGCGAACTTTCTGTTTCTCCCTGCAGATTTAGCACTGCATCCTTGTAAGATGCCCAGGATAAGTTCACCCCTGCGGCAGTGGCGGAATAGTTGTACAGCCCTGGGCGGGGATTGACCTCTATCAGTTTGAACAGACCGTCTCTGGGATCCAATTTGAACTCAGTATTGGAAATGCCATGAAAACCTAACTCCTTAATGCATTTAACGCCTAAAACATGCAGAGCCTCCGCATCAGTGACGCGCCCGGCAGTAATCGCCCCTGTTTCCGGCGGCGACTGTCTGATTTTATGGCCAATGGAATAGGCCTTGACGCTGCCTGTCTTGTCTGAGTAAGCGGCAAAGGTATATAAATTAGTCACTGGCCCAGGGATAATTTCCTGGACAAGTAATATATAATCTTCCAATCCGTGGGCGCATATTTCTTGCTGGATCCGCCTTAAATCTTCTTCGTCATTGGCAATGACGGCTTTTTTGTAAACAGAAGAAAAGCCTACTGTCACTGCTGGTTTAATTAGTACCGGGAATGGCACCTTGTCTTTACAGCCAGGCAAGGCACGGACATTTTCAGCAATATAGGTCCTGGGGCAAGGTATTCCAAGCCTTTCTGCCTCCTGATAAAGGAAGGACTTGTCCAAACAGCGTTCGACAGTTTTCCATTCAGACATCATAATGATAAAATGCTTGCTTAATTCAGCGTAATTCTCGCCTACTGCGTACAAGTAACCGTCAGTGCAGCTGTAGATAATGCCCTTCTGGCCGCCTGCCTCCAAATCTGAGCCAATACGCAACAGGCTTTCGCTAAAGGCAGCCCGCTTCTGCGTACAGTCTTCTACTTGCACAAAGCGTGCGTATTTGGAATAACCTGCGACTCCCTTTTCGCTATCTGCCACAATGCTATTAACGCCATTTTCGCCTAAGCTGCGGACAACTCCTAAGGCATTGGCATTGCTTCCCAAAATGATGGGAACTGTTTTTGCTCTGTTGGTCATTGCCCTCACCTGTCCTTATCCCTAATTTCCTGGGTGGTAAACCCTTTCAATTCCGCCAAATCCTGAAGACAAGCCCGCCAATGCCGAGCCTTCTTGAGTGTCGGATAAACCTGGGGCCAAGTTGCCGCCAACTCCCCTATCCCAGCCATGTCCGTCCCGGATATTTCCAAGAACGGCTCCCAGAAAGCATCATTATTCAGATAGCCACGGGCCAAAGCCCTGCGCAGGGTCATAAATCCGTTTATTGTCTCCTGGTTGACACTGGCGCTGTATCCTGCTAAAGCGTCCCGGACCTTTTGCTCTCCTCCCATTATGAATGACAGTTTAAATTCATTGCCGGGCCAGAGGGGTGAAAAAGTAGAATAAAATAAGTACTGGGCCTGAATGTAGGGCCTGCGGATTGCCGCCCGAGCAACAGCCCGGTGATCGGTATGATAGTCCCCGAACCAGGGCAGGATTACAGCATCCGGCTGAATCTCGGCCATAAGGTCATATATCTTATCCTCCAGCCCCGGTGTATTCTGAAGCTGGCCATCTTTAAGGTCCAGGAAGATCCCTTTCGCTCCCAGGCTTTTGGCGTAAGCTTGTGCCTCTTCTTTTCTGTCCCCGCCGGCACCAGTGCTGTAAGCCCCGCCGTTAGTAATATAGGCAATGGTCACCGGTAGCTTTTGCTGCAGCAACCGGGCCAGCAGGAGCCCGGCGCCGAAGACTTCATCATCGGGATGAGGGGCCAGGACCAGGACATTATTCCAGGAGGCATCCAGGCTATGCAGGATTGGCCTGGGCAAAAGTTTTCCCAATCTTTTTGTCCCCGGTCCCGTCAGGTACCAGGCGCCAAAAGCGTCAGCCAGTTTACGGGCTATATTTTTTAAGGCGTTCATGACATTCCTGCCTGAGTAAGATTATTATATACCCGCAGCAAGCTGTCGGCGTTTTGCTGCCAGGTGAAGCCCGCAGCTGCTTCCCGACCTCGCTGCCCCAGCTCTGCTACTGCTGCAGGGTCCAGCAGTTCCGAAATCTGCAGAGCAAGTGTTCGGCTATCGCCAAATTTAACCAACCTGCCGAGGTTATCCCCGAGTAGGGGAGCAATCCCCTCCCCCTCCGTCCCGATAACCGGCAAGCCCGCCGCCATGGCCTCCAGGTATACGATCCCGAAGGACTCATCCCGGCTGGGCATGGAAAAGACATGGCTGTTGGCATAGTAAGCCTGAACCTTGTCCCGGGGCTGACAGCCGGCAAAAATTATCCGCTCCTCAAGGTCCAAATCCTTTGCCATTTCCTGAAGTTTGATCCGGTAGGCTCCATCCCCAACAAGGAGATAGACAAGTTCAGGATGTTTCTCCTTTAGCATGTTCAAAGCCTCAATATTGTGCTGGAAGCCCTTTTCTTGTTCCAGGCGGCCAACGCTGAGAAGAACCTGCTTTCCCCTAAGTTTATCCTGGATATCCCGGGGCAGTTCAGCCTCTGGCAGGGGATCCAAGCCATTATAGACTAAATGGAGTTTGGAATCGGGGACGCCATGTTTGCGGGCCAGGGCCTGCATCTTGGGGCTGGGAACCACCACCGCCGCAGCCTTCGCCAAAGCAGTCTCAACCAAGCCCTTCAGCTTTTCATTCCAGTTGACAATCTTCTGCAATTCCTGGCCATGGAGAGTGAGGACCAAGGGCAGGTCAAGTTCTTCTGCCAGCCTTGCCGCGGCCCAGCCATCGGGATAGGCCACCTGGGCGTGAATCAGGTCAAAGGGCTTTTTTTTATGCTCCGCCAAAGCATATGGTTTCAAGGCATAGTAGTAATTGAGCCCGGAAAGTTGGAACAATGCCGCCCCAGGGGTGCGGATAATCCTGGGATACACTACATCCACCCCCTGGTACTTGTCCCTTTTGGGAGTCGCGTGAAAGCGGCGCCATTTGTCTTTAATTATGTACAGGGGAAAAGGCGCCATTGCAGTAGGCGCCAGCACCATTAGTTCACAGCCCAGGTCTTGCAAGGCCCTGACCTGGGAGTGGACGAAGCTTCCATAGACAGTATCCGCCCTGGAAGGGTAGATATGGGAAATCATGAGAATGCGCACTACCGCTCACCACCAACCTTATTAAAATGCTGTTGCCAGGCCAAAGCAAGGGCCAGGATAAGCCAATGGGGAAGATAATCGAGTAAGCTGTTGGGAGATATAGCCATCAGAGGGAAAACAGCCAGCGCCAAGGATAATGCTTCAGGCAGCCATCTTTCTTCGCCCAGGGTTTGTTTCCAGCCCTTCCAGGCGGCAACGAGCAAACTCGCAAAGAAAGCAAGGTAGCCCAGTGCCACCAGGACCCCATATTCAGCAGCTAATTCAATCCACCAATTGTGGGGATTGAGGATTTCCCCGGTGTCATAGGCGGCAGCTGTTTCAATCCAGGCCTCAAAGTTGCCTGCTCCCACTCCTCTGCCCCAGGTGCGCAAGAGAAAAACTATGCCGTTGCGAACCATGTTGACGCGGATAGCAAGGGAACCGCCGCCAATGAAATATTGCCCGGGGTTAATAATTTTGCCAAATTGCTTTAATACATAACCCCGGATTGCAGGCTGAGTAAGACCAAAAAGGAGCCATATGCATGCAATCAAAAGCGCCAAAACAGCCAGCACTTTGATCCGCTTGCCCCTGGGAGTCAAAAGCAGGGAATAAATCAGCACTGAAAAAAAGAGGACAAGGAAATTTATCCTGGAACCGGTGACAAAGAGCAGGTATATTGCCGCAAACAGGCCCAAACCAGATAGAACCCGAGCCTTAATGGCAGGGAAATACCGCCACCGGGCCAGGAGAAAGGGAATGCTCAGACTGATAAACACCGCGAAGTTATTCTCATTGACGAAGACGGCAGTAGGCCGGTAGGCCAAATGGGGCTGCAGCCCTTGACTAAACCTGGAAATGGGCAAGTGCAAGGCGGTGAAATGCTCAAAGAATGCCATGCCAAGAAAGACCCCTAAAATAATGAGCCAAATCCTGGCTGCCCGGTTTAGCTGCGCCCTGTTAGTAAGGAAAAGCGGAGCCATGCCTGCCAAAGACAGACCCACGAACAAATTGAATATGTCCCGAACTCCCTGACCCCGGTCAACAGCCCAAATCAGGGAAAAAACTGCCCAGACCAGCCATGCTCCCAGAAAAATCTGGCGCCAGTATTTGAGCAGGAAATTCCTGTCCGGGATCCGAAAGGCCGACCGCCTAAATAGCAAAGTTGCAGCTACAAGGACCCAGGAGGTTAAAGCAAAAATCCGGGCGGGATACAGGGAAATAGTTCCAAGGGGAATGCCGCCCAAGGCAGGCCCCCAGAAAGCGAAAATAAAGAAGAGCAGATATGAGATTTTAGCATATTTAGTAGTTTGTTTAGTTTGTACAGAATGGATTATTTGCATAATTTCCCTCCGTGTGTCCGGGAAGTAGAATCTTCCCCTATTTTTATATAGATGTGAATTGGGGAAGGGATACCCCTGGCCTTTCAAATAGGGGAGAGGAGCCCCCTCCCCTACATTTCCTGGGAGTCGGGAGGAGATACCCCTCCCCTGCTGGCATCTAAGTTAGTGGTGGGAGTCCAAACAGCGGAATCGCCGCCCATGAGAAAACGGAACAGGCCCTTGAGGGCTGCCCAATTGATTAAGCAGAAGTAATAGGGCAAATATGCCGGTTTGAATCTGAGCTTGAACTTGTTCAAGACCCAGCCAAGGATAGCAAGTCCATAGAAAACTACTTGCACAACCAAGGTTGCCCGGTAAAATACGGACCTGTTAATCAAGGCAATATTGGCTCCCAGGGCGATAGCCATGAAAATGGGTCCCAGCCAGCGCAGCAGCTTGCGGGCGATAAACTGAAAGGTAAAAAATCCCGCCTTAAAAGGGTTGAGGACCTGAATATTACTGACCATCCCCTTCCAGCCCCGGGATATAATGCGGACCCTGCGCTTGACTTCAACAGCCTCATCAATGCCGCCAGATTCCTCCGCAATCGCTGAGGGGTCATAGATACTCCTGTAACCCTGCAGAGCCACCTGGAGGGGGTGCTGAAAGTCGTTGGCGGCCTGAGGGTTCATAGGCCTGTGCAGGCTTCTGCGCAGGGCATAGAGGGCGCCGTTGGCCACAGTTAAGGTAGAAACCTTGCTTTCAAACTCCTTAATTGCCTTTTCATAACGCCAGTATGCCCCTTCAACGCCTGCATCCCCTGTAAGCTGCAGTTCACCGCAAACTGCTCCCACTTTTGGATCGGCAAAATGGCGGACAAGAGTCTTCAGGGCATCGGGGCGAAGCATGGAATTGGCATCGGTAAAAACTATGATTTCTGAAGCCAGCTCGGGGATTACCTGATTGAGGGTCCCGGTCTTGCCAACCCGGCCAGGAACAACCACGAGTTCAATCCCATGTTGGCTGTATTGTTCAACAATGCTGTGGGTATTGTCTGTAGAGCCATCGGAGACCACCAGTATTCTTAGTTTATCCCGGGGATAATCCAATGTCAGGCAGTTCTCCAACCGCTCCCGGATTACGTCCTCCTCATTATAGACGGAGATAATCATAGTAAGCGGAGGCAGTTCCCCCGATTCGGGGAAAGGCTTATTTTTTTTCAGGTGGGAAAGCAGGCCCATGAGCAGGGGATAACCGAAATAGTGAAAAACCAGCAGCCCTGCCGCCAGCCAGAATAGAATTATCATGATGCCCCTCCTTTGATAGAAACGGCGTCCTGCCGCACTTTCCCCAATTACTCTTTGGTGGCGGCGCTGTCCTCAAACGTGAATTTAGCTTTTTCCGCTTCAATCAGCTTAAACAGATATTCCCGGAACGGACCGGCCAAGTCCGGGCGATTGAGGGCGAATTCCACTGTCGCCACCAGGTAACCCAGCTTATTCCCAATATCATAGCGCTTGCCCTCAAATTGGTAGGCATACATGGCCTGGGTCTCGCTTAAGGTCTTAAGGGCGTCAGTCAGTTGAATTTCACCGCCCTTGCCGGGTTTGGTCTCTTCCAGAATGGCAAATATCTCCGGCGTAATGACATACCTGCCGAGAATGGCGATATTCGATGGCGCTTTGTCCCGTTCAGGCTTTTCCACCATGTCGTTGACTTTCCACACGCTGCCCACTACAGGGCTGACATCGAGGATTCCATAGAGGCTGACATTTTCCGGCGGCACCTGCTGCACCCCCAGCACCGTACATTGATACTTCTCGTAGATATCGATCAGTTGCTTGGTGCAAGGCACAGGGTTGTCCACAATGTCATCACCTAAAAGGACTGCAAAGGGTTCATTGCCCACAAAAGTCCGGGCGCAGGAAATGGCATGGCCTAAACCCTTTGGCGTCTTTTGGCGCACATAATGGATATCCACCTTATCTGCTATTGACTCCAAAAGCTGGAGTTTTGCTATATCATGTTTAGATCGGAGCGCAAGTTCCAGCTCGATATTGCGGTCAAAATGATTCTCCATGCTGGCCTTGTTGCGGCCGGTGATGATGAGGATTTCCTCAATGCCGCTGGCCACGGCCTCCTCCACAATATACTGAATGGCAGGAGTGTCGACGATGGGAATCATTTCCTTGGGCTGCGCCTTGGTAGCCGGCAAAAAGCGTGTTCCCAAACCAGCTGCGGGGATAATAGCCTTGCGGACCTTCACTTGTATCAACTCCTTTGCAAGATTTAAGATCTATCAGACGGAAGGACACCGCCCTCGTAGCGACAACTGCTCTCCAGTGTTACCAGTATTATAGCATAAATCATTTGTATTATAAGGAAAAGGGCCTAAACAGCCCCATTTTACCTGAATATATTTGTATCTGCGATTAATGCCACAAAAACTAGTCCCCTAAGTCGCGAAAAAACGCTAGAATGCTAACTCTCCCTCCCCACACCTAACTGACATCATCTTCCATCTTGCATTCAACCCTTGCTGCCTCTTCGTCAAACCCGATATTCATTTTTCTTAGGAGTTTACATGTAGCAGCGAAAACCCGCTCCCGATACTCGGGCCAGGTAAATACATAGGCTTTCCATTTGTTTTGCGAAAATGTCTTTATCCAGGCGTCGATGGGAAAAACATCGCTCAATGGTGTCCAATTATCGCCACGGCGGGTAAATATAACAGGACATGAATTGGCTTCATCAAACTTAGGTTCTTTCTTAATATCAAACCAGATATCATCATTGCTAAGCCCGCATAACTCTGCCAATGCTTCAGAAAACTCCATTTGCTTTTCCAGGGACCCAGAAAGGTCAATCAATGTTTTCCGACCATCGATTAATATTTTTCTTGACATTACAAATGCACGTTTTGGAAGGTGCCTGGATGCAACAGCCTCTGCTAAGCGGGAAATAGCTTTGTCCTTATGTTCTATCAGGGAGTAAATTTTAGTATCTGTTAAATATAAAAGGTCAGATGCACTTTCCCAGGATTCTAACTCTAAGAGTTTATTAAGTATAGATTTTACTAGACATTCCGCTGCCCTCACTTTATGGTGATGATAAACTGTACATAACAACATCATCTTATTAAACATAATCTGCTCTAATGTATTGACTCCACTCATATCGACAGCCAGTCTTTTTTTATCTTGTATATTTCTTGCATTTATTGTATGAAAAAGCCGGTCAACATCCAAAACCATTTTTATACCAGTAAAGTGTGAATCCCTTTGGATATAATCTAGCTTGTCCGCATCAAAAGCGCCATTAACAACATCAACCAAAAAGGCATTATCACTGCCTGCCGCTGAGTGTAGTTACACCCAAGGTGTGTTCAAACCGATTATGATTTCCTGAGGGAAAAACATAGGGAACCAAGTCAACCTGTGAAATTCTCCGCAGCCTTTGCACAATGGGCATGTCCAAAACTACAACTTCATGAGGAAGAAAAATATTAGACCCCAAAATTGAGTCGTGAATAATCTTTGGGGCCGTAATATTATTCGGTTTATATTTAGATAATTTTTCTTCCACGAAGTCATTTACTTTAGCTTCTAAATGTAGCATACATATTCCCCCATGTGTTTCTCGAATTCCCGGCTGATTTGCTCAATTTCCTCAATCTCATAGGGTGAATACTTCTGTCGGGATTCCTCCACCTGTTTTTTATCCACCTGGTAGCTGGTATAACTGGGGTTGACGGCGCCAAGGGCCTGAGCCCATTCTAAACGGTAAATCGCCCTTTCCAATTCCTCGGAGTAAGGGTAGATGCCGGAGGTATTAAATCTAAACCTTTGCTCCAAAAGTGGATATTTTTTGCTTAAGTCATAAAAAACTTTTTGGAACATAATCATATTCCTATTGATGTTTTGACAGGATAGATTCCCGAGAATTAACAGAATGAGATCAGTAACAGTAGGCTCCGAAAGGCTGTCTAAAAATTCGTCAACCTTGCTCGCCACTTTTCATCCCCCCCTAATTTATTACTTTACTTCTATATTTGTACCCGAATTCCTCCTATTTAGTATAATCTTTGCCCAACAAATTTGTCCTCTTTCATCCGAATTTATTGTGGGAAAACAGACAAAAAGACTGAGGGAAGATAAAGCCCTCAGTCTTTCAGCATATTCCAAGCCTGCTGGCCGTTATCAAGCCATTCCAGGCTCCAGGCCGCTAACCCGCCCAAATTGTACAGTTCCATGAGCTGGCGGCGCTTGCACAGGGAATCATAGTCTTCCAGCCAGATTTCGTTCAGCCTGTTTTGCACATCAATATAGGTGACTTTAGTTTGGCCGCTGGCTGCATCAGCTTCTATCTGCACATTGCGCATCTGCACCACCGTTCCTGCCAGGGTAGTAAACTGGCTGGTCCCGGTGCCGGCATCATAATTGGCTAAGATGTCCAAGGCAGACTGCATGGGAATGGCATAATTGCTTAAGCCTGCTTCTCCGTGTACCTCTCCCTGGGGAATGAAACGGGTGTAGCCGGAGTATCCGGATACATAGCCCACCTGACCATCCACATCCACCATATACCATTTTGTGTCTCCCCCAATGGATTCTCCCGCGACTTCACCAAGACAAGTGAAGGCTTCGCCAATCTGGGCCGTGCGAATTACGGTGGCGGACCCGCCGGCAGTAGTGGGTTCGGTGCGCAAGCGCATGACCTCAAGCATCACCACCAGGTCCTGATCGGCAACGATGGTTCCGTCATAGCGCCAATTCCTGGTGAAGAAGGGAATTCCCAGCAACACCTTCTCCGCCGGGACCTCATTGAGCAGCAGCCTGATGGCGCTGTCTGTCCAGGACATGGAGGCGGTAGATCCCGCCACGGGGCTGGAGGCCCAATGCTGGTCGTAAGCCATCAGGGCAAGGTAATCGCTGACCCGGGCCAGAGCCGCCCGGTCGTAGCTGAGACCGTAACGGTTGTTGGAATGGCGGGTTACGTCTACAGATACGGCCAAGCCAAGAGCTTTGGCCCTTGGATACAGCTTGGCCATAAAGGCGGTAAAGCCTGCCCGGTTCTGCTCTCCCATGCCTTCAAAGTCAATATTGAGGCCATCCACGTCATGCTGTAAAGCCACTGCTATGATCTCGTCGATAATATTGTCGCCAAAGTTGGGACTGGTTCCAAACTGCTGGATTGTCAGCCAGACCATGTAGCCATTCTGGTGGGCAAGAGCAATATTATTGCTGAAATTCTTAAGGGTGTATAGCCCATTGCTGCGCACGCTATACATAACCGGGGAATAGACGTTGTAGCCGCTGACATCAGGGCTGGTCTGTATGTAGCGTGCATCTGAACCGGAGATAAACTGCCAGCCCAGGCGGATATAATCTTCCTCCCGGTCGGTTAGCTGGACGGATTCCTGGGGAACCCAGCCGCTCCTGCGTCCAAACTGCAGACGGACGTAATCGCCGGAAACTCCCTGCACTGTAGTGACATAGCCGGCATAGGGGAAGCGGATTGCTTCGCCGCCGCCGGGGAGAGTTGTCATTACCGCCGAAGAGAGCAATTCCACTTTCTTCCCCACAATGCTGATAATCCCCGTCAAGGTATCGGCAACACTGTCTGCTACCACTGCAGCGCCGCCAAAGATGATTATGGAACCTATTTCATTCTCACTTAAATAGCCGGCAACCCCTTCAGGAACACCTTTGTCCACCAGCAGCAGCCCGCGGCCATAACGGGCCGCCAAGGCCGCGCCGGTAATGGCGTCGGCAAAGCCCCTGCCGCTGGCCACAAATACCGTCTCCAGATCCGGTTGAAAATGCCGGGCCAAAGCCACTGCAGTCTCAAAGCGATTAGCGCCGCTGACCCGCACACAGCCGGGCAGCTTGTCCATAACGGAAGCAGCGGCAACGGCTGTGCCCCCTGCTAAAATTGTCTCCCCTACTCCTAAAGCAGATATTGCGGCAGCGGTCTCAGCGGGAATATTATCCTTCTCCACCAAGAGAATGGGATAACCCAGGCTGCCGGCATAGGAAGCCGCCGCCAGGGCATCGGGATAATCCCGGCCGCTGGCCACAACAGCAGAGTAAGACCCGTTGGGAGCCACCCGCTCAGCAATGGCCGCTGCGGTGTCAAAGCGGTTATTGCCGCTGACC
>ENA-UOOH01001444-UOOH01001444.1-fermentation-metagenome-genome-assembly--contig:-NODE-1444-length-23171-cov-4.026562_pt1 | contig 23171 bp, 19 predicted proteins | sample MGYA00245778_ERZ724025 | MGnify/ENA primary metagenome ERZ724025 (study PRJEB28704, sample SAMN03018313) | fermentation metagenome | biome: anthropogenic terrestrial biome; feature: soil; material... | reverse complement strand
CTTATTTCTCCCCACTGCACTGCGTTAGGAAAGACCATTCTTGCTGTGCTACCTGAGGGTGACAGAGATGCCGTCATACAGAGAACTGAATTTCATCGCTTCACTCCTAATACAATCACTGACCCTTCAACGTTGAAAGGGCATCTCCAGCAAGTAGCAATCCAGGGGTTTGCCTTCGACGACGAAGAACACGAAGAAGGTATTAGATGTGCTGCCGCGCCAGTTCGAGATCATTCTGGTGGCATTGTAGGGGCAATTAGTATATCAGCGCCCATTACCAGAATGTCAAAACAACGCATGGAGGAGATGGGAGTGTTAGTTAAAGACGTGTGCTCCAGACTCTCAACGTCCCTTGGCTATAAAGAGAGATAAAAGCGAAATCCCTTATGCCACGCAGCATAAGGGATTTCGCTTTTTCACCCCTACTCCTTTGAGTTATCTGCAAAATCCCCCTTGACAACATTTCGTACTAGGCATATTATATATGCTAGATACATATTCTAGATATGAATATTACCCATAAATACTTAAGGAGGCCACCATGGATATTATCACGTTTAGCCATCACATTTGGGATCTCATGCGCTCCATCGCCCACGGGATCGACAACACTTTACGAGTCATTGTCGATGGATTTGGGGTCACCATGGTACAAATGCGGGTCTTAGTCGAACTGAGACACTGCCAGATGTGTACGATCGGAGACCTAGCCGAAGCCATGAGATCAGCACCAGGCAACGCATCGGCCATGTGTAAGACCCTCGAAAAAAAGGAGCTTGTCACCCGCACCCGTAACCCCGATGATGAACGCATCGTATTAGTCACGCTTACCGATCAAGGCAGAGGTTTACTCCAAGAAATTGAAAAGGAGCTGACCGCCAAGTACGACCCCCTGCTTGCGGAGTATTCTAGTGAGGATTTTGAACAAATTCTTCTAGGGATGGGCAAATTAAAAGAAGTCATTACAAGTTTGCATCATGCCTTTAATGCAAATCAACGAAGGAGGTAAGTTCCTATGGCCGATCCAAAAAAACCTACTCGAAAACCCTTGATTTTTTACTACCTTGTCTCTTTGCTCGTCCTGTTTCTAATTAATGTGCTAATCGTTCCTATGTTTGTGCGTGACCAAGTCACTGAGGTGGATTACAGTGTATTTCTCCAAGCCGTCGAGGAGAAGCGTGTAACACAAGTAGAGTTAAGCGCTGATGGCCAACAGATCCTGTACATGGCCAAAGATCAACACGGGCAACTCCAGACCTACACAACCGTAGCCATGCCTGACCCCAACCTTTTAGAGAGGCTGCGAAGCAGTGAGTCTGGCATCCAGTTTTCCCGGATTAAACCTACCCAAACCTCACCCCTTCTGACCTACCTGTTTAGCCTAATTGTACCCATTTTGCTCATCTTTGGTTTGGGCCGACTGTTTTCCAAGCAATTGCAGCAACGCATGGGTAATACCATGTCCTTTGGTAAAAGTAATGCCCGTATCTACGTAGAAGCCCAAACTGGTAAGACCTTCGCAGATGTGGCAGGACAGGACGAAGCGAAGGAAGCCTTAACAGAGATTGTGGACTTCCTCCATCATCCTGACAAGTACGCAAGTATCGGTGCCACACTCCCTAAGGGAGCCTTGTTAGTGGGCCCTCCAGGAACGGGCAAAACCCTCCTAGCACAGGCGGTAGCCGGCGAAGCTGATGTCCCCTTCTTCTCCATTTCCGGTTCGGAGTTTGTGGAAATGTTTGTGGGCATGGGCGCAGCTAAGGTGAGAGACCTATTCAAGCAGGCAACCGAAAAAGCCCCCTGTATCGTCTTCATTGACGAGATTGACACCATAGGGAAAAAGCGTGGAGATGGTGGATTCTCTGGAAACGACGAAAGGGAGCAAACCCTCAATCAACTCCTCACAGAGATGGACGGTTTCGATGGCCGCAAAGGTGTTGTAATCTTAGCCGCCACGAACAGACCCGAATCCCTCGACCCCGCCCTACTCCGTCCCGGACGTTTTGACAGACGTATCCCGGTAGAACTACCAGATCTCAACGGACGGACAGCCATCTTGAAAGTTCATGCAGCCAAAATTGCCATGGATAGTGATGTGGACTTTGAAGCCATTGCTAGGGCTACAGCTGGAACCTCTGGTGCGGATTTGGCAAACATTATTAACGAAGCCGCCCTCAGGGCTGTACGGATGGGAAGGAACCTCGTTCGCCAAGAGGATCTTCAGGAAAGCGTGGAAGTTGTCATAGCTGGTTATGAGCGCAAGAATGCCACCATCTCTCCAAAAGAAAAGGAAGTCATTGCGTACCATGAGATTGGCCACGCCTTAGTTGCAGCGAAACAAACAAACACCGCACCAGTAACGAAGATCACCATCGTGCCACGTACATCGGGAGCATTAGGATACACGATGCAAGTGGAACAAGATGAGCGCCACCTTATGAGTAAAGAAGATGCCATGAATCGTCTCGCCACATTGACCGGTGGGCGCGCCGCAGAAGAGCTGATTTTTAATACCGCCACCACAGGTGCAGCGAATGACATCGATCAGGCGACCAAGCTAGCCCGTGCTATGGTAACCCGCTACGGCATGAGTGACCAGTTTGGCATGGTTGCCTTGGAAACACTCTCCAACCCCTATCTCGGAGGAGATAGTTCGCTAACCTGTTCGAGCGAGACGGCAGCTGAAATCGATAAAGAAGTAATCAAACTCGTGAAGCAAGGACATGAAAGAGCTATCACTATCCTCAAAGATAACATGGGTAAACTGCACGAATTGTCCCGGGAGCTTCTGAAGAAGGAAACCCTTACAGGACAAGAATTCGTGGAAATCCTAGAAAGCTAGGTATGCTTAAAAGCACTGGGGAAGGTTGCCAAGACCTTCCCCTTTTTCTTTCCTTCCCTCGCTTCTGGAACCCTTCACCCGGGAAGTACATTCCCAGGAGTTAATAAATCCTACCTTGGGGTTGAATAAGCGTCCATTGTTTTTACGCGGTTAGAAGGCTAGAATAAAAACAGATAGAGCACCTTGCGCCCTGTGAGGAGGATTACATGAAATTGAGTATCGGCGAGGTTATCGTGACTAAGCGAAAGGAAAAATCATGGACACAAGAACAGTTGGCAAATGCCGTGGGGGTTTCAACCCCAGCGGTCAGTAAGTGGGAAACAGGGGCAACATATCCAGACATTACACTGCTTTCTCCTATTGCCCGTGCGTTGAACACCACGGTAGACGAATTGCTTTCCTACCAAAACGAGCTCTCAGCAGATGATGTGGGCGAGCTTACACGAAAAGCGGCAAGGACTTACGAAACAGATGGTTTTGATCGTGGATGGAACTATTGTCAAAACCTCTTGCAGGAATACCCCAACAGTGTTCCCTTAAAGTTCTATCTTGGTAATCTGTTCCAGAGTTTCATGTTGATGAAACCTAATATGGAGAGCCAGGAGATACGGAGCTACTATCGGCAATCGGCCAACACCTATGAAGAAGTACTGTCAAGCGGACATCCAGAATTCTCTTACCATGCAACGGTAATCTTAATCGGGCACTATATAATGCTTGACGAACTTGATCGAGCGCTCGAATTATTGAATCGTTTACCAAAGGCACGAATAGACCCTGATTTGCTCTACCCATCAATTCATGCTTTACGCGGAGAGCATGACGAAGCAATGAAGTTGACCCAAGAAAACATCAGACGGTACCTCCCCAGAATTAGCCAATCCCTAAGCGTACTATGCGCCCATGCCCGAGAGCATGGCGACATGGACAGAGCCTATACCCTTGCACAAGTGAACGTTGAGATGACAAAACTGTTCGGCGTAAGTGGGGAAATCGCCTATCCCGATGTGATCAAAACCCTTGTTTCCAGGGAAGATAGGCAAAATGCACTCAATTGTCTGGAAACATATGCTCAAAGCATACTTGAGCTTAGTTACGACTACTCTAATAATCCAGTTTTTGATAGATTAGAGGAAGAACCCCAAGATACTTCTTATATCAAAAAAGTTCTTGCACAAAGCATCTTGATTGACAAGGAGTATGCTTCGCTAACAGACGAACCGCGCTACACCCGCATCGTTGAGAAGTTGCGGGAAATTGCCGAAGCAACGACAAACACGTTCCGCGACTGACAAGGAGTAAAGCCGGAAACACCGGTTATCAGATGTAGCTATTCCCACTGGATCCGGGCACTCCATTTGTTCTGCAAAGGAGGTTCTTGCCAATCTTAGGCGAATCCTAAGAACGTCATACGCAGAACCTATGAATTAGCTCCAGGAGGTACAAAAGTGAAACCAAGTAGAGAACAAGCATGGCAAATGCTCACAAAGTATACCAAATCAGATGCTTTACTCCAACACGCCTTGGCTGTAGAAGCCGTGATGAGACACTTCGCCAAACTTTCAGGTGAAGACGCTGATGAGTGGGGAGTTGTGGGACTCCTCCACGATCTAGACTACGAGCAGTTTCCCGACCAACATTGCCACAAGACGGCAGAAATCCTTGAAGAAAAAGGGGTAGATGCAAAGTACATTCGGGCAATGTGCAGTCACGGCTACGGTATTTGCACAGACATCGAGCCCCAAAGTGAGTTGGAGAAGACCCTCTACACCATTGACGAGCTAACTGGGCTGATTAACGCCGTATGCCTCATGCGACCATCAAAGAGCGTGTTGGATTTAGAAGTGAAGTCCGTCAAAAAGAAATTCAAGCAATCCAGCTTTGCCGCAGGTGTCAACAGAGAGGTCATCCTAAAGGGCTGTGAAATGCTGGGGATGGATCTAAATGATGTCATCTCTGAAACCATAGAGGGCATGCGCAAAACCGCCCCTGAAATTGGCTTGCAGGGAATTCTCTAATTCCCGAAATCTCTAGTTCTCGCGCTCCAAAAGTCAAAACAGCCTGTGATCAACACTCCATCACAGGCTGCTGTTTTTCTAACCTAAGGGATGATCAAAACCTCCGTATAGTTCTGGAAGTACTTTTGTGCGGCCTCTTTGATATCGTCCGGTGTAACCTCATCAAAGAAACTCATATAGTCATCGACCCACTCATAACCCCATCCTGTCAACTCCGTCATGGCCAGCATGAGGGCCTGGCTCAAGTTAGTCTCGTTTTGGATCAGGTACATGCCCCGTTTTTGCGTGGCGATATGAGCGATTTCCTCTGCGATGAGACCTTCGTCGGCAAAGCGCTTCAGCTCGATCAAGACCTGGTCCTTAGCCTGCTCTACATTCTGCGGATGGGTAGCCAGGAAAATCAAAAGATTCGATGGGCCTAAGCGCTCATCATACTGAGACATCGCGGTGTATGCCAATCCCCGCTTGTCTCTGATTTCTGTAAAGAGACGGGAAGACATTCCCTCCCCAAGAATGCCGTTGATCACAGCCATAGCCGCGCTATCTTCATCAAAGGATGCCGGCGCGGGATAACCCATAATCAAAAAGGCTGCTTCTGTGGGCAGGTTAATGACCATCTCCCGATCCTCAGAGGGATACACAAACTCCACCTGTTCCCGTGGTCTCGGGCTATCTGTATACCCATTTTGCCATTCCGCGAAGCTTTCCTGCAAGAGTGGCAGAAGCTCTTCAGTCTTAAAGTTTCCAACAACAGAAACCACGATCTGTTCTGGCTGGTACAAATACGTATGCCAGTTGACTGCATCGTCACGGCTAATCATGGTTAGACCAACGGTTGACCCATAGGGCGAGAGTTTGTACGGATGCTCTCCGTAAAATAGCTCAAGATAACCGAGGACAATTGCATTCATGGGATCATCGGTGAGGCTGGCTAAAATGGCCTGACTTAAGTAACGTTCCCGTTCAAATTCCTGTTCGGGGAAGATCGGATTGTTCAGCAAATCCATGAAGACGTCAAAACTTGCCCCGAAGGACCCAGGCGTGGATTGCAGAAAGATGGCAGAATAGTCATACGAAGCTGACGTTTGGAGCTGCGCGCCTAAAGACTCGAGCTCGATCACAATCTCTTGAGCTGTACGATTCGTAGTGCCTGAGAGTAGGTTCCGCTGCGTCAAATAGGTGATTCCTTCCAATCCTACAGGATCCTGTACAGAACCAACACCACTCAAAAGGCCTACCGCAATGATATCAAAGGCCGGATTCTCTTTAAAGAGAAGTGTCAGTCCATTATCCAATACCACCTTTTGAACATCCTCCGTATAACTGAACGTAGCAGAAGCCAAGGCAGAGCCACAGGCAAAAATCACTACAAGCAGTGTTACAATGGAAAACCGGAATTTCATTTTCATTAGGCTACCTCCCCACCGGTGAAATTTCACTATGGACATAAGCATGTGGGTGCAAGAAGCTTTGGGCCGCGCGCTGAATGTCCTCCGCTGTAATCTGTTCCAAGAGTGCACCTTGGTTCACAGCACCCATTACACCACCATAGATCTCCATCTGCCCAAGGTACATGGCTACATTTGTGCTTGATTCCGTAGAAAAGGCTAGACTACTGCGAGCCATAGCGCGGGCCCGCTCTAATTCAGCATCCGTGACAGGTTCGGTCTGCAACCTCAAGAGCTCTTCCTGGATAATCTCCGTCAGACGATCTCTCTTACTTGGATCGAGTTCAACGAAAATTCCAAAGAGACCAATGTCCCCAAACCCGTTATAGCTTGCAGAAACGCTGTTTGCAATTTGCTCCCCTTCGATCAGGCGTTGATAAAGCCTAGAGGACCGCCCTCCACCAAGAATAACCCCAGTCATGGTCAGGGCTGCGGCATCATGTGTTCCAGATCCAGGTGCGGGGTGGCCTAAGAATACATAGCTTTGCTGAAGGGGACGTTCTTCTTTCAGGTAAACGACGGTTTCTAACTCTGGGATGGTGATATATTCCGTGTGCGGAAGGGCTTTGGCTGTCATGCCCCCATAGAGCTCTTCGGCCTGGGCAAAAATGGCTCCAGCATCCACTTGGCCTGTCACCACCAGAACCATATTGTTGGGTACATAATACTGCCCGTGGAAATCCACTACCTCTGCCCGGCTTACATTAGCCAACTCTTCAACGGAACCGATGACGTTCTTCGAATAGACAGTTCCGGCAAAGAGATGCTCGATTGCCATATCCACGAGGTGCGTTTGGGGAGAGTCAATCCGTAGGCGAATCTCCTCATGAATGACGGTTCGTTCCATATCGATTTCATCCTGCTCATACAGTGAGTTGAGCAAAGCATCAGCCTGAATATCCATTGCTTGACTCACATGGTCTGAGGGAACAACGATAAAATAGGATGTGTAATCAAGGCTTGTCATGGCATTTAGGTACCCACCTAGAGACTCCACCTCGTGGGCAATCTGGCCCCTAGGGCGAGTGGTGGTGCCTTTGAATGTAAGGTGTTCAAAAAAATGAGCCAATCCTGAAAGACCAGCAGGGTCATCCTTTGCCCCCGTATCTACCCAAACATTGACCGTAGCAATTGGATAGGACGGTATCTCCTTGACAATCACCCGCATCCCATTTTCAAGAATACGCATTTGAATGGGGATTAAAGACGACTTGGGGTCCACTGGCGTGGCCAACACAATGGTACTGAGTAAAAACACCGTAACGACAAGGGTGAAACTCACAACTCTGATCCGACGCATACTCTACCTCCTTGATTGTGTGTCAATTCACAATAGCGCAAATAAATCATACGCTATTAAATCCGAATTGTCAACGCAGGTTCTGGCATGATAGAATGGTGGAAGATCACATGGGAGGACACACATATGAACGTGCTCGACTTTTCGGATAAGCGGTATTGGAGGCTTATTCTTGCAACAGGCCTCCCTATCATGGTGCAAAACCTGATCTTCAACAGCTTCACCCTGGTGGATAACATCCTCGTGGGTGGACTTGGTGAGGTGAACATCGCAGCCGTAGGAGTAGCGAACAAACTCACCTTCATCTATATGCTCTTTTTGTTTGGAATCAACAGCGGGACCAATATCTTCAGTGCCCAGTATTGGGGAAAGCGGGATCTCAAAGGTGTTCGCAGAGTACTGGGTTTAAGCCTAGGCCTAGGTTTAACGGTGTCGATACCCTTTACCCTGATCGGCCTTTTTGCGCCCCATGTCATCATCGACATATTCAGTAATGATCCAGAGGTAATTAGGCTCGGAGCGAGCTACCTGGCTATCGTTGCCCTAACCTTTCCAATTAACGCCATCACCTCGTCCTTTGGCATGCAATCGCGGGGTGTTGGCAGGGCTAATGTTCCCTTGGTCTCGAGTACTGTAGGTTTTCTTTTCAACGCCTTTCTGGATTACGCCCTAATCTATGGCACGTTTGGTTTTCCCGCCATGGGAATCCAAGGAGCCGCGCTGGCCACCCTAATTTCTAAGCTCTTGGAGTGTTCCGTGCTTGTGGGAATTATCTATTACAAGAAGTACGAACTTGCAGCGAAGTTCAGCGAGTTCACGGGTTATAGCCGAGAATTCTTGCTGCGGTTTTTCCGTCCTGTACTCCCCGTCATCTTAAACGAGATGTTCTGGGCCGTGGGAGTCTCTTCCTACACATACTTTTATGGCGTTTTGGGAACTGAGGCGGTGGCAACCGTGCAGATTTTGGATGTGATCAACAGCATCTTCGTCGCCGCATTCATGGGATTAGGCCACGCCCTTGGAGCAGTTGTGGGTAATCTCATTGGAGCAGGCGAAGAAGATACTGCAAGGATCTACGCCAAACGCTCTGCCCTAGTCAGCTTCGGCTTTGGCTTGGTGATGAGCTTTATGCTCTTGATGATCGCTCCCCTCTTCTTGAATTTCTTCAATATTAATGAGAGTACAAGGCAACTCTGCGAGCGGACAATCGTCGTCTACGCGATCTACATGATCCCTAAGGTCCTCAACCATTTGATGATTGTGGGTGTTCTTCGCGGAGGCGGAGACACCGTATTTGCCGGTATCATTGACGTGGGGGCCCCTTGGCTCATCGGGATTCCCATGGCCTACCTGGGAGTCCGCGTTTTGGGCTGGCCTGTGTATCTGGTTATGGCCTTGATTAACCTGGAGGAGCTTACGAAAGCCTGCGCGGGAATCTGGAGGCTTCTATCGGGAAAATGGCTGCACAATCTCGTCAAAGATGGCGAACCCGAATGCCAGTTAGAAGAGGCACCTGAGATTGCCTAGAGCGGAGACAGCAAAACACCCGTAGACTTCAGCCCGCGGTGTTTGCGTTACCCGCCAATCGATTCAACTTCTGCAGGAAAGGATGGCAAATGATCAATACTTTTTCACTTTCTACACGAAATTGTCTTTGTTGCCGCTGGATTTTGATTGCGCTCTTGTGTTCTCTTATAGCCTTTGGGGTGACCTACATCACATGGAACCAGTACCTAGAGAAAGCCAACCAAGCTGCCATTGGACTTGTACTGTCGGCGTCCCAGTTCCTGTCATCAAACCTAAGCGCTTCTGGGGTGAGCACTTTAGATAATGTGGAAAGCCTTCAGCAATTAGAGGATAGCCTTACTAGGTTCTCTCAGCAGGATAATGGTATCGAACGTGCCTATCTGTATACGGCCATAGGTGGAGAGATCATCCACTTGGCGGAATCGCAAACACTTGGGGACTCTTGGTCCAACATAATAGCAACCCCCACCCTTGTATCAGAACCACAACTCACTCGCCTAACCGACTTCGTGAGTGTGCTAATCCCCATCAAAAACCTGCAAACCGAAGAGACAATTGCAGTTCTGAGGGCTGATTTCCAGACCAATGAATTGTACAAAGAAGCAGTCATGCATGCCACTCACGCCCTCCTAGTTGTGGTGTCTGTGACTCTGCTTTTGGTTTCGTGTTATTGGCTAAAAAAAAAGAACCGTGAACTCGAGAAGAATGAACGCAGCAGATCGGCGCTTCTTTCACAGTTGCCTGGTATGGCCTACCGGTGCAAGAACGACAAAGACTGGACAATGCTGTTTGTTTCGGATGGTTGTCATGACCTCACGGGCTATTTGCCAGAGAGCCTACTATTGAACCGAGATCTATCTTACAAAGACATGATCAGCCCAGAGCATCGCACTACGTTGCGAGGTGAATGGGAACGTGTTCTTACCACGAGAACACAGTTCCGTGCAGAATATCAAATAGTAACGGCCACGGGAGAGGAAAAATGGGTCTTAGAAATGGGACAGGGTGTCTATGATCAACAAGGCGAAGTGGGAGCCCTCGAAGGCCTGATCATTGACATTACAGAGCAAAGAATTTGCGGCGAGAAGATTCAGTACATGCATGATCACGATCTTCTGACTGGCTTACATAATCGAAGATTTTATGAACGAGCAAAGCAGCAAATGGCCGCAGACCAGAGCCTTCTGCCACTCTCAATCGTCATTGCTGACATCAATAGCCTCAAGATGGTTAATGGTGCTTTTGGGTATAAAGCAGGAGATCAACTGCTTTCAGAAACCGCGAGTATTCTTCGAGCCTGCCTGCAGACAACAGGTATTGCGGCTAGAACCGGAGGCAATGAATTTCGGATGCTTCTCCCGAATGTTACTGGCGAAATGGCACAAGAAATCGCAGAGCGAATTTTGAGCTCATGTGCAGCACATAATGAAAACTCCTCTGAGTCCTTCAGCATCAACATATCACTGGCACTTGGTACTGCGGAAAATGGCGATAGGACTATTGATGAAGTAGAAAGTGAAGCAGAACAGACCCTGCGTCAGCGGAAACTCATTAACCGGGCCAATCCGCACAGTACCATGCTCTCATCTATTATGGCAGCGCTTTATGCGTGCAGCCAAGAAACTGAAGAGCATTCCCGCAGGCTTGCTACCTTATCTACCATGGTTGGCAGAAATCTAGGCCTTCCGCGAAAAAGCCTTGATGAGTTAGAACTCTTAGCACTGCTCCATGATGTAGGGAAAGTTGGCATCGATGACCGGGTTCTCAACAAACAAGGGAAGCTAAATGAGGAAGAATGGACCCTCATGAAGAAACACCCAAAGATTGGCTATAGGATTGCCATGTCTTCAAGCGCACTTGAGTCCATCGCGCCCTACATCCTTACCCATCACGAACGGTGGGATGGTACCGGTTATCCTCAAGGGCTTCAAGGCGAAGAAGTACCATTGCTCTCACGGATCCTAGCAGTTGTGGACGCCTATGATGCCATGACTGAAGACCGGATATACAGACAAGCCATGGACAAGCAAAGTGCACTGGCAGAGATAGAAAGAAACGCCGGTACTCAGTTTGATCCGCAAATTGTAGACATATTTGTACAAAACATGAAAGCATCCAATAAACCATAACCAAGTCAAAAGGGAATTAGTCGTAGTATCATTTCGTCTGTTCTAATGGATCTCATGATCAGGAGGGTAGCGATGTGAAACTCATTAAGCAAATTAAGGAATACCAACCCTTTAACGAGCAAGAAGTGATGGATCGGATTTTGATCTTAGATCTCCTAAAAAAGGAAAAGGACATTTTTCACCGCGAACATAAAGCAGCTCATATGACCGCTTCGGCTTGGGTTGTTAATCCAGAGCGGACCAAAGTGTTGATGGTCTATCATAATATCTATAATTCATGGTCGTGGATGGGAGGGCACGCGGACGGAGAGCAAGACTTGCTCAAAGTTGCCATACGAGAGGTACAGGAGGAAAGTGGCCTCGAAAACGTCCACTGTGTTGCGGAGGGCATTTTTTCACTGGAGGCCTTGACTGTGGACGGGCATATAAAGCATCATGCATATGTTTCATCCCATCTTCACCTGAATCTTACCTACCTCTTGGAAGCAGACGAGAGTGAGAAATTATCTGTAAAGGCTGACGAAAACAGTGGAGTAGCCTGGTTTGACCTGGAAGAAGCGGTGAGAGCATCCTCCGAGCCATGGTTCCGAGAACACATTTATGGCAAATTAAATGAGAAACTAAAAGACAAAAACCCCGATTGATCGGGGTTTTATCATGAATACCTTTTCAGTTAGTTTGTGGAAGTGAGGTGTACATCTAGCTGCTGGTAGGGGATCTCAATCCCAGCCTCATTAAACGCGTCCACAACATCCTCTAAGAAGGCAAAACGCATGGTCCAATAATCGGCATTTTTCGCCCAGAGACGTACATAGACTATGTATCCATGCGCGCCATGGGCACCAACTACAACAACGGGCTCCGGCTCTTGGAGGACAAGCGGGTTGTTGTCTGCAACCTGGCGAATGACTTCCTTGGCGCGCCTAATATCAGAGTTAAAGGATACGTCAATCTGCAAGTTCGCCCGGCGGGTGTCATATGCGGAATAGTTAATACCGCTAGAATTGGACAGTTGTGCGTTGGGAATGATTACCTTCTGATTATCGGGGGTTTTGAGAATGGTGTGAAAGACTTGAATCTCCATGACTGTACCGGAAAATCCTGAGGCTTCGATAAAGTCACCAACTTTAAACGGCTTAAGGAAAAGAATCAAAATTCCACCGGCAAAATTCGCTAGACTACCTTGAAAAGCTAAGCCCACAGCTAAACTCGCTGCACCCAAAATCGCGGCGAAGGTGGTTATTTCAATTCCAACCGTAGCTGCCACAGTCAGAACAAGCAAGACCTTAAGAGTCATGCTCACCAAGGGTGACAAGAATGAATGAAGGGATTCATCCACATGGACCTTATCCATTCGTCGCTCTATGAGGTCCAATATGAATTCTATCAGTCTCTTTCCCACGAACCAGATCAAGACTGCTAACGCAACCCGGCCCACATAGGTCGTGAGAAGGGCTATTATAGTTTCCATTACAAATCCTCTCCTTTGCTATTAGATCTTCTTCTCCAAGAATGGGTGCAACCCCTTCAGTATTGGCACCTGTATTCAAAAAATGCAAATTCTTAGCTTTAAGTTTCGGAAAAACTAACGAACAGGAAATCATCTCACCATGAGGAATATAAGGACATTAGAACGAGTACGTGCTTCGTTTTGGACTTATTGGAGGAAGGAGTAATTATTATGCAAGGAACGATATCTGTTAGAAACCTCGTTAAGACTTTCGTATCAAAGGATGAAACGGTCACTGCCCTTGACAACGTAACTTTAACCACCCCGCCCAATAGGATCTTGACTCTCCTAGGCCCTTCCGGATGTGGAAAAACCACGCTTCTGCGGTGTATTGCCGGACTGGAAAGCCCCGATTCTGGGGAGATTTTGATTGGCGACGAAGTGGTGTGGTCGAAAGAGAAGGCAATATCCTTGCCCCCAGAACGCCGTGGGCTCGGAATGGTGTTTCAATCGTATGCAATCTGGCCCCATATGACTGTTTTTGGTAATGTGGCCTATCCCCTGCAAATGCGAAAAGTGCCAAAACCAGAGGTGGAGAAACAAGTCAAGAAGATTCTCTCCCTTGTCCAGCTTGATGGTTATGAAAACCGCCCTGCCACAAACCTCAGTGGTGGACAACAACAGAGGGTTGCCCTAGCACGGGCTTTGGTTGCTGAACCTAAAGTGATTCTTTTCGACGAGCCCCTCAGCAACCTAGACGCCAAACTCCGTGAAAGTACCCGTAAGGAGCTGAGAGAGTTCCTATCGGAGCTGGCCATATCTGCCATCTACGTGACCCATGATCAGGTGGAGGCTCTAACCATATCTGATGACATTGCTGTAATGCGTAAGGGCATCGTCGTTGAACGGGGGACGCCCCAAGACATCTACCTGCGCTCTAACAATAGGTTCGTCGTAGACTTCATCGGCAGGGCAAACTTCCTTGAGGCCACAATCAAATCATACCAAAGTGCCAATCGTTGCACAGTAACCAGCCCCTTAGGCGATATTATCTGTAATGCTCCAGAGGGACTTGAGACAGGAACTTCTGTGACAATCTATACTCGTCCGGAGTCGTTCACGGTGGTACCCCCTGAATCGTCTCCCCTTGATAATGAGTTTGAGGCTACTGTCACTAATATTCTATTTGCCGGGGAAGCTCATGAGGTAGAGTTCACCATAGGCAAAGCGACTGTACTGGCGAAAATGGAGTTTGACGTTCCGCTTAACAAGGGCGATAAGGTAAGGCTCTATATTGACCCAGAGTGGTGTCGTGTCCTGAGGCCACAAGTTCTCAACCCGCAAGAGGAGGTCTAGCCGTGCTTAATCAGACGAATCGCCATGTCCCCCTTAATGCTTTGCTTATTCTTATTGTGGGTGCGTTGACAGTCGGCCCCGTCTTGATGCTCGTCATCGGTAGCTTTTCCGAGGGAATCGGCGCTATGGGCCAGTTCACGCTGGATAAGTATATATCCGCTTACGGGAACCCCACCCTTCCCACTACCCTTTCCAACACAATAATTTTCACTTTGGGAACGGCCCTTTTCTCAACAATACTTGGTGCCCTTTTGGCCTATTTAAGCGTTCGAACCGACATCCCTCTTAAGGGTTTGTTTGCCTTTCTTCCTATCGTACCTATGATGATTCCCCATGTGCTTTTTTCCTCAGCATGGATAACCTTACTGAACCCGACGAACGGCATGTTCAATGTTATGATTCGAAATCTCTTCGGATTGGCCAGTGGCCCCTTCAATATCTACTCCCTTGGAGGGATGATTTTCCTCGAAGGAATGCTAGACTTGCCTGTCACGTACCTTGTCATGGCCCCGGCCATGGTTTCCTTCGATACCAAACTTGAAGAAGCGGCACGAGTGAGCGGAGCCTCGAATTATCACACCTTGCGGACCGTCACATTACCCGTACTAAGACCAGCCCTTCTTGCCACCTTTACCCTGGCCATTATCCGCAGCCTGGCGTCCTTTGCTGTCCCCCGTATGGTGGGAGTACCAGGACGAATTTATGTTCTAACCACCCACATTTACCGTATGATCTCGATCGGCTGGTCACCTGACTATGGTCAGGCTGCAGCCATCGGTATCATTGTGTTGGCAGTAGCTATCGTCCTTGTTTACTTATATCGCCACCTGATTTCCGAGAGCTCCCAGTATGTAACGGTTACGGGGAAGGGATTCCGCCCGACAGAGATAAAACTTGGCCGTGCCAAATACCCTCTGTTCATTCTGTGTCTGGTGTTCTTCGCGTTGTTGGTGGTCATTCCCGTCGCCACGCTAATCTACATGTCGTTCTTGCCCTATACCATGGTACCAAGTGCAAGGGCGTTCAGTATGATGGGGCTCTCTAACTGGCAGGCTGTAACTGGAAACCCAATCATATTAAGGGCCCTGAAGAATTCCGCCTTCCTAGCTATAGTTGGATCTACGATCGCCATTGGGCTCTCGCTTTTCATCGCCTATGTGATTGTGAAGGTCAAGAGCAAGGCAAGCTCATTTCTTGAATCTCTTACGTTCTTGTCCTTCTCCTTTCCAGGCATGATCATCGGCGTTGGCTTTATGTGGTTCTTGGTAAAGACCCCTATTTACGCGACGATCTGGGGGTTACTCGTGGCTTATGTAGGAACCTACCTGCCCTATGGAGTGCGCCCCCTACGCAGTGCCTTCATGCAAATCGATGAAGAGCTAGAAGAGTCAGCCCGGGTTTTCGGCGCAAGCTTCCTACGCTCACTAAAGGATATTGTTGTCCCCCTCATCGCGCCCGGCGTAATCTCAGCTTGGGTCTTGACAGCTTGTATGTTCATCCGTGAACTGAGCGTATCTGTAGTGCTGTCACGTCCAGGCACCGAGGTGCTTACCGTGGAGATTATGAAGCTCGCGGACGATGGCAGGTGGGGCCAAGTTGCAGCTTTAGGGCTGATCATGGCGGGTCTATCGACTGCACTTGTCCTTGGGGCTAATCTTTTGAGTCGGCCGTTATCTCAAAGCAAGATCAAAAGAGTCAAGACAGACACTCCAGTAAATACAAGTGCTCTTCCTGTCCCATAGTTGATCCAAAACGCAAACAGGCTACCTCCAGGAAAGAAGGCAGCCTGTTTTTCTTCGTTCTTGTCTAGAAGATGGTCTGGAAAACTTCGGACCACTTCTGAATCTCTTCATCGGATAGTTCCCGCAAAGGTATGACTTCGGCGTCCGCAATACCATCAATCGGTGGAAAAACACCTTCATAGAGAACCCACTCACCCACATCTGTGGCAAGCATATTTGCTGCGGCCTGTGAGAGCCAATAATCCATGAACAGCTTACCAGCATTTGGCCTTGGCGCATTCGCCGCTAGTGCAATGCCTCTAGCCGAACCCATTAGAGGCTGACCATCAAGCCTAGCCCAATCTAGGGGCGCAGGAGCGCGAGTTACAATGTACTTGGGCATCGAAATACCGATATGTTTTTCACCGGTTTCGATAGGACCTGGAGTTGGGCCAAAAGAGGCTACAAACATGGGCCTGTTCGCAGCAAGACCACGCAAGAAGTCCATCCATTCAGCCTCTGTTGCAAAGACGTTTTCTTTGAGTCCCACAAGCCAGGTAATGGTTGTGGCATGGGTAATTGGATCTGGCATGACAATCCTATCACGCCACTTTGGATCAGCAAGATCCGCGTATGATCTAGGAACCTCTGCCGGGTCCACGAGCTCCGAGTTGTAAATGAGGGCTACGGTCTCAATGCCAAACTGTTGGATGACGCCATCGGGATCCTTAGACCATTCTGGATAATTCTCGGTCACTGGCGATACATATTCGGCTAAGACACCAAATTCCTTCAAAATCTGTAGGACAGGTAGAGGTCCCTGCAAAACATCTGCGACCAAACGACCGGCTTGAAACTCGGTCTGCACTGTTGGGATATAAACTGCCGTGGAAACACGGGTGTACTCGCCCACAACATCGTACTCGGCTTCGAAGGCCTCCATGATTGATTCTACACCCGTAATATTCGCATAGAATACGGCCTTACCTTCTTGCCTTGCATCCTCCAACAATGGGTGCTCACTAGCTAGGGTTGTGCCTGCGGCCATGGCCAAAACAAGGCTGAACACGACCAGTAAACGGGCAATGTCTCTTGGTTTCATTGTCTTTCCTCCTACTGTTATTGTTATGTACCATCAATATGGAGTAATTTCGGTGTGCTCCTTCCAACTCCTGCTTGTGCCACTGCTTTTCCCATGTGAAAAAGCCGGGCTCCACTGCCTCGCGATCAGCCTGGTTCGTTTCAGAGCGCCTCTAGCTAGAAATTGCAAACGCTGGTATTCTTGAATATGTCGGTTCTTCAACAACCAGATTGGGGTTGTTTTGGGGTTGTTTAATGAAGATGAAACATGCAGGAAGGTGTACTAGATTGCCCAGGTAAGATGGTCTTCAGCTAAATACGAATTGGGAAAGATGCTCCTCGCCTCCGTAAGTAATTCGGGATACGACTCAGGCTTATATCTTGAACTCACATGGGTTAGAAGTAATCTGCCAACCTTAGCTTCCTTAGCTACCTGGGCAGCTTGAATTGTTGTGGAGTGGTAGGCCGCATAGGCTTTGTCGGACAATCCTGCGTCAAAGGTAGCCTCGTGAACCAGAATGTCCGCTCCACAGGCTAGTTCAACTGACGCTTCACAGTACCTTGTATCCCCTAGAATGACAAGACATCGGCCCTGGCGAGGTGGATCAACGAAATTCGTCCCATCTAGCGTCCGGCCGTCATCGAGGACAATCTTCTCCCCTTGCTTGATCTTTGCGTAAAGGGGACCAGGCTCAATCCCTAGCTTCTGTAACTTCTCTACGTCAAGCTTCCCCGGTTTATCTGGCTCCTCTAGACGATAACCATAGGACGTAAGCCCATGATCTAAGAGGGCAACCTTGACCCTGAACGAGTCAATCTCAAGTTCCTCACCAGGTTCTGTCTCCTGAACGAAGAGAGGGTAACTTAAGTGCGTGCCGCTAATTCTAAGAGCCGAGCCTAAATAGTCGGCCAGACCAGAGGGCCCATAAACAGTAATTTCTCCCGCATCGGATGCAAAGGATCGGCTGGCCAAAAGCCCTGGCAATCCGAAGATATGATCTCCATGCAGATGAGTTATGAAGATTCGTTCTATTCTATGCAGGCTAAATGGCGAGTTAAGTACTTGCTGCTGCGTTCCCTCGCCACAGTCAAAAAGCCAAAGATCAGGCTTTAGCTCCGAGACTTGCACCGCAATGCTGGAGACATTTCGTTTTAGTGAAGGCAGGCCCGCCCCAGTTCCAAGGAAATGCAAGAGCATCGTTATGTCCTCCCATCTCCTATCTTGGGGGAAGGGTCCCCCGCTCGTGATAGTAGATCTGTCTATAGCCGTCCTCAACAAAGTCTGTAGGAGCTTCAAGGAGCATGAGTTCGGAAGTGCTAAATAGGACTAGCTTTCCGCTGGTAGCGGTAAAGGTGAGGGTTTGATCCTCTTCACGTTGTTTTAAAGCCGAGAAAATGTTCGCCAAATCCACTGGATTCTCCGCTTCAAATGACTCAGTAGCCCGATCAGGGAAGTATAAGACTACATCACAGCTAGGGTCGGTGCTTGAAGACACGTCTTTGCCTGATTCTTTCCATACGTGAGCAAGCTGAACGTATTCAAGATTTAGAGCCAGGGTTCGCCCATCCCGTGTGGCAAAAATGAAAAAATCGGTCTTCTTGGCTTGATACGATCGCTTAAAACGGCCCCAGGCGGCTTCTGCGACCGAAAAGACCAGGGGCTCATTTATGGACTTCAGCCAGGTTTTGATAAAATAAGACTGAAAAGATTTGTCAGACATGGTGGCCTCCTGTTATGCATCCTTGCAGAAATTCCAGGAACTACATTGCCCCTGGTGAATACCTTGATGGCTCCCTGAAGACCTCCCTCCAATGCCATTGGGCAAATGTGTCCTTTGGATAGTATACTGGGCTTTGGGGTTTCCGTAAGATTTGATCATGATAGCGCATGAGCCACTCATCAAAACCTCTTGTTCCGTGTGCTTGTTGGGCTACTTTCACAATATAGTCCCCGTCAGAAAACCTCAAGGAAAATGCTCCCCGATCAAACAATTTGTGATGCATAGAGCATAAGGCCAGCCCATTGTTCTCAGTGTCTGGCCCCCCCGACTGGTGCCATTGAATGTGAGCGGCATCGAGTGCAACCGGTGCATGGCCCAATCGAACATTAAACCCGCAAATGGCACAGCTGTATTCATAAGCCAACAGGACCCGATGTCTGAAATTGGGATCTCGAGCAGTCCTTTGAGACGAATCGGAGCCTCTGGACGTTCTTTGGTTGAAATCGAGATTAAGCCCAACCGCGGTCAAGATATCTTCATGCAGTGAATCGGGGAAATGCTCATAAAGTAGATCTTCTGCTAATTCTTTAACTAGGCTAGGATTACGAGTCAAGACACCATATACCTCATCAGTAAAGCCACCAGCAATGTCATTGCCGATAAGAAATGACTCCTTAAAAGGCGGACTGTCAACGGAGAGTTTCCAAAGACCATCATTGGGTAATCGCAGAAATGGATCAATTGTAGACATCGGTCTTGGCGGACCGAACTCCAACAATAACTGCCCCAGCTTGTCCTTGACATCCTTATACGATAGCCACTGGGTTTGTTGCTGTACCCTACCTAAAGCTAGTAGAAGTAATAGCGGCTTATGCGGGGCACGTTCATCGCCCCTCTTCCATATGTTAATTTTCGAAAACAACTCTTTGACCTTGTCGTCTGTCACGGAACACACTCCTCAACTCCAGAAACTTGGTCCATCGTCCATTACTGCAGGACCTCAATTGTGTATAAACCGCGCACCGCTGTTTTAGGCGGAAGCCCCGGTAAATAGCTCCGCACCTGCCCCTCATAGATCTAATTCCGGACTCTCTAGGGTTTCCTGGTTATTGATGGCCTGGTCGATGATCTCAATAATGGCGCTCTCCTTTACCTCCCAATACGAAGCGTATTCGCCGCTAAATAGGAAAGCCCTGCCATTTGGCAGGACTCCCCTGACTTGGCAGGGCTCGTTTGATAGATTCACATGGGGGCTAAAACTGGTACTTGACTTCTTCTCGAATAAAAGGGCCTTCATCACGATAATTAGAAACAATACCCCAGTGGTCGGTTTGTGCTGTCAACCACAAACTATCCACGCCAGCGGGAATCTCCACTTCAACTGCAAACTTGGCCTTAGAACCGGGGAGAAACTCAACTGATAGGATTTCAAGCGGTTCATTAGGAGCAGAATCACCATAGGCCCAAAGTTCCAACTGATCTGTTGTCAAGCCCGGCACGTTTTTGTGCAGATTAAGGGTGAACCCGCCTGAGGTAACGTCGCTTATAAACGCTTTGTTCGGGATTAACATGGGCTTTATGACTTCACCCCAAGAATTAGGAGCCCACACTTGCACAAACCCGCCGATATTCTCTCCGTCACCGGTTGCCCGGAAGAGTATTGCAAAACCCATATCATCATCTTGTGTGGTATATTGAGTAGCATTTGCTCCTAGAATCTCTTCCATTTCGAAGGTGATGGGATCCACCCGATACCATTGGTACGTCAAATACCCAGCATCCACAACGCCGCCGTCTGAGATCCGTTTGGCCGTCGCATTTCCCGTAAAAGTCTCTCCCACATAGGAGCTTACGGCAGTCATGCCCCACTCGCCAAAGTAGGTGTTTACAGGAGAAGTTTCTACTTTAATTTCATTGGATGTATAGCCATCCAAGGGCCCGCCTACCATTAGCAGGCGAAATGTAGTCGTTTCCCAAAAGGCAATGGAAAAGTTGTTACTAGCCGCAGTACTTGTTTGCACATCTTCATAGGCCTTCCACGTAGAGTCTGCAGAGTCGAAGTATTGAAGTACATAACCGTCTCCGCCTAAACTTTCTGGTGTTAAAAAGTACATGTCTACCTCAGGGTGGCCTGTGGTAGAGCTATAGCTTGGCCAACGATGGTTACGCTGGACATGTAGGCCTCCAAAGGTGTTCACCGGGGCAATTGAGGAAGTAAAGAGTGGAATCGTTCCGCCGCTCCCTGGCACAAAGGATTGGATGATCGTTGGATCGTAGTCACCATCAATCTCCTGTGGACTAAGATCAAAAACGACTCCCGGAGCATTCACGTTTGCATGGGCAATTTTATCACCGCCCACAATCTGTACGCTAGAGTTGGCAATAAAATCAGAAACAGGACCTTGGTGAATGTTGACTCGAATGCCCCATGTGTCTTCGTCGATTTCAATGGTTCTTGCACCACTGTAGATATGGAGGCGAATGTTGGAACCACCTACTACGAGGCGATTGTTCTGAGCATACTCACTCCAGGTATCACTTGCTACATCGACGATGGAAATCGTCCCAGAGACGTGGACATGATTGGTGACAGAAGCGTTCGGAGCTGTGATGGACAGGTTGCCCGTAATCTGCCCGGTTCCCGCCAGCTCTAGAGACTGTTCGTCTTCGAACTGGTATTCCACATCACCTGTGATCTCATGTCCGTTTAAGTTTAGATTGACCGGGCGGATAATGGTAAGGGGTGTAGAGAAAACTATGTCCTTGGCCAAGATCATGTTTCTCACATCAGGATCGTCTAAAGCCTCTTCTAAAGCCTCCTTATCTCCCACCACGACTGTGCCTATAGCAGCTGTAAGGCGTACTGTAATGCTCTGGTCTTTGTTCATTAGAACCGATTGTCCCTGAGCAATAAAGCCTACCGATCGAACTGCAACTTCCACTGTACCTGACAGTCCAGTGAAGGTCACCTGACCGTTTGCATTCGTTTCTTTCGCAGCCAGTCCCTTACCTGCCACTTCAACTAGTACACCTTCAAGTGGCATCCCTGTGTCATCACCAAGGACAGTTACGGTCAATTTGTAGGTCTTTGGGGTACTCGAGCCACCGCCAAGACAGCCAGTGAGCAGAACAACAACGACTAAGGTCACAAAAAAAAGTGAACGTCTGTTGAGCTTTTTCATTTTGCACAATCCTCCTCTAGTATGCTTTAGTTTTCTACGGCCCGCTTGATCACTATCTTGTCAAAGGGTAGTTCTCGAAGTTCATTGCCAAATAGATCAGAGAAAAAATAGCCTTGATCATCATCAAAACCTGCATAGAACGCCTCATCACCAGCGGTCAACTCGACCACGCTCCACGGAGGATTCATGCCGTAGACACTGATTCCTGCAGCAAACTCTCTAGAGAAAAACGGTGATCCTAGGTAGCGGTAAGGGGGACTGAAAGAAACCATGGAACCATCACGGGCCAAAGGCCTGTTGTTGTAGGCCACTTCATTTAGAGTAAAATAGATGCTCTGTGGATCTTCCTCGATTTCAAACTCAATCACCCCACCATGGATGGGCCTTGTGATCTCCACGTCGCTTTCTGTCACCAAGGTAACAGACTCAAGGACTGGAGGGGATAGGTCCACTTCGTCTAAGAAGAGATACACAAAGTCAACAGCCGCGGCGTCATCGTGCTGCCAATGGCCCCTTATTTCCAGAATCAGGAGCTTAACGAGACGGCCCGTATTGGTCTTGAGTATGAGGGTGTCGTACGTATCTAGGACGATCACATCGTCTGGTTCGCTTGATTCCCAATCCGACGCTTCAACGGAACGAAAATGCTCTAAGACAAGTTCGGGATCCTCGTAGGCCAGATCATTGTCTACACTGAAACGGACCCCGTTACAGTTATCAAAGCCAATCAAGGTATATTCATTACCGTGTTGAACCCAGGTGAGTCTTAGATCTTCCTTTCCTGCTTCTAAGCTTGCTTCACCTTGTTCAAAATTGAAGTAATGACCGTCCCACTTAGAAACGGTGGCAAACCTTGGACCAACGACTTCTTTCGGTTGGGGATCATCGGGATCAACCACAAGGCGAACGGTAATGCTTCGCTCCCTGTCCATCACAACCGACTGACTGTTGCTTATAAAGCCCACGGATCGCACCATAATTTCCAGAGAACCTGATAATCCAGAGAAGCTCACCTGACCATCTGCGTTGGTTTCTTGTTCTGCCAAATCCTTACCCACTACTTCAACGAGTGCACCTTCTAGTGGTGTTCCAAGGGCATCGTTCAGCACCGTTATGGTCAATTTGTAGGTCCCTGGAGTGTTCGTTCCTCCTCCGAGACAACCACTGAGAAGTGCAACAACAACCAGAGTAGCAAGGAAAATCCCCCTTTTGCGTCTGCCAATTTGTCTCATTTTTCGTTATCCCCCTCCTTGTTCTCTAAGTCTAAGGTGTAACCACTTAAATGCCATCGTCCAAGTGGGCGAATTCATCAAAAAAACCTCTCATACTTTCGTATGAGAGGTCAGACTGTCAAAAAACCTTCGCAATTCCCTCGAGTAGGGGATCGCGAAGGTTCT
>ENA-UOOH01001443-UOOH01001443.1-fermentation-metagenome-genome-assembly--contig:-NODE-1443-length-23184-cov-12.008734_pt1 | contig 23184 bp, 21 predicted proteins | sample MGYA00245778_ERZ724025 | MGnify/ENA primary metagenome ERZ724025 (study PRJEB28704, sample SAMN03018313) | fermentation metagenome | biome: anthropogenic terrestrial biome; feature: soil... | reverse complement strand
GTCCATTAGAGACTAACGTCTAAAAAAAACCATTAAAAATGTCCATTACTCCTCATTTTTAAATAAATTCTTATCCACATAAAACTTGGTCTTCTGTATTTAAAGCTCAGCTTTTAGACAATCATTAAAATAATCTAACTCGTTTCTTGATTGTAATCTTAGCCTTTGTAATAGTAATTCTTCTTCCTGCACATACTCATTAGAAGATACTGATAATCTGAACTTAAACTTTTGAGGGTGTAAACTCATAACTTTGGGTGCTAAAGTTTAACTTTGAAAATGATTGACTATGCATTTGGACATAAAAAAAATAGAGAAAGACATAGCATCTTCCTCTATTTTGTGTATATAAACTCTATCTTAGAATTGGAATATCAAAGATTATAGTAGTTTTTTCTTTAGTTTATCAATCATATCAATGGTCATTGACTCAAGATTAAACTTAGGATTGAAGCCCCATTCTGTTCTTGCACAAGAATCATCCATCCAATTTGGCCATGAGTCGGCAATCTTTTGACGTACTTCATCTAATTTATATTCCATCTTAAATGCAGGGAAATGCTTTTGGATTTCCTTGTATATTTCTTCTGGATTAAAGTGCATTGCAGTTACATTGAATGAGTTTCGGTGTATGAGTTTGGAAGGATCTGCCTCCATAATGTTTATTGCTGCATCCAACGCATCGGGCATATACATCATATCTAATTGAGTATTTTCGCTCAGTGGACAGAAGAAAGTCTCCCCCTTAACTGCCGCATAATATATCTCAACAGCGTAATCGGTGGTACCTCCTCCGGGGAGAGTTACGTTGGAAATCAAGCCTGGATATCTTACAGAACGAGCATCAACACCAAAGCGAGAAAAGTAATAGTCCCCCAATAATTCCCCTGCCACCTTGGTTACTCCGTATATTGTGTTGGGGCGTTGTATGGTGTCTTGAGGGGTTCCATCCAAAGGAGTTGAGGCTCCAAATGCCCCAATCGAGCTTGGTGTAAAGATGGCACAGTGGTTCTCTTTCGAGACTTCGAGGCAGTTCAAAAGGGCTCCCATGCCTATGTTCCAGCCCAACATTGGGTTTCTTTCCGCCGTTGCTGAGAGTATTGCCACGAGGTTATATATGGTGTCAATCTTATATTTCTTAACTATGGAATCTATCTCTTGGCAGTTGGTTGCGTCACATTTCTCTACCGGTCCACTTTGCATTATCTCGTCCCTAAGTGGCAATTTGATGTCGGTAGCAACCACATTTGCACCTCCATAAACCTCCCTTAGGCGCATCGTTAGCTCCGATCCTATCTGTCCGCCGGAGCCTAATACTAATATCTTATTCATATACTTATTACTCTGAAAATTTCTATTTCAACACTCCCAATTCTTTTCCCACCTTCACAAAAGCGGCAATACACTTATCCAAATCCTCCTTTTGGTGGGCAGCAGAAAGCTGTACCCTTATCCTTGCAAGCCCCTTTGGAACAACCGGATAATAGAAACCTGTTACGTAGATTCCTTCCTCTTGCAAACGTGCTGCAACATCTTGAGAGAGCTTAGCATCGTAAAGCATAACGGCACAAATTGCTGATTGTGTTGGTTTGATATCAAAGCTCGCATCTTTCATTTTTTGAACAAAGTAAGCAGTATTCTCGTGAAGTTTATCCTGAAGAGTGTTTGTTTTGTCTATCAAATCGAAGGTTGCGATACCAGAGGCAGCAATCATTGGAGGTATTGAATTAGAGAAAAGGTATGGTCTTGAACGTTGACGTAGCATCTCAATAATTTCCTTTTTGCCTGTCGTAAAGCCCCCAATTGCACCACCGAAAGCCTTTCCCAGAGTTCCTGTAAGTATCTCTATCTTACCTCTAAGGTTAAATTCTTCGGTCGTACCTCTTCCTGTCCTACCGCACACACCGGCAGAATGTGACTCGTCAACCATTATCATAGCATCGTATTTTTGTGCAAGAGTATATATCTTATCCAAAGGAGCTACATTACCATCCATTGAGAACACACCGTCAGTAACAATCAAACGGAACCTGCAATCCTTCGCAGCAATGAGTTGTTTTTCCAAATCTTCCATGTCGGCATTGGCGTAACGGAAGCGTTGAGCCTTACAAAGTCGCACCCCATCAATTATGGAAGCATGATTCAAAGAGTCAGATATTATAGCGTCATCTTCGCTTAACAGTGGTTCGAACACGCCACCATTAGCATCAAAACACGCCGCATAGAGGATGGTATCTTCAGTTCCGAAGAAGTCTGCAATCTTCTTTTCTAATGCTTTATGAAGGTCTTGTGTACCGCAAATAAAGCGAACAGAGCTCATTCCAAATCCTCTTTCGTCCATTGCTTTCTTTGCAGCCTCTATCAGAGTTTGGTTGTCTGACAGACCAAGATAGTTGTTCGCACAGAAGTTCAATACTTCTTTTCCGTTGTCAGTTTTAATCTTTGCTGACTGAGGAGTAACTATAATCCTTTCCTGTTTATAGAGTCCAGCCTCCTTAATAGAGCTTATTTCTGACTGAAGGAAACTTTGAAATTTTTCGTACATAGTCTATATTTTTAATGTTATTATTGAATGAATACAATTATGATATTAGTGATAAAATAATCTGCAAATTTAGAAAAAAATATTAACTTTGCCGTGAAAAAACACGTATTTTATCTCATTAAGTTGTTTTATTTATGAATATTGTTATTGCAGGTGATGGTGAGGTTGGGTTTCATTTAGCCCGCTCTCTTTCCAAGAGTAGGCATGATATTACGGTTGTGGATCCCAATTCTGAACTCCTGAAAATGCTTGAAGCTGAGTCCGATTTGTTGACAATTGTGGGTAATTCCACCTCGTTAGACACTCTAAAACAAGCCGAAGTTGACAAGGCAGATCTTCTTATTTCTGTCTTACATGAGGAGAGCATTAACATAATTACCTGCATGCTGGGAAAGCGTTTAGGAGCAAAAAGAACCATTGCAAGAGTAAATACTCAGGAGTATTTGAACGATGTTAATAAGGGAATGTTTAAGGGAATGGGAGTCGATGAGCTTGTTTGTCCAGAGAAGATTGCAGCAAAGGAAATCTCCAATCTCCTAACTCGAAACATATCAACCGAGCTTTTTGACTTTGCAAATGGACTTTTGCGAATATATATGATAAGAATTGACAACAAGTCACTCTTTATTAATAAGACCCTAATTGAAGTTGCTAAGGAGTATCCTAATTTGGGAGTTAGAACAGTGTGTATAATCAGAAGAGGGACAACAATAATCCCTAATGGGGAGGATAAGTATATAATTAACGACTTGGTTTACCTCATAACAACCGTAGAAAAGGTTGATAAGATTAAGGAAATAAGTGGCAAGAAAAATTTCAGTATTAAGAATGCGATGATTGTTGGAGGAGGAAGAATTGGTCGAAGAGCTGCAATAAACCTACACGATAAAATTAACTTAAAGATAATTGATCAAGACATTGAACGTTGCAATCGCTTGGCAAATGAGTTTGATGATGTGATGATAATTAATGGAAATGGTAGCGATATTAATATGTTGCAAGAAGAAGGGATTAACGAAACTGATGCCTTCATTTCACTCACCAATTCAACCGAAACAAACATTATGGCATGCATTTATGCCCATCGTCAAGGAGTTAAGAAAACAGTTGCATTGGTTGAAAATGTTAACTATATCGACGTATCTCAGGATATTGGAATTGACACAATAATTAATAAAAAACTTATAACAGCAAGCTACATCACACGCTTTACATTGGGTGGAGAGGTAACTTCTTCAAAATGGCTTTCGGGGATTGATGCAGAGCTGATTGAAATCACAGCACAAAAAAACTCTTCAATAACTAAGAAACAACTTAAGGACCTTCGTTTCCCAAAAGGTGTGAATATAGGAGGAGTAATTAGGGAAGGGAAAGCAATGATTGCTAATGGTGATACCCAAATAATGCCTAATGATAATGTTATTGCCTTCACAGTTCCTGAATCAGCTCAAAAACTGATAAACCTCTTTAGTTAATGATAATTGCTAAAACCTTCAACTATAAAATCCTATTCTATATTTTAGGATTGACCATAAGCTTCATTGGCTTTTGTTTCATTCCTTCAATTGTCATTGCATATCTCTTCAACGAACAAACCCTAATAGACTTCGTTGCCTCTTCAATCTTAGCAATTGGATTTGGCTTTGGAATAATGTATGCAAACAGAAAATACCCTCAAAGCCTTACCAAAAAAGAAGGACGAGCCGTTGTAGGACTAATTTGGAGCGTTGCCCCTATCGTAGCCTCAATCCCCTTCCTCCTACTCCCTCAATATTTTTCTTCCCCCATCAATGCACTCTTCGAATCCTTTTCTGGTTTCACAACAACAGGCTCTTCAATACTTACAGACTTAGAAAACATCCCTAAAAGCGTACTATTGTGGAGGGCATTAACCCAATGGATTGGAGGACTGGGACTGACTCTATTCATAATAATCTTTATGAAAAACTTTCGTAATGGAGCTAACTACCTATTCAATGCCGAATTTACCTCAATAGATAAAGAAAAAATACATCCCCACATCAACCAAACAGTATCTCGAATATTTATAATCTATTTTGGATATACAATATTGGCTTTCACCCTACTCTACTTTGGAGATATGGACATATTCACAGCCGTTTGTCATAGTCTTTCAACCATCTCAACAGGAGGTTTCACAACAGTTAATGGGAACATAGGACAATTCTCTGCCTACACCCAATATGTAATTATGGGATTAATGTTTATCTCTGGCATTAGCTATGTTTTGATTTATTGGTTATTCAAAGGTAAAATAGAAAAACTATTCAAAGACGAGCAAACAAGATTCTATACACTCATCATTCTCTTAGGAACAATTGTACTCTTTGTTTCCTTATTCCTTTTCCACAAACACAGCCTTGCAATAAGCCTTAAATCATCATTCTTTCATATTATTTCAATCGTTTCAACAACAGGATACTATTTGCCAGAAGCTCAAGACTACGGACTCTTTGCAGTAGTATTCATAATTATATTAATGTTTATTGGAGGCTCAAGCAGCTCCTCAAGCACAGGGTTAAAAATAATCAGAGTCATCATACTCTTCAAATACCTAAAACAAACCTTTAGACAAATGTTTCATCCAAGAGCAGTTTTGCCAATAAGATACAACAAAATAGCCTTAGTACCAGAAGCCACAGGATTGGTATTTGGATTCTTTTTTCTCTATTTGATGATATTTATTCTCGGAGCATTTATCCTCACCCTTTTTGGCAACGAATTCCTACCCTCCATAGCACTCTCCGCATCCAACCTAAGTAATATTGGACCAGTAGTTGGCTATCTTTCACCTGAAACAACCTACGACACACTCAACTCAGGCACCAAAACAACATTAATTGTCTTGATGCTAATAGGGAGATTAGAGATTTTTTCATTCTTAGCAATGTTCTCCAAATCAATCTGGATGAAAGATTAAATAACACAATATATCAATATTGCAAATCCTAATAGTAATATTGTAAAATAGTGATGGAATAACTGTTTCTCAAAACGTCAAGCCGATAAGCAATTCAGCAATATTAACTCTTCGTCGTGTGGGATTACATTTCCAACAGAACAAAATAACATATACTGCACAACGAAAATTAGAATCAAAAGACAGTCCGTCGTGCGGGATATGTTATCCCGCATGACTTTATTATTAGGATTTTCAATCCGACTCTTATTCATTATTAATTCTTTTCTGCAAATATACAATTTCTTATTTAATAGGAATATCTTGCGGATTATAAATCCTTATAGTAGTATAGTGCGGGAGTATAAATCCCGCACGAAACGAAGTATAAATCTCTGAAAATAAGGTTTTAATCTAAGGTTATTAGGCTTTGAACTTTTTAAACTTGATTTTGATGTATGGATCATGCCATGATCTTGGGTAAATCATCCCATGATGTGGAATAGATCATGGGATGATCTCAGTCATATCATGGCATGATTCTAAGATTGAAACGAAGTTTAAGTAGATTGAAATAAGGTTTGGGGAGATTAGAATAAGGTTTGGGGAGATTAGAATAAGGTTTGGGGAGATTAATGCTTTGTTTTTAGAAAATTATATCCTCTTTAATTGTGTGGACAATAGATATTAAACAACTAAATTAAAGTACTTTAGAAAGTAATCCCCAAATTCAAACTCATTGAATAAGAGTTTTTAATTTCATTAGTATATCCAAAATAAAGATCATAATAATTAATAAATTCCTTTTGCTGAACTTCAATTTCAAATCCAAGATACAAAGCTGACTTTTCATAAATCCTTATACAAACACCAACGGCAGGATTGAAAAGATAGCCTATATTGACAAATGAACTAAAAGGACTGAAATTATAACCAGCACTAAATGAGAAATAAGGAGAGACCTTTCTATCCAAAAAATTAATCTTTAAGTCAAAAAGCAGAGGCGTGAAAGCATTAGATTCATCAAAATAATAACGCAAACCAGTTCCAACTCCAATAGAAACGTAGGGATTAAACTGATAGCCATATATCAAATTAGCCTTAAACCTATCCAAACCATATTCGCCAACGCCAACCTGATAAGCAGGCTCAAATACACCTTTGAAACCCTTTTTTAATCCCACATTATTTTGTCCATAAGAGCTAAGAATCACAAATAGGAATAGAAATGCAAGTAAATATCTTTTCATAGTTTATTTATTTTATAGGTTGATTTGTCCTTCAAATACTCTTTCTACCTCTGCTTGTAGGTAAATGTTGGAATAAGTGTTTTGTGGGGTTTTAGTGAAATAGACTTTTAATTCCCCTCCTTTTGAATGAATGGTTATTGGTGAAGATGTTATCTTGTGCTTTTCGGCATAGGCAATGGCTGAGGCTGTTACTCCTGTTCCACAAGAAAGGGTTTCGTTCTCCACTCCTCTTTCATAGGTTCTAATTTTTAGTTCTGAATTGCTGATTGCTTGAATAAAATTTGCATTGGTGCCATTATGCTCTTCAAATCGTTTATCATAGCGGATTTTTCTTCCTTTTTCAATTATATCAATTTGAGAAATATCTCCTATTTCCTTAACAAAATGCGATGTGCCAGTGTTAAGATATTGCCCATCTTCATATTCAACGATTTTCCCTACGTCTTGAAGGCTTAGTTTAATTATATGCTTATTGCCTATTTGAGATAATATTTCGGCATTATGCAATCCGTCTGGGGCAATAAATATTGTTGAGGACTCAATCAGGTTAAGACTTTGTGCAAACGCCACTATGCTTCTTGCTCCATTGCCACACATCATTTCTGTTGAGCCATCGGGATTATAGAATTTCATTTCAAAATCGGCTTCTTTGCTGTTTTCCAATAGGATTAAACCATCGGAGCCTATTCCAAGCTGTCTGTGGCAAAGTTTTTGAACCTCTTCTTTGGTAAGGCTTATCTCCCTTTTCCAATTATCAATAAGGATGAAATCGTTTCCTGTGGCTTGGTATTTTACAAAAGAAATGGTTTTCATACTCTTTTAGAAATTATATGTTGCATTGAGGGCAAGCTTATAACCTTTAACTCTTTTTGAAACATCATTAAACTTTACATTCTGATACTCAACGCATAGAGAAAGAGAAAACTTAGAATTGATAGTGTATTCCAATCGTGGTGAAATTCTATAGTAATTATCAATATTCATTCCTAATCCATAAGCGTTAATATAGCCTTTTGTGTCAATATCTAAGTTCATTGTGTAGCCCAATAATAATCCTGGCTTAAAGTCTCCAATAGTTAAGGTGTAATCTAACCATGAAGCGAATGTTGTTGTAGGGTGGTAGTTGAACTTATTATTTATTGTGTCAAATGCCGATTCGTAGTATCCTCCCAATATGGTCATATCGTTGAGGTTGTCGCCAATTATAGCCTGCGATTTCAGGTCGTGGTTCTTTACTTTGTAGTTAAAATATGCAGATGTGGAGAAATTATACATTGTTTCGTTCATCCTAAGGGTTTGATTGTTCGGAGTAAGGAAGGTTTCTCTTGGTTTTATTGCCTTAAACTCCCCTCCTATTCCTGCAAAGAAATTATCCGAAACATATTGCAAGTGAAGGTTTGTTATAGGAATGAAAGACCTTATTTGCTGAGTATAGTCCTTTGAGTTGCTTACCCCAATCGTTGCATAATCTCTTTGAAAGGAAAGAACAGAAAGTATATTTAGTTTCTCTGCTGGCTGATACTCTAATCTTATTTGATATAGTCTTCCGAAGGGATGAAAGGGTGCTCCGTTGTGCATTTCTTTGTTTGAAGGCATCATTTGAGGCAATGTCATTGGGTTCCAATATTGTCCTACTAAAAGCTGGGCTTTCTCCCAATTAGTTTGAATATATGCATGCCTTAGTCTGAGGTAGTTTGCCATTCCATCGGCTTGCCCTGTGAAATCCACCTCAATTACTCCGAAAATATCTGCTCCTTTTGTTTTGCCGAAGTTTAGTTTTGTCCCTATTCGAGTTGTGGAAACAGAAAAATAGTGATTGTCAACTGCATTTAGGTCTTCGCCTTTCTCATTCAAAAGAGGTGGAAGCGGATAAAGCGAAAACAATCCATCAACTACTGCATAATTCTTACGAGTATTGTAGAAATATTGTGCATTTACGTATCCATAAACATCATAGGTAAATCCTGCTGTTTCTTGAGAAAAGGCATTGAAGGTTATTAGGCTGATAAGGGAAAGAATTATTATCCTATAAGTTTTAATCATTTGTTTTTTATTTCTTTTTAAGGTTAGCAATTGAAAGTATTACTCCGAGAGCCACTCCTAAAAGGGCTGCAAATAATACTTGGAATTCCTTAGGGAGCATAAAGGTTATTGTGTGTGCAGGATACCAGAAAAATGGTATGGTCTTTTTGAACACAAATCCCCATTGAACCTTCCAATTGAGGTTTTCAATTATCCTTCCAAACGGAATTGGGGAAAAGAACTTAGTGAACGAACCTTTGTTTTCTAATATATGAGTGTCAGTTACCTTATGAACAGTCATAAAGACCGGTGCAAAGAAAGTATTCATAAAGATTGAAACAGAAAAAGCATAGAGCAGCTTTATTCCAAAGGATTGCTCTGCAAGATTTGCACCACTAATATTTAAACCAAAATAGTCAAATAGTCCAAATGTTCCTCTTGCAAATAGTCCCATAGCAACCGAAATCACAACTCCCAATATTCCCCAAACGAAGGCTCTTGGCAATAGTCCAAATCCTTTTTCGTTATATACACCTTTTGATATTCTTAATCCAATACTTTCTCCTAAGGTTGCCAATATAGCAAACTTAAAGAAGGCTAAGAGGAAATACCTCCAATCCTTTGCTCCACTCCATTGCATAAACCAATTTCTCAAAGGCTCAATTGCAATAAATAGAACAATCACCCCAATTACTATCAGGGTGATTAATATATCATTTCTTTTCATTAGTTTTGTACTATTTCTTCTTGTTTGTTAGTTAACTGGCTTTCCAGTTCTGCAATTCTCTTGTTTGAACGTACAATTTGCTTATTAGCTTGTGAAAACTTGAGCGATATAGCGACTGTATTATACACAATTATTATGGCTGCTGCAACAACAATTGCAAAACAAATCCAATACTTAAACTCTTCCAATTCTGGAGAGTATTGCAAGAGAAACATTGCTATAATTAATACTGAGGAAACTATGTTCCATAGAACTTTCTTATTCATAGTGATATATTTTATTACTTTTCTATTCTAATACGAGCATCAACTGCAACAACAGCATTTGCTGAACCCAATAGAGGATTTAAGTCCATTTCAGCAATTTCAGGAGCTGCCTGAACCAATGCACTTACTCTTGCAATTTGGTCAGCATATAAGTCTTCGTTAACAGGCTCTTGTCCGCGAACTCCTTGAATAATCTTATAGCTTCTTAGGCTTTTAATCATTTGCTTAGCTTCTGCAATTCCTATAGGAGCAAGATTTGATTGAACATCTTTAAGGACTTCAATAAATATCCCTCCTATTCCACAAAGAACCTGATGCCCGAAAAGAGGAGTACGCATTGCACCAATGTATATTTCTGTTCCAAAGAGCATTTGAAGGGTTTGAACTGCGTAAGTGTCTTTAATCTTCATTAGTCTATCAAACTCTCTTCTAATTGTTTCTTCATCTTTTACGTTAAGAACAACTCCTCCAACATCACTCTTATGAACAGGACCAACAACCTTCATCACCAAAGGATAGCCATACTTTTGTGCAAAAGCAATAGCATCTTCAACCTTATCGGAAGAAACCTCATTTGAATGTTTTATGCCTGCTGCATCAAGCAATTGATACATTGGTTTTGTGTCTAAATAACCATCTTCTACGCTATCAATAACTTCTCTAACTCTCTTAACATCTATTTCAATAATATCTTTTGCATCAACGCTTGGCTTAGGAGTTGATTTTATTTTAGCTAAGGATGTACCAAAAACTGTTTCTTCTGGGAAATAGCTATTCCCTTTTGAAACAAAGTCTTGAACCTCATCTTTTGCAACAAGTGTTGAAGGCATAATTGGGAAAATCGGTTTCTTCGAGGTTTTCAGCTTTTGATCAATTACTGCATAGGCATCAAAGATTTTATCTAATCCTGGCGTTCCAAATATAATGCACATTGCGTCTATATTATCAAAGTCATTATTACAAGCGTCAATAATCTTTCCTAATTGCTCTGGAGTACCTGTTGCCAAAAAGTCAATTGGGTTACCAACAGATGAGCCAGGGAAAAGTTCAGCCAAAAGCTTATCAGCCTTCTCTCCTTCTATATGAGGAACCTCCATTTTACCTCTACTTAAAGCATCGGTTAGCATAACTGCTGGTCCTCCTGCATGAGTTATGATTGCAATATTCTTTCCTTCAAATTCAGGATAAGTAAAGATTGAGCCAATTGTAATTAACTCTTCTCTTCCATTGCAACGAACAATTCCTGCTTTACGGAAAAGAGCATCAACTGCAACATCCGGAGAAGCTAAAGCTCCTGTATGAGATGAGGCTGCCCTTGAACCTGCCTCTGAACCTCCCGATTTGATTGCTGCAATTCTACAACCTTTCTTATATAGGGATGAAGCATGTTTGAGGAGTTTTGAAGGGTTCTTAATATTTTCTGCATACATCAAAATAACCTTTGAAGAAGTTTCTGGATCATAAACCTCATCGTGATACTCCAATATATCTTCTATACCCAATTGAGCAGAGTTGCCAACACCCCAACAATGATTGAAGTGTAGCCCTTGCTGCATTCCAATATCCATAATAAAACATCCTGTTGCTCCTGAACCTGTAATGAAATCAACTCCTCTTGAAGATGATTTTGGGAATGGTTTAGAAAATATTGCACGATGATAAGGGGTAAATATTCCTGTGCAGTTTGGACCAATTAAAGAACCATTATTATCTTCAATTATCTTTACTATTCTTTGTTCAAGTTCTTTTCCTTCTTGGCTTTCTTCACCAAACCCTGCAGAAATAATTATATATGCTTTTGTTCCTTTTTCTTGAGCCAAAACTCTTACTGTTTCTTCAGTAAACTTTGCTGCAATTGCAATAACAGCCATATCAACTTGAGGAACCTCATTAATATTATGATAACATTTTACACCTTGGATTTCGTCTTCCTTAGGGTTTACAACATATAAATTTCCTTTAAAATCACCCTCAATAATGTTTCTCAAAACTGCTCCCCCTGGTTTTGTTGTGTCATTTGAAGCTCCAACAACCACAATACTTCTTGGATTTACCAATTCTTTAGTAACTTTTGTACTCATATCTTAATATAGTTTTTAATTTATTATTATATATCAATTTAACATGCAAAGGTATGAAATAAATGTAAATAATCTAACTTAAACAGCCATTAATTGCAAAATTTGGCTCTTCTAAAAATAATCCTTAACTTTGCCACTTCTTAATATTAACATATTTAATACATAAATTTATATATATGAAAAGGATTGAAATCAATCAAGCAGTTGACCTAATACAAGATGGAATGACAATAATGGTAGGTGGTTTTTTGGGAGTTGGGGCTCCTGATGACATAATTAAAGCCATTGTTAAAGCTGGGAAAAAAGACCTAACAATAATTTGCAATGATACCGCATTTCCAGAATGTGGAAGTGGGTTATTAGTTGCTAATCGTTTGGTTAAGAAAGTTATTGCTTCACATATAGGGACAAATCCAATTGCTGGAGATATGATGTTGAGTGGAGAAATGGAGATTGAGCTTGTGCCTCAAGGAACACTTATTGAACAAATTCGTTGTGGTGGTTCTGGTTTAGGTGGAGTTTTAACTCAAACAGGCTTGGGAACAATGGTTGAAAACGGAAAACAAATTATCAATATTGATGGAAAAGATTTTCTTTTGGAAAAACCTTTAAGAGCCGATATAGCATTAATTGGAGCAAGTATTGCAGACTCTTTTGGAAATCTTGTTTATAGGGGAACAACAAAAAACTTCAACCCTTTGATTGCTATGGCAGCAGACGTTGTTATTGCACAAGCAAGTGAAGAGGTTGAGAAGATTGAACCTCACGAAATTCATACTCCTTATTTATTCATTGATTACTTAGTGAAATAATTGATATAACATTTTAATACATAAAAAAACTATGAGTACAAAATCAGTAATTAGAGTTAGAATGAGCATGCACGACGCTCATTACGGTGGAAACCTTGTTGATGGAGCAAAAATGCTTAATCTTTTTGGTGATGTTGCAACAGAACTATTAATAATAAATGATGGAGACGAAGGACTTTTCGTTGCTTACGATAATGTTGAATTTTTAGCTCCTGTATATGCTGGGGACTTTATTGAAGCAGTGGGAGAAATTACCTCAACTGGAAATTCTTCAAGAAAAATGAAATTTGAAGCACGTAAGGTTATTGCTCCAAGAACAGATATTTCTCCTTCAGCAGCCGATGTTTTGGAAGAGCCAGTAGTTGTTTGCATAGCAACAGGAACCTGCGTAGTTCCAAAGCAGTGTCAAAGAAAAAATAAATAATAAAACTTAAATAGAATCATGGAAAAATTAATTATAACCGCAGCTATTTGCGGTGCAGAAGTACTTAAAGAACATAATCCTGCTGTACCATACACAGTTGAAGAATGTGTTAGAGAAGCTAAGTCGGCTTATGATGCTGGTGCCTCACTTATTCACCTTCACGTTAGGGAAGATGATGGAACTCCAACTCAAAGCAAAGAGCGTTTCAAAGTAATTATGGATGCAATCAGAAAAGAATGTCCAGATGTAATTATCCAACCTTCAACAGGTGGAGCAGTTGGAATGACTGACGATGAACGTTTGCAACCAACAGAACTAAATCCAGAAATGGCTACATTAGATTGTGGTACTCTTAACTTTGGAGGCGATGAAGTGTTTATGAATACAGAAAACACTATTAAATACTTTGGTGACAGAATGATTGAAAGAGGTATTAAACCAGAGTTAGAAGTGTTTGACAAGAGTATGATTGAAATGGCTCTTCGTCTTCACAAGAAAGGACATATCCAAAAACCAATGCATTTTGACTTTGTTATGGGTGTTAATGGTGGAATTGGTGGAGATATAAGAGACTTTGCTTTCCTTAGAGGTTCAATTCCTTCTGATGCAACCTATACAGTTGCTGGCGTTGGTCGTTTTGAATTCCCTCTTGCTGTACTTGCCATTATTGATGGTGGACACGTTAGAGTTGGGTTTGAAGACAACGTATACCTTTCAAAAGGAGTTTTAGCAAAGAGTAATGGAGAACTTGTTGCAAAGGTTGTTCGCCTTGCAAAAGAGTTTGGAAGAGAAATTGCTAACCCAACCGAAGCAAGACAAATATTAGGTTTAAAGCCTTTATAATATTTTTTCATAATAATATACTAAGCGAGCAGATGAGAAATCTCCTCGCTTTTTTTGTATTCCCAATACAACACTAAAAGAGAAAACTAACTCTTCGTTTTAATTTACTAACTCTTCGTTTTAATTTTTTCTTTCTTCGTTTTAATTTTGTGAAATAAGATTATAAATTTTAGTTGTTTGACCTTAAAATTCCTAACCTAACAACCACAATTAAACAACCATCATCAACAGACCGACATTTTACAGTCTTAATTTTTGCAACTTTGTATCAAGACAAAGTTGGGAAGAATAGAAGATTTTATTACTTTTGAATATAGACAAAAGAAAGTAAAAAAACATTATCTTTGCAGAAAATAAAAAGGAAATGCAGGTTAATCTCTTAGATACTAAGATTGAATTCTTGAAAGGCGTTGGAGAAAAGAAGGCTAAGGTTCTTAACAAGGAACTTAATATAACTACTTACCGAGACCTTATCTCCTATTACCCTTATCGCTATGTGGATAAAAGCAATTTTATTCAAATAAAAGATATTCAATCGGAAGAGGTATATATACAAGTAAGAGGAAAGATAGTTGGGATGGAAGTGATTGGCATTGGGCAAAAAGGAAGACTGTCGGTTAAACTTGTAGACCAGACAGGAATGGTTGAGCTGGTGTTTTTTAAAGGGATAAAGTGGATAAAAGAAAGTTTGATACAAGGAAAGGAATATGTGATTTTTGGCAAGCCTAATCTTTTTAAGGGAGCCTATAATTTTGCTCACCCCGACATAGAACCTTTAGAAACCTATCTCTCTTCGCAAGAAATACATACACAAAAATTCTCCCCTCTCTACAATACCTCCGAAAAGATGAAAAATTCTTTCCTCAACTCCAAAGCAATATCTAACCTTATGCGTACCCTCATTGCACAGGTTAAGGGATATATAATTGAAAGCCTACCAAATTACATAGTTGAGAAATATCATTTGATTTCTCTTGAAGAGGCTCTAATTCAAATACACTTCCCAACTTCCACTGAACTACTCTCAAAGGCAAAAACAAGACTAAAATTTGAAGAACTATTCTTTATGCAACTTGAACACCAACTCCTAAAAACCATAAGGGTTGAAAAGTCGCAAGGATTAATATTCTCAAAGATTGGAGACTCCTTTAATGATTTCTTTAATACCTATCTGCCTTTTACTCTTACAAATGCTCAAAAAAGAGTGGTAAAAGAAATAAGGAACGATGTTAGAACGGGGCATCAGATGAATAGATTGCTTCAAGGAGATGTTGGGAGTGGGAAGACATTGGTTGCTCTAATGAGTATGCTGATTGCAAAAGACAATGGGTTTCAAGCAACAATTATGGCTCCAACCGAAATACTCGCACAGCAACATTTTGTTTCAATCAAGAAATTCTTAGGCGATATGCCAATTGAGGTTGCTCTTTTGACAGGAAGTACTTCTCAAAAAGAAAGAAATAGAATATTACCACTATTGGAAGAAGGAAGGATAGATATTATTATTGGTACTCACGCCCTATTGGAAGACAAGGTCAAATTCTCCAATTTGGGACTATGCGTTATTGACGAACAGCATCGATTTGGAGTTGAACAAAGAGCTAAGATGTGGACAAAGAACCATATTGCACCTCATATTCTTGTAATGACAGCAACGCCCATACCACGGACACTTGCAATGACAGTCTATGGAGACTTGGATATTTCTGTAATTGATGAATTGCCACCAGGAAGAAAGCCTGTTCAGACAGTTCATTTCTTCGACAAGGACCGACTAAGAGTGTTTGCCTTTATGAGAAAAGAAATTAAGGCAGGAAGGCAGGTTTATGTTGTGTATCCTCTAATTAAGGAGTCCGAAACCTTAGACTTAAAAGATTTAATGGACGGCTACGAAAGCATAGTTAGGGAATTTCCACTACCAGAATTTCAGATAAGCATAGTTCATGGGAAGATGAAACCTCAGGACAAGGAATATGAGATGGATAGGTTCAAGAGAGGAATTACACATATTATGGTTTCCACAACAGTAATTGAGGTTGGAGTTGATGTTCCCAATGCTTCTGTTATGATAATTGAAAATGCAGAACGCTTTGGACTATCACAATTGCACCAACTAAGAGGAAGAGTTGGAAGAGGAGCCGATAAATCCTATTGTATTTTAATGAGTAGCTACAAACTCTCTTCTGAGGCAAAGGAAAGAATAAGTGCTATGTGTGAAACCAATGATGGATTTGAGATTTCCGAAATAGACCTTCGCCTTAGAGGACCAGGCGACATTGCTGGCACAAAACAAAGCGGCTTATTTGACTTAAAGATAGCCAATATAATTAAGGACGAGCCAATACTCAAAGCAGCCAGAAGCATAGCAATTGAAATAGCAGAGCAAGACCCAATGCTACACAACCCACATAACCTTAAACTAAAAGAATACTTCCAAAGAACCAAACCCTCATTTGACTTCTCTCAAATTTCTTAAAGGATATTCCCATAGTATTTTAACCTAACTTTATTTACTTTTCAATCCAATAGGTTTATTTTTATTCAAAGGAAACCAAACCTATTAGAATATGTAGGGATTAATGCTTGTAAATCATTAAATCAAATACTAATCTATCATCCTAATTCAGGACAATAATCCAATATGCGAAGAATTAATAGATAAATTCAATGTCTTTAATATCCAAACGAGAGCCTGGTGCTCCCCAAAACATATCGCCATAGGCACTTGAGGAGAGGACAACAATAATATTATCTACATTTGCAGATGGAGGTGCATACTCTTCAATCATTTGGATTTTGTCAAACCCTGTTCCATTAGGGACAAATCGATAGAAAACCAGCTCGCCTCTCATCCCTCCTATCTTCATATATGGTTTTTCTTCAAGCATCTGAGCTGAAGGCTGACCATAGATAAATGGTAGGGTTATTTCCATAAAGCCTGATTCTGATTCAAAGTTTCCTATTGAATCACCTGTCCTAAGCCATGCCACACCAACCCTAAGAAATTTGTTATTATCCTGATTTCTATTCTGTAGCATAAAGTATATCTCACAAGAATCCTTTGAAGGTCTGCCAGATGGGTCATTTTGCAAAATATCTTTGGCGTCCCCATCTTTCATAACCAAGCCAGGCTTATATCTTAGCTTAAATCTTACGGCTTGAGGCTTATTATAGAATGCTGTTCCAAAGTTTATAAGTTTTCTTGGATTGGGGTCGTTTCCGTTTGGCAAATGTGAGAAATTTAAAAGAAATTTCCCTGTAAACAAAGCCCCTGCAACAACGGCAGAATGCATCATTGCACCTGCAGGATAAAGCTTTGTCTCTATTGATGCATAGTCTGAGGTAAGTGCATCGGGCTTTGGATTTACGGAAAAGAAACCTGAAAGGGTGTTTGCTTTGGCTGAATGTTGCCATGGGGAGAAAACATTTGCCTCTCCAGGGAAATAGGCAAAGGTTGTGTTGATTTTAATCTCGTTTCCGTTCTCATCCTTTGCAATTGTCCACTTCTTCATATCCGAATATACCAATTGTAATGGTGCATCTCCATAACTAACCATTATTTTCCAAATCTTAGTAACTTCTTCATCCTCTGCAATAAGTTTTATGAAAACATCCTTTGAGAAATCCTTTAGTTTCAAAGCATCAATATTTGACTTTGCAAGACTTGAATATTTGGCAGAGCTAACAGTAAGATTGCTTATATCCATTGAAATAGGAATTTTAACTTCAACAATTCCTGTGTCCGATTGACCTCCTTCAATTATTCTGTTATCAATCTGTCCCATAATATCAAAAACCAAGATATTACATTCATTTGATTCTTTATAGTATTTTTCATCAACGCATGAAATAAAAATGGTTGATAATAGGAATAGGGATAATAATATTCTTTTCATATATTTATTTTTTCTTCTTCTGTCTACAGATTTACACAAATTTATAGGATTATAATATACAGATTGACATTAAATCTGAGAGAATTTGTGAGAATCTGTGGATAAACAAAACTATATTCCAAAATAATAAGCAAATCCAAAATAGATTTTCAAAAGGTTAAACCTGAAATCTATTGCTAAATCAGAGCCTCCCCCATCATTAATCTCATCCTGCTTAATATAAGTTCTATTATATGAAATCATAACAGGATTAAATGCAAATTCAAAAGCAAATCCTTTTTTCAAGAAATACATAACCCCAGGTGATAGCCCAAGACTTATTTCATGAGTGTTTTTCATTGACTTCTTTATGTCCTTCCCCTCATCATACACATCTCTTGTTAGTGAAGATAGGTAGGAGTAAGAAGCATTTGTTTCATTGAAAACAAAAAATCTATTACTATTTCCGAAAGGAACATAGTTTTTTACCCCTGTTCCAATTTCGAAATTAGAAGTTGCAATACTTGAGCTATATGTTTGTGCATTTATCAAAAGCGGTAGAAGGTTTGATGAAATCTTATAGGTCTGGTCGCTAAAACCATAGTTGACCTTTACTCCCCAAGCAACATTTTCATCAATAAACCAAGAGCCTGATAGAGCAAATTCATAGCTGAGATTCTTTATCTCATCAATATCAACAATAGTTAATAGTCTATCATTCTCAATATCCTTATTTGAAAAACCAACCCTAAATCCAAAATGACTCACTCCTTTATCAAGAATGGATTTTTGAGCATTTGTATTTTGGTCAGTTTGAGAAAAGGAATTAATAGAATTGATAAATAGAAACAGAAATAATAAGTAAAATTTTCTCATGAGATAGTAATTTATATTAACCATATTCATTTAGAAATACAATGGAAAACAAACTTGCATTTCATTTTAATAAGCAAAAATACATAATATATTTTTATATCTGTGAGTAAAGGAGAAAAAAAATATTAATGCAAACTCTAATAGAGTATATACAAAAAAAGGGAGAATGAACTCAATCATCCTCCCTTAAAATCAGGTTGTTTTAACAAATTCTTATTTTACTTCTGCCATTCTAACCATTTCAGGAGCTAATCCTTGAGGATCTACAACTGAAGATTCGATTGAAAGTAAATCTTTATTAACACCATAATTATCAACTAAAAGATTGTAAACATTAACAGCTCTTTTATTAGCTAATTTTTCGTTGATGCTCTTTCCTCCTGTTGAAGAATCAGCATAACCAGTAATGGTGTATTTTCTGTTTGTTGATTTAATGTACTCAGCAATGTATTCAAGATTAGCAGAGTTGAAATCGTCTAATTCAGTTTTTCCAATTTCATAGAAAACTTTAATTCCTTTTGTAGTAGAACCAGTTGATGTAGTTTGTTGTGGTCTATTTTTCAAATCGTTGTTTTCTTTTTGTAGTTGTGCATTCTTTTGTCTTTCTTGTTCTAATGCTTTATTTAACTCATCATTCTTTCTTTGTTGATCTGCTTTTAAAGCATCATTTTGGTTTTGAAGTTCGCTTTCTTTTTGAGCAGCTTTGTTTTGTACTTCTGCTAAAGTTTCAGGAGTAATTCCTTCTTTAAATTCTTTTTCCTTACCAATCTTGTAAGAAAGACCAATAGTTGCACTTGCAGGAACATTAATACGTTTTGCAGGATTTCCATCAATTGCAGAACGAAGTACCGCAGCTTTTAATTCAACATCAACATCTAATCTATCATTAATTCTAAATTGATTAATAATACCTATGTTAGCAGCAAATTCATTATCAGCAATTCCATCTTTTAAAGTTGAAAACCATCCCATTCCAACGAAAGGAATAAGTTCGTATTTTCTTTCTGGATTATATCTATAGAATTGTGAATGGATATTAAATAAGAAATCTGCATGTAGATTCATATAATAGAAATTCATCTTATACGCTCCATCTTCCATTTCATTTGCATCTATATATGGAGTGCTTAATAGATTATAACCCCTTGCGTTAATCCCAGAGAATTGAGCTCTAACTCCCATAACTGGAGTAAACCATTTACCAACCCCAACATTTAATGCAGGGCTAAAGTGATCAATAATTGATCCAGCAGTGTAATATTCTGACAAATATGTTTGGAAACCAACACCAGCTGAGATAAACCAATTATCTGCAAAACTACCAACAAGATAATCTTTAGTAGGTCTTAATTCTGGTTTTGCTACTTCTTCTTGTGCAAAACTAAATACTGAAACAAGCATAAATAAGCTTGCAAAAATAATCTTTTTCATTTTTTCATTTTTAATTTATATTCAATTTTGAATTTTCCTTTGATTAATACGAACAAAAATACAATAAGTTTCTTAATTAGAGATAATTTTTATATAAAAATAACATTAAACACAAACATCAATTGCATAATAGTACTATAAATTAGGCGAATAGAAAGATCTTATTTATTAATCTATTTTATCAATATACTCATCTAACCTAACATATTAAAAGGAAAATCTATTTAATCCGTCAATATTTTCTAATTATAATTCAAATTATTCTTATACCAAGAATACATTTTCTCAATTCCTTCATCAATATCTATTTTATGATGCCAGCCAAGGGAATGGAGTTTTGATGGGTCTGTTAGTTTTCGCATTGTTCCGTCTGGTTTATCTTCATTAAATATGATTTCACCATTAAATCCTACTTTTTGAGAAATTAGATAAGCCAAATCTTTAATAGAAATTTCCTTTCCTGTACCTATATTTATATGACAATTCCTAATCTCCTTAGTATTTTTTGGTTTAAGGTCTTCATAATTCACATTTTCCATTACAAAAACACAAGCATCTGCCATTTCCTCACTCCAAAGAAACTCTCTTAATGGTTTTCCTGTTCCCCAAATCTCAATTGAAACACCTTTATCAGAAACTATAATACCATATTTATTTAACTTTCCTAAAATATCCTCTCTATTTGCATTTCCATCAACTCCTTCAATTGGATATCTATTTAAATCTTTAGCTAAGCCTTCCCAATCATCATTTATCAAACATTTACCTAAATGAGCCTTACGAACTAATGCTGGCAATACATGGCTTTTCTCTAAATTGAAATTATCGTTAGGACCATATAGATTGGTAGGCATAACAGCAATAAAATTAGTGCCATATTGAATATTAAAACTTTCGCACATCTTTAGCCCAGCAATCTTAGCAATAGCATAAGGTTCATTGGTATATTCCAAAGGACTGGTTAGAAGATAATCTTCCTTCATTGGCTGAGGACAAGAGGCAGGATAAATACAAGTAGAACCTAAAAACAAAAGCTTCTTAACTCCATATTTATAAGCAGAGCCAATAATATTATTCTGAATCTGAAGATTATTAAAAATAAAATCAGCCCTATAAATATTATTTGCTACAATACCTCCAACATGAGCAGCAGCCAAAAACACATAATCAGGTCTTTCGCTTTCAAAAAACTCTTCAGTAGCCCTTTGATTGCCCAAATCCAATTCCTCAAAAGAGCGACCAATTAAATTAGAATAACCCTTAGCCTTCAAATTATTCCAAATAGCAGAACCAACCAAACCGTTATGCCCCGCAACGTATATTTTACTATTCTTTTCCATATTTCTTTGTATTTTGTTGAGTTGTTGAGTTGTTGAGACGTAATACAACTAAACGATTAAACGATTAAACAACTAAACACCTAAACCTTCATTCTACTTAAAATACTATTCTTTAATGCATTTAGTTTATTAGATATTAAAAATATAATTTGTTGTGCATTATCTAATTCATAATCTTTTAAGTAACCTAAATCTAAAGATATTAATAATTGGCAATATACTTCCATCAATGAACCATAAGCAATTTCAATAAATCTAATTTGTTCTTTTAAATAAGATCGACTAACTCCTTCTGCAATATTAGAAGGAACAGAAACAGCAGCTCTTTGCATTTGATTAGAAAGCCCAAACTTTTCTAATTCAGGAAATTTCTTAGTAAGACAATATATTAGACTAACTAATTTCCTACTTTCTTGCCAAACCTCTAATTTCTCAAATGAATAAATATGTTTCATAACATCTAACACTTAAACGATTAAACAACTAAACAACTAAACACCTAAACACCTAAACACCTAAACAATCCTCAAATCATTCTCAACCATAATCCTAACCAGTTCCTCAAACGGTGTCTTTGAAGGGTTCCAACCAAGAAGGGTTTTTGCTTTTGTTGGGTTTCCTAATAATTGTTCAACCTCGGCAGGACGGAAATATTTTGGATCAACTTCAACTAAAACCTTACCAGTCTTTACATCAATACCTTTTTCATTGACTCCTTCTCCCTCCCATTTCAGTTCAATCCCAGCATATTTAAACGCTAAGGAACAAAACTCACGAACAGTATGATATTCACCAGTAGCAATAACAAAATCCTCAGGTGTTGGGTGCTGAAGAATCATCCACATACATTCCACATAATCCTTAGCATATCCCCAGTCTCTTAGAGCAGAAAGATTACCTAAGAATAATTTATCCTGCTTACCTTTTGCAATACGAGCAGCAGCAAGAGTAATCTTACGAGTTACAAAGGTCTCGCCCCTGCGTTCACTCTCATGATTAAACAAAATACCATTTACAGCAAACATACCATAACTCTCACGATAGTTCTTAGTAATCCAAAAACCATAAAGCTTAGCCACCCCATAAGGAGAACGAGGATAGAAAGGAGTTGTTTCACTTTGAGGAACCTCCTGCACCAAACCATAAAGCTCAGAAGTAGAAGCCTGATAAATCTTACACTGCTTTTCCATATTCAAAATCCTAACAGCTTCCAACAAACGCAAAGTCCCCACAGCATCCGTTTCTGCAGTATATTCAGGGACATCAAACGAAACCTTAACATGGCTTTGAGCCGCAAGATTATAAATCTCATCAGGTTTAACCTGTTGAATAATCCTAATCAAAGAAGAAGAATCGGTCATATCCCCATAATGAAGATTAACAGCCCTTTCCTTACTCATATCCTTAATCCATTCCTCAAGGTAAAGATGTTCAATCCTACCAGTATTAAAAGAAGAACTCCTTCTCAAAATACCATGAACCTCATAACCCTTTTCCAAAAGAAACTCAGCCAAGAAACTACCATCCTGACCAGTAATCCCTGTAATTAATGCCTTTTTCATATATATTTATTTTATTTGTTTATTCGTTTAGTTGTTGAGTTGTTGAGTTGTTTAGCTCACAAAGATAATATATTTGAAACAAAATCACAGCTTTTTAAGCCAAATAACAATTATCAATGAGCCAAATAATCTAAGATAAATCCTTTTAGCACCCCTAACCCCTAAAGGAGAATGGATTCTTGCTATGCAAGCGGCAAGCCGATAAGCTTC
>ENA-UOOH01001442-UOOH01001442.1-fermentation-metagenome-genome-assembly--contig:-NODE-1442-length-23192-cov-7.962311_pt1 | contig 23192 bp, 21 predicted proteins | sample MGYA00245778_ERZ724025 | MGnify/ENA primary metagenome ERZ724025 (study PRJEB28704, sample SAMN03018313) | fermentation metagenome | biome: anthropogenic terrestrial biome; feature: soil; material... | reverse complement strand
ACTGCGATCACCTAAGCTCATTTTCCGCAGTAGGAGCCCATCAAGTTAATCGCTACAGGACGAAGGGGATGGAACGCAGTCATCCTTCCTTTTTCAGCATGTGCTCAAGAAGGCAATAGACGACAAGAGCGAGGTTCGTGACAAACGCAAGCCCGCTTATCCGCCCATCTGCTTCAAGCACATCAGCTCATTTCCGGAGACATTACCCGGCCTTCACGTGCGGATGGGGACTCACCCTCGACCGTGCATGCGGCAACGGGGGGCGAACGAATAAGTCACCGGGAACGTAGTACCTGAGCTCAAGGCAATCCCCTCTTGACAAATCCCTCTCACAACCGTACACTCAATTATAGATTATTGATAATCTATAGGAATCCGGATGGGCCCCAGTTAGTACGAGAAGACTCAGGCGCAACACTCCGAAAGGGGTCGAGCTGCGATGGATCTGTCTCTGCCATATGGTTCTGAGCATGTGTCGGTCCGCGTGAGGAAGCACTGTCACATTCTCGGAAGAACATCCAGAGCGTCGAGCCACAACGCTCAGGATCAGATAGTTCGCGATGCCATGGAACACCCGCTGCAGGCACCGCGTCTTGCCGATGCTGTTCGCGCCGGCGATAGAGTTGCTATCGTAGTGAGCGACTACACCCGTCCTACAGGCGCAGATGTCTATGCGCCGATGATTCTCTCGCAGCTCATGGAGGCCGGAGTGGCCGCCGAGAACATAGTCATAGTCATCGCTCTAGGCCTTCATCGACCAGCGTCCGATCAGGAGATCGCAAGCATCCTTGGGCCACAAATCCCGGAGCAGGTGAGAGTGGAGAACCACAATCCTGATCAAGGACTGGTTGACCTTGGCGGTGTTCAGATGAACAGGGCTGTGGCCGAGGCCTCTCTTGTTGTGATTACGGGAGCGGTGACGTTCCACCCTATGGCCGGCTACTCAGGCGGATATAAGAGCCTTGTGCCGGGTGTAGCCTCTCGACAAGATATCCTGCACAATCACTTGCTCTATTTCCAGGGTGATCACGCCAACCCTCGCGTTGGGCCTGCGATAGTTGAGAGAAACCCCGTAATCGACGACATTAGGCGCAGAGGGCAGGCGCTCGGGAGGACCGTGTGCCTGAACGTGGTCATGGATGAGCAGCACCGGGTGGCTTTCGCAGCCTATGGAAGTGTGGATAGCGCCTGGTATGCCTGCGCGTCTTTCCTTCGGCACTCATCGATCATCGATATTCCGAAGAGGCTTCCGGTCGTGTTTGCATCAGCCGGCGGGTTCCCCTGCGACTTCTCTTTCTACCAGAGCATGAAGACCCTTACCAACTCGGCCTTGGCTTGTGAACCGGGGGGCACCCTGATTGTGCTGTCGGAGTGCAGAAATGGGTGGGAACTCAGAGATGAACTCATCGGCATGTTCTCCCTTCCGCTCAAGGAGATCGCACGGCAGGTCAAGTCCGACTTCCGTATGGACGCGCTTGCAGTGTATATGGCGGCTCGAGTGATCAAGAGCAGGTGCGTGTTCCTGTTTTCATCGCTACCCGCTGATCAGGTCCGGAGGGCTGGTATGGAACCAGTGAACTCCCCGACTGAACTGGAGAGGATCATTGACATGTTGCCTACGTGCGAGATCGCTGTGTTTCCCGAGGCTACGTCATTTCTGCCAGCCTGGCCGGGCTTTTCGTAGAGCCTTGCGCCTGGATCCCTATAAGTACTGCACTACCGCAATGCGACTTTGGAGCTGCAAGGATTGAGGGATGCTGCATGAGTCACGAGATTGCATATCGCGGGTTCCGGATATGGGAGGCTGAGGTTGGGGTCGTTTCCAACTACCGAGCCGTTGTCGATGACAGAGAGTACTTTTTCGGTGAGGGGCAGCAACTCCATTCGCTTCTCAGCAATTTTCGCAGGATTGACTCGATACCGTTTTCCAACGCGCATCACGTATATTTGCACATTTTCGATAATACTCTGAGCTCGGTACAGACATGCGTTGATGGCAATGGTGTGTATGTCTCGGGCAATATCGCTGAACTCGAGAGCTCGAGTACCGACAAGAGGCAGACGATATTCGGGAACATGGGACTCTTCACGAAACTGTGCGTCAAGGCCCTTGAGATGACTGGTCTGTACACGTTTCACTCAACGTCTATGTACTGTCCGGCAGAGGATACGCTCTACATGATCCTCGGGGGGTCGGGCAGCGGCAAGAGCGCGGTGCTTCTGGCAGGGCTGGAAAAGGGCTTCCAGTTGTTCGGATCCGAGCTGACGCATTTCAGCTACGGTGAGGGGCGACTCAAGTTCTTCAAAGGATCAGTCTACCAGAACTGCCGTGTGGGCAACCTTGTGAGCGACTTTCCAGGCCTGATAGAGCGGTTCAGAATACGGGGCCTGCCTTCTGATGACATATGGCATTCCTATAGGTCTGTCGATATGAGAGATGCTCAGACTGCTCTGGATGTACTAGACAACCCCAATGTTGTGGCGATCTTCCCCCGAATAGAGGCCCGAGTCGACTCGCCGGAAGTGTCCTCGGTGAATTCAGGCAGCATAGTGACTGATGTACTCACCAGCCTGTGCGACAAGGTATCTCCACCGTCATGGCTGTACGACAGTGTTCTTGTTCCATCTATAGACGACCGGCAGTCGCAGCGGCAAAGACTAGAAGCGGCACAGGCCTTCTGTAATGAGGCTAAGAACCTTGAGTGCTGGAGAGTGATGGCGTCCCCGCGCAACTGCCTGGATAGAGTAATCAGAGATTGCGGCTTTCAGCGGTAGGGCCAAGTCTTGCCCAGATTCCAACAACGGGAGGGACGATCATGGAGAGGCGAACCATGGACAACGTATACAGCATGCCGATTGCGGGGCGGGAAGACCCTCCGCGCACTGCCGGGCTAACGATGGTGATCGACATGGGATCAGGTGTTGCGGCCACGTCAGACCTGGTAAGGTATGCAGGACGGTACATCGACATAATCAAGATTTCCTCGGGGAGCGCCGCTCTCTACCCAGATGCGGTGCTTCGAGACAAGTTGGCGGTCATCAAGTCTGCCGGCATCAAAACAGAAGCCGGCGGGTCGCACTTCGAAGTTGCTTACTGGAAGGGGCGATTCGAGCAGTTGGTGACTCGGTTGCTGGAACTGGGCGTCGATTTCGTCGAGATTGCCGACGGCCATCTTCCTCTGCCGCATTCCGATAGGGTTGGCGCCATCAAGCGGGCCAAGCAGATGGGAATAGGGGTGGTTACCGAAGTCGGCAAGAAGCTGCCCGAGGAGAACATCAGAGCGCTGAAAATGATCGACCAGATAAACGAGGACATGGCTAGCGGAGCAGACATGGTTATCGTCGAAGGCAAGGCCAGCGGGAAGGACGTGGGGATTTTCAATCCCGATGGCTCCATAGACCAGAGTGAACTGGAATCGCTGCTCGAGGGCGGCGTACCGCTGGAGAAGATCATGTGGGAGGCTCCGCTCAGAGAGCAACAGCAAGCTCTTATTCTCAGGTTCGGAGCGAATGTCAACATAGGCAACGTATTCGCGGAAGAGGTTTATCCTCTGGAACTGATGCGAAACGGGCTCATGCTAATGCCCCTGATTGATGCTTACCGCAGAGAGCAGAATGGAGGGGTCCGGTCGTGAGGAAGCTTGGCGCTCAGGAATTGTCGGTCAAGGCAAGCAAGCTGCGCATGATGGCTATCGATATGATTGACAAAGCTGGCGGAGGCCACATCGGTGGATCGTTTTCGGCCATGGATATCCTGACGGCGCTGTACTTCAACGTGCTTGACATTGACCCGCAGGACCCGAACAAGCGTGATCGAGACCGCTTCATCTTGTCGGCGGGGCACAAGGCTGCGGCCTACGTGCCGGTACTAGCCGAACGCGGGTATTTCGCTGTCGAATTGCTCGACACCTTCAACCAGCTGGACAGCCCGTTTGCCATGCATCCCGACATGAACAAGATCCCGGGCTGCGACATGAGCACTGGAAGCTTGGGACACGGCTTGCCGGTTGCCGCAGGCATGGCACTGGCACTCAGGATGGACAACCTCAGCTCCCGTGTCTTTGTGCTGATGGGCGATGGCGAGATTCACGAGGGGACTGTGTGGGAGGCCGCGATGGGCGCTGCGCATTTCGGTCTTGAGAACCTCATTGCTATTGTCGACTATAACAAGTGCACCATGGATGGGCCCATCGACAGTGTCATGCCGCTAGAACCTATTGAGGAAAAATGGCGTTCCTTCGGTTGGGGAGTAAGGCGAATCGATGGAAATGACATGCAGCAGATACTCGAGGCTTTCAGCGGTCTTCCCGAGTCGGATGGCAGACCCACCGTGGTAATCGCCGATACCGTCAAAGGCAAGGGCGTCCCATCGATAGAGGGCGACTACCACTGGCACTACGGCCGACTAAGCGACATGCAACGCAGAGAGGCCGAGGCCGCGCTGAGGAGGGGGATGTAAATGGCCGGCACGTCCTTGAGCATGAAGGACATCGAGAACTCGTCTATTCGTGACGTCTTCGGTAGAGCCTTGGTCAGCATAGGTGAACGCGTGCCTGAAGTAGTGCTCCTGGGGGCTGATGCCATAGGGTCTACACGAGGCGCTCTTTTCGCTAAGCAGTTTCCCGAACGTACTTTCAACTTCGGCATCGCAGAGCAGGAGATGGTGGCGGCGGCAGCAGGCTTTGCTACCTGCGGCAAGATTCCCATTGCCACGGCCTACGCATTTCTGCTGTCGATGAGGGCGTGTGAACAGGTACGGACCGACATCTGCTATCCGAATCTCAACGTCAAACTCATGGCGACCCACGCCGGGATATCCATGGCCACTGGCGGCACCACGCATCATGCCACTGAAGACATCGCTATCATGAGAAGTTTTGCTAACCTGACCATCATCGTTCCTGCCGATGCTCTCGAGACTGTCAAGGCAGTGGAGGTGGCGGTGGAGCATAGTGGCCCTGTGTACCTGCGGATGGGGCGCGGAGAGATTCCCAACGTGCACTCCAGGGACTATGAGTTCGTCATTGGGCGATCTATCTGCATGCGAGCAGGCGGCGATGTTTCGGTCATAGCCTGCGGCACCATGGTGGCTGAAGCCATTGCTGCTGCTGAGAGTCTGGAGAAAGAAGGCATAGGTGCAAGGGTCATCAACATGCACACTATAAAGCCGCTCGATCAGGAAGCGGTTGTCGCGGCCGCGCTGGAGACTGGAGCCATAGTCACGGCTGAGGAACACAACATCGTCGGCGGACTTGGTGAAGCGGTCGCCGGAGCGGTTTCTGAACATGCTCCGGTACCGGTGATTCGTGTGGGTGTGCGAGACTGCTACTGCGGTATAGGACCCGAGGATGGCCTCAGGAGGAAACTCGGCCTCACATCCGAGAGCATTGTAAGTGCAGTAAAACGGGCTGTGTCGCTCAAGTCGTCAAGGAACCGTTAGGGGGGAGCGATATGGGGAGGGGCGTCTGGAACAAGCTGCTTAGGGTGGACCTGAGCGCGGGCACCGTGGTTGAGGAACCTATTGCTGACGCACTCTTCAGGAAGTACGTGGGGGGCGCCGGCATCGGAGCTCTGATACTCAAAAGCGAGGTCCCTGCTAGCGTGGCGCCGCTGGATCCGGAAAATCGCCTTATTTTCGCAACCGGGCCCTTCCAGGCGTCCAGGATCCCTGGTTCAGCCAAGTTCTCAGTTATCTCAAGATCGCCTCTGACGGGCATATTCGCTGATTCCGCCGCAGGAGGCAGATGGGGGATCACTCTCAAGAAGTGCGGCTACGATGTGCTCGTTGTGCAGGGACGAGCCCGAAGGCCATGCTACATACGCATCACCGAAGGACAAGCGTCGATAGAGGACGCCGGCGATCTGTGGGGCTTTGACTCTTTCCAGACGGCCAGGTGCCTCAAGGAGCGTCATCCGGACTGCTCTGCGGCGGTCATCGGGCCCGCCGGCGAGCATTACATAGGCATGGCAAACATAGTAGTGGACTCGTTCTCTTTCGCTGGCCGTTGCGGGCTGGGCGCAGTGATGGGATCGAAGAATCTCAAAGCGGTAGTGGTGAACGGGCATCGCGAGGCGCCTGTTCATGATCAGCCACTCCTTACGTCACTGGAACGCGGGTATCGAAAGAGCGTGGCCCAGGCAGCCATGGCGTTAAGGATAGACGGAACCGTAGGCGGACTGACGCCGGGGGCCAGGGCCGGCAATCTGCCAGTTAGGAACTGGCAGGAGGTCGGATGGGATGATCAGGCCGAGCGGATCGGCCATCCTGGATATGCCAGGACGCTCAAGCCCAGGCCGAAAGCGTGTGCTAACTGCCCTGTGGCATGTCACCGGCATGTCGCCGTCACATTCGACGATGGGTATGAGTACGAAGGGCCGGGCCCTGAGTATGAGAGCTTGGCTATGCTCGGGTCCAACTGCTGTATTGACGATCTGGAACTGCTTGTGAAGGCTACGGATTTCTGCAATAGGATGGGCCTTGACACCATATCTGCCGGGAGTTGTGCATCGTTCGCCATGGAAGCGCTGGAGAAGGGGCACACGCGCGGGCACAGACCGGGCTACCCGTTGACGTGGGGGAATGGCGATGCCCTGATGAGTTTTCTCGGAGAACTGGCAACAGGTAGCGGATTCGGAGGGGTTTTCTCAGGCGGCATTGCGCGGGCCTGTGAGCACATGGAACCTGCCGCGCAGGACTACGCATGTCATGTCAAGGGCCTGGAGGTGCCGGGCCATGATCCGAGGGTCTACTACAACCTGGCCCTAAGCTACGCAACTGGGAACCGCGGGGCATGCCACATGCGAGCTTACTCTCAGATAAGCACGATGGGAGCTCTGCTGCCCGAAGCCGGAATAGATAAGCCTCCCGCCCCCAACACTCTGGAGGGGGCCGGGCGCGTGGTCAAAGCGTACCAGGACTTCACGGCCCTCTGTAACGCCTCCGTTATCTGTCAGTTCATGATTTGGGGCGGCTTTGGACTGTCGAGCATGGTCGAAGTGATGAATGCCATTACCGGGTGGGGGATGGATGTTGGACAAGCGATGGAGTGCGGACACAGAATATTCACTGTTCAGCGCATTATCAACAATGGATACGGCATTAGAGGAAAAGACGACCGTCTTCCCATCCGGTTCTTCCAACCATCCGCAGCGGAGCCTCGCAGGGGGCAGGCGCCTGAGCCGTTCACGTCGAGCTTGATGGAGCTGTATCGCCAGCGCGGGTGGGATAGCAGCGGATGCCCAACAGAGGAAACGATAGCTGCCCTAGGGGTGTGAGAGAAATGCAAGTAGGGGTTCATCTTTCGCTATGGACCGACCAGTGGGATGCTCCTGTCGTTGATTACATCGACCGCGCTGCGCAACTCGGCTTCGACTGCGTCGAGATCCCTCTGACCAACCCTGAAGCTGTCGATGTCGAGGCATTGCGTGATCGCCTAGCCTGCAATGGGATATCAGCCTACTGCGGCACGGGCCTGGGGCCAGATACCGACATTACCTCGGAATCCAGCGAGATCCGAGCCCGTGGGCGCGTGCACCTTGCAAGATGCCTGGACATAGCGCACAGGCTTGGCAGCCCAACTCTCGGAGGAGTGATCCATTCAGCCTGGGGCAAGAGGGAACCGGTGCATTCTGATGCACGCAAGTGGGCTGTTCAAATACTGCGCGAGGCGGCCGAGCAGGCGGCTGAATGGAACATGCGACTGGCCCTGGAGTGCATCAACAGGTACGAAAACTCGTTCGTAAACACCGTTTCGCAGGGGCTCTGCCTAATAGACCAGGTTGGCATGCCCAACGTGGGGCTACACCTTGACACATACCACATGAACATCGAGGAACGGTCGGTGGACGCGTCCATAGAATCGGCGGGGCAGCACCTGTACCATATTCATCTGAGCGAAAGCGATCGCGGCTATCCGGGGGGCGGCAACATCCAGTGGGATCTGGTGTTCTCGGCGCTGCGGAACATAGGTTACCAGGGAAGCGCAGTCATCGAAAGCTACGTCCGTCCTGGTGTTCAGTGTGGAACTGACGTGTGTATCTGGAGAGCCATTGAACCTGACATCGATGAGTCGCTGACACGGAGCCTGGAATTCGTACGCTCCCGCATCTTGCGAGCATACTAGATAGCTTTCAATGGGGGATTGCACATGGCGACGATGCCAAGACACAAGCTCAATGTAGGCGTGGTGGGAACGGGTTTTCCGAAGTTCAACCACGCTCTGGGGAAGGCGTATTTCGACGAGATCGCGCGACTTGTGGATTGTAGCTTCGACCAGCCGTCGATCATCGAGGAGCTGGTGATGGACGACTCGGCGTGCGCCGAGGCGATCCGCATCCTCAGTGCTGAAAAGGTGGACGTGCTGATTGTTGTGAGCGCCACCTTTTCTTACGGCGGCTACATCGTGAACATGGCGCGCGGATTACGCGGCATCCCGTTCGTCCTTTGGGGATTACCCGAGCCGGAGGAGCCCAGCGGAAGAATCCAGCTGAACTCCTTGTGCGGCGCCAACGTCAACTCCAGCTTCCTAAAGCGCCTCGGAGTGTACTACAAGTTCATCCTGGGTCGACCTTGCGACGAAAGGGCCTCAAGAGAGCTCAATGAATTCCTGAGGGCTGCGTGGGTGCGCAAGCAGATGGAGAACTCCAGGATCTGCCTCGTCGGCAACCGAGCCCCAGGCTTCTACCTGTCGAACGTGGACGAACTGCGGCTCAGGCGACAGATCGGCCCCGAACTGGTGCACCTGTCCCTGTCAACGCTGATTGCCGGGGCACGTGCTCAGGATGAAGCGGACGTCCACCTTGAGATGAGCAGGATGACGGGTGAAGTGCAGAGCATCACGGCAACGAGCGCGATGTTGAACAAGACGGCTAGGATGAACCTGTTCCTCCGGCAGTACGCCGATGCAAACGGCATCGATGGATACGCCATCAAGTGCTGGCCTGAGCTACAGGAGGAGTATGATTGCTCAATCTGCGCCGCAATCTCCAGGCTCAATGCTGAAGGAATTCCCACAGCCTGCGAGGGTGATATCGGCGGACTTGTTACGATGATGATCATGCATTACCTCACAGGCAGCTCAGTGGCTCTTCTGGATCTGGTCAATGTGATACCTGAGTCCGGGGTCTTGGAGCTCTGGCACTGTGGGGGCGTTGCCCACGACCTGGCGGGGGACCGCGAGTGTTCCGGCTATTGCACACATCCCACCATGGGAGAGTCCATCGGAGCAGCAACTAGCTTTGCAATCAGGTCGGGGCCGGCTACCTGTGCCAGGCTCAGCGAGCTGGGTGACGGCTATCGAATCTTCGTGTTCGAAGCCCAGGCCGAGGAGGTGCCGGTCAACTACTGCGGGAACACGATGCGAGTCCGTCCGCAGATGAGTGCAGGCGACTTAGTTCGCGCCATGGTATATGAAGGCGTTGAGCACCACTACGCAGTGGCCCACGATCACATCGGCTCGGTTCTGGCGGAATATGCAAAGCTCAGTGGCATGAGTGGCTGCCGCTACTGAGCGGAACGTGAAGTCGGCCGACAGTTCTCTGCTAGGAGGATGAAGCTAGATGGTTCGCAGTGAAGGCGTGGCCGCTGTACCACGACGTAGAAGCTGGAAACGTTTCGTAGACAGGAACTATGTCTTGCTTATGTTGCTTCCGTCCTTGGTGATCATGATCGGGCTGTTCGGCGGAGGCCTGTTCTCTGCCGTCATGCAGAGCCTAGGCTACTTCCCCCTGGTCGGCCTCACCAAACTGACCCTTAGGTACTACGTAGAACTAGTAACCGACAGCGGGTTTCTCCGATCGCTCTGGTTCACTTTCTATGTGGCTGCCGCTTCAACCCTCATAGCCTCCGTGATCAGTACGTTTGTGGCGGTGAACATGAAACGAGCTACCGGGGGTAAGTGGCGCCTGATGATGATATACAAGCTGCCTCTGGCAGTACCGTACATGATAGTGATTGTGATGGCCATCGTTACTCTATCAGGAGGAGGTATTCTTGCGAGGGTTCTCTACGCCCTCCGGATCATACAGTCTACGCAGGACTTTCCCAGCCTGCTCTACACATCATCGGGAGCAGGCGTGATATGGGTGTACGTATGGAAATTCGTCGGCTTCATGACGCTTTCGATATATTCCGTCTATGTTGGGATCAACGCCAACCTATTTGATGTGGCCAGAACCCTTGGCGCGTCAACATGGAGGACGTTCTGGCATGTGACGTTTCCGCTGTTGCTGCCGGGAATAGTCTCATCATCGTTGATATGTTTTGCCTTCAGCTTCGGTTCGTTTGAAGTGCCTCTGGTCCTGGGGCCTTCGTTCCCCAACACACTGCCCGTGTTCGCGTACGTCGACTATATGAACGCGGCTAAATACTCTCTGGCGGACGTGCCCCTGCCCATGGCGACAATGGTACTTACGTCGGTCATATCGGTGTTGGTTATGCTTATGTACCGGAATGCTTCAGAACGGCTGAAGGTCATCAAGGGCGGGAGGTGAGAAGCAAATGGCTCGTTCGTCGTCAGCAACCCGCAGCAAGAAGGCGTCCTTCGCGGTGAAGATGTTGTTTGTGCTGATCGCGCTGGCAATCTTGATGCCGGGAATACCGATCATCATCTACTCCGTGAGCCATAGATGGCTATGGCCCGATGTACTGCCCAGCAGATTTACGCTAGACAAGTGGGCATACGTATTTTCACCGGTGTCGCAGGTGATGCCCGCTCTGGTCAACTCACTCATCATTGGACTGCTGGTGAGTGTGATATCGGCAATTATCGGCTTGCCTGCGGCCAAGGTTATGGGTCAACGGAAATTCCGCGGTAAGGCTGCGCTGGAGATGCTCTTCTTGTCGCCGCTGATCATTCCCGAGACCGCAGTGGGTTTGGGAGTTCTTGTGGTCTTCATCAAGCTCGGTTTGGCCAACACGATGCTTGGGGTGATAGTATCACACCTGATACCTGCGACCCCCTACATGATCCGGATGCTGAGCGCGGTGTTCGAAGGGTACGATTCCAACTACGAAGTTCAGGCCCGATCGCTGGGGGCTTCGCCCTTCAAGGTGTTCTGGTACGTTACGTTGCCTATCATAAGGCCCGGGCTTGTGGCTGCTTTTCTGTTCGTGTTCTTGATCTCTCTCAATAACTTTGTGTACTCGTACCTTGTCGGAGGAGGCCTGGTCATCACGCTGCCGCTGGTGGTGTTCAACTACGCATCCCACGGCGGAATGGACTTGGCGGTGGCATCTGCGGCCAGCATCATTCTCACGGCGCCGTGCATTGCACTCTTGGTCATCAGCGAGCGTTTCATCAAGGAAGAATACCTGTCGCTGGGAATGAGTAGATAGCGTGCAACTCGAGGCCATCATTCATGGCGATGGCAGGAGGTGGTGGAGCGGAACCGCATTGTGAGCGGGCGAGTGTACTGTGAACGCGTCATGTTGACCTGAAACCCGACAATCCATCTAAACCTTGGAGGGAGGACTACAGGCAAATGAGAAAGCGAGCCATCCTGAGTTTGGCCATTATTGCAGTGCTCATGTTCATGGTTGCAACGGACGCCGCGGTGGCCTCTAGTGACATTCTGGGTGCGTTGTCAAGGGGAGATTGGGACTATGTTCTGAAGACAGGCCGACAAGAGAAGACAGTCAACTTCGCTATGTGGAGCGGCGATCGTGTCACGAATAGCTGGGTCGATGGGTACCTGGCGAACCTAGTGAAAGAGAAATACGGTATCACACTCAGAAGAGTACCCATGGACGCTCGTGAGTTCGTCAACAAGATCGTAGCCGAAAAGCAGGCCAAAGTGGGCGACACAGGTGGAACCATCGATCTGTTGTGGGTTAACGGCGAGAACTTCAAGACGCTCAAAGAGGTTGGTGGGCTGTTCGGGCCGTACGCGTATGATCTGCCTACCTTTAAGGCATATCTGAAACCGAATCAGCCTGACGTGATGTATGACTTCGGATATCCTATAGAGGGATATGAGTCGCCGTACTGCAAGGCTCAGTTCACCTTCTTCTACAATGCTAAGTACGTCAAAGAACCCTTCAAGAACCTTTCCGAGCTTGCGGCCTGGGTGAAAGCCAATCCGGGGAGGTTCACATATCCCATGCCGCCAGACTTCACGGGCACCACCTTCATGAAGACCATGTTCTACGCGACCACAGGCGGCTATGAACAGTGGCAGGGGGACTTCAAGGCTGATCTCTACGGCAAGAAAGTGGGGCAGACGTGGGACTTTCTCAAAGGCATAGAGCCATACCTCTGGAGGAAAGGCGCCACGTATCCTTCGAGCAAGGCCATGATGGATGAACTCTACGCGCAGGGGGAGATTTGGTGGACAATGTCGTACGGTCCTCTGGATGCGAAGTCAATGATCGCCGATGGGCGATTCCCCGAGTCCACTAGGCCCGTGATCTTCGAGGATGGTTCGCTGAGTAACTCCAACTTTGTCGCCATCCCCTACAATGCGCCCAGGAAGGCCGCGGCTCTTCTGGTCGCGGATCTTCTGTGTTCACCCGAGGTCCAGCTACACAAGTTCGATCCCGAAAACTGGGGTGCCCTGATGTTCTACGATGTGAGCAAGGTCAGCCCGGAGCTCAAGCGCAAGGTAGCAGAAGTGGAGGGCAAGATGGGTCCTTCAGTGCCTGGATCAGCTGTGATGTCGAAATACGCTGTTCCCGAGCCGCATGTGGACTATACCATGGCTCTTGAGAAGGACTGGGTCGACAACGTTCTGAGAAAACGCAAGTAGCATTTGCATCCCGGCGATTGCCGATGCGGCGGCGACGGGCCCTGGCGTGGCAGCCATCCTCACGAGTGCGTTGGCGCACGGGGTTGCCACGTCACCTGCCGCGCCGTGCAGACGGAGGGATCATGTTGAGTACAACAGTCGAAATACGTGGGCTGCGCAAGACGTATTCGGGAACTACCGTAGTGGACATTCCAGATCTCAAAGTGGAGGCGGGAGAGTTTGTCTGCCTTCTGGGGCCTTCCGGGTGCGGAAAGACAACGACCCTGAAGATGATTGCTGGCCTGGTCAACCCCGATTCGGGCGACATTCTGTTCAGCGGCGAGTCAATCATCGACACTCCTCCGGAGAAGCGGAATGTCGGGATGGTGTTTCAGAACTATCTTCTCTTTCCCCACATGGACGTCTTCTCTAACATTGCGTTTGGTCTGCGCATGGCGAATGTCCCAAGGACCCAGATCAAGACGCGAGTTGAGAATGTGGTTCAGCTAGTGAAGCTGGAAGGGCTGGAATCGCGATTCCCCCATGAACTTTCCGGCGGCCAGCAGCAGCGTGTGGCGATAGCGAGGGCGGTAGTGATGGAACCGCGGCTACTTCTCATGGACGAACCTCTGGCAAACCTGGATGCCAAGCTTAGGCTGGAGATGAGATCGTTCATCCTGGAATTGCAGCGAAGCCTCGCGATAACCACCATATTCGTCACACATGATCAGTCGGAGGCCATAACCTTGTCAGACCGAATTGCCGTCATGTTCGGCGGGGTGATATCCCAGTATGACGGCCCGAGGTCAGTATTTGAGATGCCGGCTACAAGAGATGTCGCAGACTTCATCGGAGCCGAGAACATCTTCAGGATAACCGGGGCGGACGGCGCAGGTAGGACGTCCAGGGTCCGATGCTCACTGGGCGAGGTCGCCATCAGTGCATCGAGGATGCCAGATGGCGAGGGCGTTTCCTACGTCGTCTGTCGCCCAGAGTATGTGTGCCTGCTTGACGGACCTAGCGCAGGCGACTGCAATTGCTTCGAAGGCACGGTCACGGAGGCGATATACCAAGGGCAGAGCATGCACTATGTCGTGACTGTGAATGGCCAGCCCATCAGGATACTGTCTGCGCAGGAGACTCCAAGGAAGTCTGGAACCAAGGTGTGGGTGCAGTTCCCGGCGGACCATATCTGGGTGGTTCCGGGCAGGTGACGATCAGGGAGGGTGGATGTGTGAAACGGGTAATCTTTGACTGCGATAACACCATGGGCATTCCGGGAAGGGACGTTGACGATGGTCTAGCCTTGCTGTACCTTTTGGGGCGTGATGATATTGACGTGGTGGGCGTTACGACGACACACGGCAACAGCACGATACAGGATGTCAGCAGGGCTACTAGCATGCTGAGAGATGACCTCAGACTCGACATTCCCGTGTTCACCGGTGCCGGCAGTCCATCCGATGTCGATACGGAGGCTGCTCGATTTCTGGTTGACAAGGCCCGCGAGCTGGACGGCAAGCTGACAGTGCTGGCGACGGGTTCCATGACCAATCTTAAGGCCGCGCAGCGGCTGGACCCAGGGTTCCTGGCCCGCGTGAACCAGATTGTGATCATGGGTGGAGTGGTCAGGCCGCTGATTGTCTGCGGCAAGCCCATGGCGGAACTAAACTTCGCTTGCGACCCTGAAGCTGCCCACCTGGTCCTGCAGGCGCCAGTGCCTGTTATGGTGGCCGAGAGCCATCTGTGCCTGCCTGCGTTTTTCGGCGAGGCCGAATGGGGGAGGCTATGTGGGACTCAGAGCGCCCTGTTCTCGTATGTGTGCCGCAAGATCGAAAGATGGTACCACGGGATGGGCGGGTTCTGTATGTGGGACCTCGTCGCAGCCCTCTTTGTGACTGCTCCTGAACTATACGAATCCAGGCTGTGGGTACTGGAATCTACCATCGACGACTTGAAAACCGGTCTTCTCCGGCTGAAACCAGCGGATCGTGGCTCAGGAACTGATCAGTCTACGCCCGGGATCATTGACCTTCCCGACTGCATTCGTGATCTGGACGAGTTCAAGAGCAACGTCTTCGAGGCGTGGAAGAAGGCTGCACAGAGAGTTCAAGTCCAGGACGTGGTCGGACGTTGAGCGATGGCGCCGGGTTTGAGAAAGGGGGATGACACGTGAACTCACGTGATGGTGACGCCATACCACGGGTATTGTTGTCTGATGCCATATACCAATCCCTCCGCAGCGATATCGTAGACGGCGCATATGCGTCTGGAGAGCGCATTGGTGAAATGGGGCTTGCCAAGCGCTTCAACACTAGTCAAGGACCTGTGCGCGAGGCACTGCGTAGGCTGGAGCAGGAGGGACTGGTAGCTACTGTCCCCCACAAGGGCACCTTCGTGGCTGGCGTACTCGACAAGGAGGTTGAGGAAATATCTGAGCTCCGATCAGCCGTTGAGGGCATAGCTATCAAATGGATCATATCGCGCCTTGCCCATGAAGACGTGCAAACCCTTCAGCGAACAGTAGATGAGATGAAAGAGCTTGCGGCTCGTGGCGACATAAGCGGGCTAGTCGAGAAGGATGTGGAATTCCACAGGTACATCTGTACGAGAGCGTCAGACTCCCAGAACCTACTCCGAATGTGGTCGACGGTGGACGGAAAGGCCCGTTTGGCTATAGCTGCCAGCAATCGCCTGGAGAATCAAGACCTGAACCAAATTGCGATGCGACACGAGAGGATAGTCAAGGCCATCGCACTCCGCGACGTAAAGCTGGCCATACAGGCAAATCAGGAACACATTGCTCTACTCATGGGGGAGCCGTGCCAGAAAGGGAGATCGCAGTAGGCCCACGGGTCATATCGGCTACCTCGAACCGGATGGAAGCGCGGGAGTGATTTTGTGAAGACTGTACTGTTCGACAAGATCCTCGGAGGCCTATTGGGTATGGCTATCGGCGATGCTATGGGAGGGCCGGTTGAGGGATTGTCTTTCCTGGAGATTGCCGCGCGCCACGGTGTGGTGTCAGGCTTTCTAGAGTATTCCAACCCGCCGGGTGTGCATGTTCAATGGAAGAACGAGCCCGGTACGGTCACTGATGACACCCGCTTGGGCATGCTACTATGCGACTGCGCGATACGGCTTGGCCACGTGCCGACTGCGAAGGACTTGGCCCGAAGATTCCTGGAGTACTACTACCGAACCACCGAAGAATTCGGACGCGCCTGGATCGAGGAATACGCGCTCAAGGGAGTATACGGCGAACACAAGATGGTTTTCGGTGGGCAACCCACGAATGGGGCCATCATGATGATTGCGCCCGTTGGCCTCATGGATGCATGTCGACCTGACGCGGCAGCACGTCATGCATTCGAACTGTCATTCGCCGCCGAAGGCTTGGCCAGAGATTCTGCCGCCATGGCTGCAGCTGCAGTGGCGGAGGCATGTAGGCCCGGCTCAACGGTGCATTCGGTGGTGTCCGCCGTTCTAGCCGCGCCGTCTGCCTATCGGCGTGATGGCGCCCTGTTCCAAGCCAGTGAGTTCTACGGCAGAGTGGGGCGCCCCAACGAGGACCTGGTTGAAAGGGCATTGGCTGTCGTTCGAGCAGCGCCTGACGTGTTGTCAGTCCGTGAACGGCTGCAATCCGAGTTGATCAGGGACTTCCCAAACGACGGCCCAGAGACGCTGGCAGTGGCAATCGGCATGCTCGCGGCTGCGCGGGGCGATTTCGAGCAGTCGGTGATAGGCGCAGTAAACTACGGGCGTGACTGTGACAGTTACGCCAGCGTGGCAGGAGCAATCGCCGGCGTGCTGAATGGGGCATCGTCAATACCGGATGAATGGGTTCGGATCGTGGAGAAGGCGAACTCCGAGATAGAGTTTGGGCGCGTAGCAACGCAGATCGAAGCGATGATACTGGCGCAGTATCACAAGGATAGGAGGTACGTGCAGGAAATAGGCGATATGACTGAACCTCAGGGCACATGCCCGGTTGGCCAGAGCTGACCTACAGTACTCTGTTGATTGACTCGAGCCTCTCCGTTGCCGACTACGATCTCCCTGACCTTAAGATTCTCCTTGACGGGCCTCTACCATCCTGGGCGGGCCAAGGCTTCCTCCGCGGTCGTATGGATCGACTGCAGGCTCTGAGGGTGGGTATGAGTGTGGCCGCAGCGAAGCGCGGAGCGCGACGATGCGACCAGTTGGTTATCTGTACCTTTGGGAGGAGGAGCGATCGGCGCTATTGCCGCTGCCAGACGTTTCGTTCGAAGCCATGCGGCTTGATCATGCAGTAATGAACAACTACGCGCAGTTCCGTTTCGAGAAGGCGACCTATGCTGTGCCGCAAGGCAAACCGCGGCAGAAGGTCCTGCTCAGCGTGTGTTGGGATCGAATCGAGGTACGGAATCGAGAAGGCGAGCTTCTTACGACTCTGCCGAGGAGCTACATGCTCAAAGAGCAGCCGATTGACTGGCCGGCCCTGTTTGAGATCTATTCGCTCCGCCCGGAGAACCGGACTCCTAAGCCCATAGCCGAGGGCTACACGCCGCTGGAAGTGGCTGCCTACGACCCGGATTCCACTCTCTACGACCAACTGCTGCCGACACGGCTGGAGGGGGTGGCGACGAGATGAAGTCCTCTCTTCTCCAAGAACAGTGCAAAGCGCTTAAGCTTGGATCGGTGAGCCGGATCCACACGCAGATTGCCTTCGAGAACAGGGAGCAGTTCCTGACGGACCTTTTTGCGGAGGAACTGAAGATACGTGAAGAGAACCGAAACCGGCGCAGACTGAAACGCGCAGGCTTCCCTCAGACGAAAACGCTAGAGGAGTTCTCCTGGGAAAACATCGTACTGCCCCCGCAGACTACGAGAGAACACCTAACAGAGCTGAGCTTCATCGATGCCAAGGAGTCCCTGATCTGCATGGGCGGCGTGGGAACGGGCAAGACGCATCTTGTGATAGCGCTTGGACTGAAGGCAGCCCTAAGCGGAAAGGAGGTGCGCTTCTTTCAAACGGTCGATCTGGCCAATCGCCTGCTGGAGAAAAACGCAAAGGGGACGCTGGGAAGCTTCACGCGGGGCCTCGAGTCATGCGATCTGCTCATCGTGGACGAGCTGGGCTTCTTACCCCTGCATCGCCACGCGGCCGAGCTTCTGTTCCAGGTGATAGCCAACTGTTACGAGCGTCGAAGCGTGGCCATCACCACGAACCTCGAATTCGGACAGTGGAACACGGTGATCAACGACAACCGGTTGACCGCGGCCCTGATCGACAGGCTCGTCCACCACGGACACGTGCTGGCGTTCACCGGTGAGAGTTACCGACTACGGAATGCTCTATCACAGCTAAACGCACCGAGGGAATCTGACGGGATGGGCCCTTAACAGAAGACCCTCAACCCGACGACCTAGCCCGGAAGGGTACGAAGATCCGACCCCAGGCGCGGCGGTTAGCCTATGCACATTTTGGCCGACGAAGTATGCACTTTCTACTTGCCAAACAGAGCACAGGCTCCTAGGACCAACAATCCTTACACGCACCCTGTCAGTCATGATCTGTTGCAGGAATCATGCCCTACACGGCGAAGGTGCTTGCATGGTGATTACATCAGGGTTCCAATCAAGATAGTTGACGGGGACTGGCCTAATATAGCATGAGCCAAAGCAGATTTGAGGCACGAATCCTCCAAATGTCACGCAGATACTCCGCTTGCCTTGTCCCTCGAAGGGAGAGGTACAGCAAACGTGATGAGTAGTCCATGCAGATTCCAAGAGGTTGAGGCGTTCATTGAAGTTAATCAAGAGCTCCTAGAACCCCAGCGTCATGGTTGGTTGCGCATCCGCAACTACTTTTCCAGTGACCAGTCAGAGTCGAATGCACCGGCACTGGTTATCATCCCAACGGGGTGCGGGAAGACCGGGTTGATGGCTATCACACCATTTGGTGTGGCCAGAGGTCGCGTTTTGGTAGTTACCCCAGGAGTAGTGGTAAACGAAGGTGTCCTTGAAAGCCTTGACTCATCGTCGCCTGACAATTTCTGGCTCAAGTATAATGTGTTGTTCAACGGCTACGATCTGCCAGCAGTGGTGAGGTTTCGAAGTGATCTGCCTGATAGTCCATTGCATATGGCCGACATGGTGGTCGCTAACATTCAACAGACCATGTCGAGAAACCGCGGTTCACTCGTAAACCGTGTCGCCCCCGACTTCTTCGACATGATAATAGTTGACGAAGGGCACCATGCACCTGCGGAAAGCTGGAGGTATTTGTTCCAATACTTTTCAGAAGCGAAGAAAGTATTGGTTACAGGTACGCCGTTCCGCGGAGACGGGATTAGCATATATGGGAACGTGGCCTATGAGTATACTCTGGGGCAGGCGATGCGTGCTGGGCTTGTCAAGCGCATCATTGAGCAGAAACACATAGATGAGCGGCTGGAATTCACCGTTGACGGAATGGATTCGCGTCTCAGTCTAGACGAGGTACTCGAAATAAAGGATCAGGAATGGGTGAACCGATCGGTGGCCTATTCACCCGAATGCACGCGTCAGGTGGTTATCGAGAGTCTCAAGCTACTTGAGGAAAAAAGGAGAACAGGAACGCCTCACAAGATATTGGCGTCAGCATGTTCAATAGCCCATGCGGAACAAATCCGAGATATCTACGAGCAAGAGGGATCCAAAGCGACTGTGGTTCACAGCACACTGAACGACGAAACACGTGCATCCAGCGTCAGAGATTTCGAGCAAGACAGGTATCAGGTGATTGTGCACGTAAACATGCTCGGAGAGGGCTACGACCATCCCAACATCTCTATAGTAGCCATGTTCAAACCCTATCGCTCATTGAACCAATACGTGCAGTTTGCAGGTCGAGCACTGAGAGTCATCCGCAACACAGATCATGATGATATCGATAACGTGGCGCATCTGGTGTATCACAATGAGCTCGGTTTAGAGAAACTATGGGAATACTACAAGAATGAGGCCCAAAGAGCCACGACTATCTCCGAACTAGAAAATGAGATGTCAGCGGTATGGAACGATGAGGAACCGGAGTCTGACGGTTATGAGTGCCAGCCTTGGGAGATTGGAACGGTGACCCCGGTTGGTCTCAGATATGCAGCCAGAGAGTCATTTCTAGAGGATTATGATATCATTGCCAGCTACGATAGAGCTAAGGAAGCGCTGCAATCCAAGCTAGAGAATGCCCTTGAAGCTCTGCGCGTGAGTGGCGTCTCGGTTACGCCGGAACTGGAGGAAGCTATTCTTGCATCCATGCGTAAGGAGTCGCTGCGGTCGAAGAGACCTGATCTGGAGCTTTCGGAAACCAGGAGTGCCTTCGTAACGAAGGTGGAAAACGAAGTCGCCGAACTGCTGAATGAATGCGCTATCGACCCGCATGCAAAGGATGGTTTTCTACGTCTTCGTTCGAAGCCACAGTATTCATGGATGGACAAGAATCGAGGGCAGACGTCAGCGAATAATGCGTTTTTGGTGATCCTGATTAACCAAGAGCTTATGAAGCACGTGGGAAGACCCCGCAAGGAGTGGACGCTCAAGGACTACACTAGTGCCGAGGATCGCCTCTGCTACATACTGGAGCTGCTAAGAGCACACGCGAGGGGGAACATACAGTGAGATCATCCGCCAAGGAACTAGTCGCTTGTCTTACTGAATTGCTTCTAGATAAGGGAGTGCCGGCTTTTCTACTGGCGTCCAACATGACAGAGGCCAACTACCGCTCGATAGTGTACAGTAGGTCCGGTTCTTCTGTCATCGTAGAGATGAAATGTGCTGACCTGGACTATCCTGACGTCGAGTTGGAGTATCGCTATACTTATAACTCATCAGGATATCTTGTGAGATGTGAGCGAATTACTGCCGATGGGATCGTGATAGAATGGGATCGCTATGAAAAGCTGCGGTCAATCGTGTTGGAACTCAAAACTTCTGGGGGTTCGTGCATTTCCAATCAGGTTGCTTCAATTATAAGCCAGCATGCGTCTGACGATGACAAACGAGAGCTCGGAGTTTTGGCTGCTTAGTCGCGATTGTCGGCAGCGTCGAATAACCCACACCTGGGCATCAGGTGGGGATTGGGCATGCTCAAGTCGCTATTGCGTTACTTGGCAGATGGCGGGTAGAGCTGTGGGACATGACAGCAATTCGTCGATGGTGGTTGGGCCTTTGATATGCACCAGCGTCAAATGGGGCCCACCTAGGTCTATGCATCCCAAGTTTGACAATCGGCAATCATGCAGCCAGTTAGGGATGGGTTTGAGTAGTCAGCGTAGTCGAGATAGCTCGCTCTTTTTATGCGGGCGTTTGGGCTCGATTCGGGTTCCTGAATCAGAGACGCAGCGTAAGGTCATATTGCTCTTGCACTGCGAGTTCCCCCTCGGAAAGCGAGCATATTACCAAGATCTTACTTGTACTTTGCTTTCCGCCGTGATAGCATCGGAAGTAGTCGAGGCTATGCGGGAGGCGATGGCAGGTGTTCCTCAAGACAACCGTCAGTCGGGCCGGCGATGGGAGCAAGCTTAGGTATTACACTATCGTCAAGTCGGTTCGGCGGGACGGGATTCCAAGGCATGAACCGGTTCACTACCTTGGCGCCTTGACCGATGCCGAGGCTCAAGGCATCCGAAACGCTCTACAGGCAGCGAAGAATCCTGAATCAGTCTTCATAGACCCCTCCACCAGCTCCTGAGCCGGGTGCGCTACGCGCCGCTCCTGGTCCTAAACAGAGCAGTTGATCCTACGAGCAAGGCGGGCGTTTTCGAATGGGCGCCCCGAACGGCGTGCCCCGCTTTCCTGGGGGTTCCTCGCTCAGCGGAGATCGATTTCGAGATCTACCGCGACCTTGATCGCCTGGCGAAAATGCAGAACCGGATAATGGCCCATCTCTATTCCGAGCTGAAGCGCAGAGGAAAGATGTCCGATCCGCGATTCGTGTACGACATAACCGCAACCTACATGGAAGGAACTAAGTGCACCATAGCGGATTACGCCTGCTCCGCCGGGGGCAAGAAGAACCACAAGCAGATCAAGATCGCGCTTGGCGTCACTAGGGATGGGTATCCTTTCTACTGGAAGGCGCTCCGCGGCACAAGAAGCGACAAGACCACCATAGAGGAGGTCGTCGCTGAAATGCGGGAGCTTTTCCAGATCGCTGACTGCACGTTCGTCATGGACAGGGGCATGGCTTCTTTCAGTAACTTTCGTTTCATAGAAGAGAACGGGTGCACCTATCTGAGCGCGCTCGGCTCCGACACGATCCGATCCATGCGCTTTCCCGGCATATCCGCTCTTTCTTCCCTTGCCGTCAAAGACGCACAAACGCTCGCCGACCAGCTCGACGAGGACCCCGACCGCGCGGAGATCCCGAAGGAGCTCTCCGGTTTCACCCTGTATGCCGAAGGCAAGTCGTTCTACAAGACCATGACTACAGGGCGGGAACGCTACATTCTTGTGTTCAACCCCACGCTTTTCGTTACGCGCAGACAGGACAGGGAGGCGAGGATCGCCAAGGCGGAAGCCGAGATCGCCGAGATCAACCGGGACGCGATGTCCGCTAAGGGAAACCGGGGAGCCGATCCCATACTCAGAAAGGCAGAGAAGATCCTTCACCGGCTGGCCCTTGCGAAAGCGGTAGAGCCTGTCCTGGATGAGGCCCTCATAACATGCGGTTCTCAAAAAGGTCGCAATGCCTCCCAGATCAAAACCTACAGAGTGCGGCTGGTTCCGCACGCCGATGCGGCGGGCGTAGAGCTCTACGATGGACTCTGCTGTCTGTGCACGGACGTGCCCGAAGCCAAGCTTTCAGCCGAACAGGCCATAGCGGCTTACCGCAAGAAGAACGTCGTGGAAGAAGCGTTCAGGGTCATCAAATCTGAGGTGAAGCTCAGGCCCGTGCGGGTTCGGGCCCAGACCAGAGTCAATGGGCACATTACCGTGTGCGTGCTCGCGTATCTGCTTCTCACCGCCTTGGAGGAGGCCCTGAAGACGAGCGGTTCAGCTTACACACAGCCTGCTTCGGCTCTGCGGAAACTGTCCGAATGCACTATCGACGAGTACCAGTTCTCAGGCATGGCGCAGCCTGTCAGGACGCTCACAAGGCCCACCGTTGAGCACATGGCCATTCTCAAAGATCTGGGGCTCGAAGGCATCGTCAGCCCGATGCGCATGAGTCCAATACTTAAAAGCCGGGCCTACATCAACCCAGATCCGCCTGCCGACGAGCCCGGGACGACCGTGTAGTCCAGAGATTTCGCGCGCTGTTCACCTTGCCCCCTGCTTAGGGGCATTTGCGTTCTCTAGGACGTCAAACTTGGGATGCATGAGCGGGAGCTGGACGCGTTGCTTCTGGGAAGGGCGGACAACTTCGCATGGGTTACCGCCGGAGGAGACTGCCGGTGTGCCTCAACCACCGATACGGGTGTGGCATCGGTGCTGATCACGCCGTA
>ENA-UOOH01001440-UOOH01001440.1-fermentation-metagenome-genome-assembly--contig:-NODE-1440-length-23206-cov-5.393590_pt1 | contig 23206 bp, 22 predicted proteins | sample MGYA00245778_ERZ724025 | MGnify/ENA primary metagenome ERZ724025 (study PRJEB28704, sample SAMN03018313) | fermentation metagenome | biome: anthropogenic terrestrial biome; feature: soil; material... | reverse complement strand
TGCAATACAAGAGAGCTTTCGAGTGAAGACAGAATGTCGGCATATTCTACCTTTTTGTTGCCACTTACGAACACGCTTCCAATGCGCAGTTTTGCTTTGCAACATTGAGGCAAAGGGGTTTCCTCTATATTCTCAAAAAGAGTACTCCCTGTATCAAGTATTCGGCTGGCAAGACTTTTTATCCCATCTCGTGGGGTTTCTGGCATAAGGATGAGTATTTTGTCCTCCTCAAACTGAAACACAAGGTCAGTAGACCGTACGTTCTGTTGGAGTTTGGAACAGAATTTTACGAATAGCTCTTGCTCCATTTTTTCATTGATGAGTTTCCCTGGATCGTTTATAGCGAATTTTAGCAAAATAAAAGAAAGCCAACGGCGGTAACGATAGGATCTGGCGAGTTCTTGTTGACTCCTTAGATCAGCGTATTCTCTAGAAAAGAGACCTGTTCGCCTGTCCATAATTTCCAGCATTTTAACGTCAATTTTATTCTCTTTTAAAGGAGACAGAATATATCCTTTTATTCCCTGGCTTTCACTGCTGCTCACAGTCCATTTGCCAGAAGGAAGGGGGAGGATGGTAGGTATAGGCGACCGAGTCTTTATAAATTTTTCGAAAGGGCAAGGCAAAGTGTCAAGGGGAGGCAGTATGTTTTGTGCAGCAACGTTGCCATGTATTTCTCCATTTTCTTCCACGAGGATTGGTAACGGGAAGGAGTGAAAGAACATTTTTGTAGAAAAAGCAGCTTCTTCTCGCGTTTCATTTTCTTGTAGGTTGCTTGAAGAGAATGACTGTTGTTGAGGAGAAAACGTGGAAAGAGCAAGGCAATAGTTATATGATAATAAAATAAAACCTACAAGAGCTACTGTAACGCCACTCCATGAAATAATAGGATGATGCCCTAACACAATGCTACACCCTATAATAAGGATTCCCTGTATAAGGAATTGATGTCCCCACATAGCGCTGCTGTTTTCTTGTCTATTTGTTAAGATAATATAAGATATATCTCCTGCCACGTAGCTTAAGAGAAGAAAGCCCCATAAGGGAATTATAGTGCCATATCTAAAAGAGTTTCTCGTGCTGTAGAGTAAAAGAATAATGAGAATGGAAAGAAATTGCGGTACCAATATTTTCTTCCACGAACGGGAAGATGTGTTTTCTTTCATGTCTCCTCTTCTTTCTTCCCTAGAATTAATAGTTGGGGAAAAATGGATATCGGAATTCATGGGGAGGGCAGGAAGAAATAATCCTCTCGGCTCCAACCGTTCCTAATGTCTCTGTTTCCTGCCAAGAGCGAATGTTTCCTATGATTCCAATATGTATGTTATCCGGAGTGGCGGAGCGAAGGAGAGCTATATTCCGTAGGATTGTTGGATTTTTTCGTTGAGCAATACTGTATATACCAGAGGCACCGCCCATTTCAGCATGACGGGCAAGAGTAATAATTTCTTCTTCTGACAATAAGGAAGAATTGAAAGCGATATAAAGAGGAAAACGGGACGGCACATTTTTTTTGTACGTGGATAAGGCTTCGCGGAAATTGTTTCTGATGTTAGGATCTCGAATTACGCCGCTTTGCATTGTGACGATAATGGTTTTCGCTCCTTGTGTTCGAGCCCATTTTATAGCTGAAATTTTGAGATCAGAGGGAAGATTTGGGAAAGGATAGTCGATGATAGTTCCTAGGTTAATGTTAATATGGTCGCTGTTTAGGAATTTTGAAATAACAGGAAGAAGAATCATGGGGACAAAAAGCTTTGTAATATGATTTTGAATGCATAGATGGAGCCATGTCCTCATCTGCTCAAGGTGTAAATTTTCCGAAAAACATGTAAATCCCATGCTTTTGAAAAGGTTTTCGAAAGAGGCAGACTTTTCTAATCCAGCTTCTGCTAAAGCAGCTTTTCGTCGTGCTTTTTCTGAGAGCAGTTCTATATCAGTTGCCATAGTATCACCTCATTTTTTATTTTATCGGAGGCAGTGGCATATTTCTCTGTTTTCACCATCGCTTTTACAAGCAGTTATATTTTCTATAGACAAGGTCCCCTGCCTATGCAGATAGAGCACAAGCGATAGGACTGTAGATTCCGATATCCCCATTTCAGATGCAACTTTACGGATGTTTATAGTTCCATAATCGTCGAAAGATCTGAGAACATCTTTAGCGATCAGATCCATCCACTGATGAAACATATGTTGCATTTCTGGAGTAATTGAAGAAGCAAGCTGGGAGTTCATGGATACAGATTCTATGAGCCTAGCAGTAACAAGGGAAGAGGACTCGATGAGATTTTTTAGTTCTTTCAAAACAAGTTCTTGCGAGAGAGATTGATCCAACTCTATTCACCTCACCAATAAATAAAAAATCATACAAGTTTCTATTTAACAATAATACAACAAGACGGCTATTTAGACGAACACCCCGAAGACGTAATTGTTTAGAAAGTGATAAAATGAAACAATATTGCTCTTAAAAGTATAATGATTTCAGAGGCTCCGGAGGAATATATATGAAGCTAACCATACTCCTTCTTGGTTTTGGGAATGTTGGCAGGGAATTTTGTACTTTGCTTGAAAGAAAACGATACGTCTTAGCCTCAGAATTTGACTGCTCCATTCAGATCAATAGTATTGCTACTCGAAGAAGAGGAAATGTTTATTCTCCAGAAGGGCTTGATATTTCTTCTATTTTGAAGGTAGAGGAAATGACAGGCCGAATAGATGGAGGAGTTGTTTCTCATCCCCTCCCATTAGATGATCTTATTGTTAATGGAGTGTATGATGTCCTCGTAGATACTACTTTTTCAAGTCTTGAAACAGGGGAACCAGCGAGAACATATATGGAGAAAGCTCTTTTAAGAGGAAAATCGGTAGTGACATGCAATAAATCTCCCGTAGCTCTTTGGTATCATCATCTCTCCTCTCTTGCCCGAGAGAAAGGATGTTTTTTTCTCTTTGAAGGTACTGTTATGTGTGGCACACCTCTCTTTTCTCTTGTGCGTCATGGCCTCCCTGCAAGCCAAGTTCTTTCTTTTGAAGGGGTTCTGAACGGAACGTGTAACTACATATTAGAGTTAATGCGGCAGGGGTCCACCCTTGATGATGCTCTTCTTGATGCCCAACGGCGAGGTTATGCAGAACCAGATCCCAGCATTGATATAGATGGTTGGGATTCAGCGTATAAGGCGATGATCGTAGCTCAAGCTATTATGGGCGCTCCTCGTTTTACAAGAGAAATGGTTTCAGTCAAGGGCATTCGAGATGTTACCCCGGAAATGTTAAGTAAGACACGTACTCGTGGGGGCGTCGTTAGGCTTTTATCGAAGATAGATAAGCAAGGGGGAGCTTGCCATATAGAGGTGGCACCCACTCCTTTGCCTGCGAATCACCCATTGGTCACCCTCTATGGAGTAACAAATGGGGCTCTTTTTTGTACAGATACCATGGGAGAAATATGTATAGAAGGGGCAGGAGCAGGAAGCCGTCCGGCAGCCTTTGCGTTATTAAGAGATGTTCTCGCTGTAGTTGATTCTATGGGGAGGTGAGGTAACAGTGTTTTCACGTCTTGGAGTGATAGCTGATACCCACGGACATGCGGATGCCTGGGAAAAAGCATTGAATATATGGGGGAACATTGATGCCATCCTCCATGCCGGAGATGTTTTAAAAAGCAATTTGAATACAGGTTTGGCTCAATGTATAAATGCTTCGTCAGTACCTGTCCTTATAGCAAAGGGGAATAGTGATTTCCCAAGAGATCAGGAGGAGCTTCGTTGGCCTATACTCTCCCCGTATGTAACAGTATGGTGGCAAGGGAGAATGATTCTTGTAAGCCACGGGAACAACTTCTCCCAAGTCCGAAAGCTAGCGCTTCTAGCCAATGCTGATCTTGTAGTGACAGGCCATACTCACATAGGTTCTTTAGTCCGGGAAGGCCATACCTTTTTCTTGAATCCTGGAAGTGCTGCATTACCTAGAGGGCGAGATCCGGCAAGTGTGGCTATAATAGAGGAAAATGAAATACGTATAGTTACTCTTGAAGGTCAGCTTTTACATAGAGAAGAATGGTAGGTTAAGGAGGAGTCCAAACATGGAAGTGGCTGAGAAGCGAAATGTTACCGCAGAAGAAATAGAAGAGACTGGAGAGGAACATATTATCCTGGTTTTTTCTCTTGACGGAGAAGAATTTGCTCTTGGCGTTAATGAAGTGAAGGAGATAGTCAGGGTCCCGCCAGTTATTACGAGAGTTCCCAACGCCCCAGCGTATATTCGTGGCGTTATTAATTTGAGAGGTACTATAGTTCCCGTCTTCGATATGGAGTTAAAGATGGGGCTAACATCCAAGGAGCTCACAGAGGATTCAAGAATAGTTGTTGTTTCTTGGGGAGACATACAGTTTGGCTTATTGGTGGATTCCGTTCGAGAGGTTTGTACTGTATATGATTCTCAAATTGAACAGGGATCGCAGCTCAATACGAGTATGGAACGAAAATATCTTCTTGGAGTCGTGAAACAGAATGGTGGACGATTGGTGGTCCTATTAGATTTGGTGACTCTTTTTGATTTAGATGAAGTGATAGCAGAAGAGACAGAGGAAGTAGCAGGATAAGATTGAAATGATCCTCATAGACTTGCACCTCCATAGCACCTCTTCTGATGGAACACTTTCTCCGAAAGAGCTGGTATCGAAAGCGAAGGGTAGGGGCATTTCTGTTGCCAGCCTTACAGACCATGATACTACGGAAGGTGTTGAGACCTTCTTAGATGCTTGTCGCCAGAGAGGCGTAAGGGGTATTTCAGGAGTGGAGCTATCAGCTGATTTCAATGGAGTAATGCATATTCTTGGATATCGTTTTGAGCCTCAATCTGCAGTATTTCAGAAACATATGAAGGAGCTTCGGGAGGGACGAAACGAGCGAAACAGTAAAATTTGTCGTAAATTGACAGATTTAGGAGTGTCAATATCTATTGAAGAGGTGGAGGCAGAGGCGAAAGGAGAAGTTGTTGCTCGCCCTCATGTTGCTCGTGTGTTAATAAAAAAAGGATATGTTCAGAGTATGTCGGCAGCTTTTGAACGCTATTTGGGGCGTGGCGCTCCCGCATATGTGCCGCGGTATAGACTTTCTCCCAGCCTGTGTATTGAGATCATTCAAGAGGCTGGAGGGGTAGCAGTTTTAGCTCATCCTACCCAAACTACAGATGATAATGGAGAGCTTGTAGATATTCTCAGGCGTTTAAAAGAAAAAGGGCTTTGGGGATTGGAATGCATTACCCCCCATCACTCCTCAGGGCAGATTTTCCAGTTTCTTCGGATAGCGGATGAGATGGGGCTTTTCCCCACGGCAGGGACCGACTATCATGGTGCGAATCGTCCCAGTATTTCTATGGGAATTCCTGTGAACGAGGGGTTTTTGCCCTGGGCGCGACTTGGAATATCACTCTAACGTCTTTCTCCCTTTTATATAATGATATTGTAGATGATAAATAGAAAAGAGAACTAGATTTTGTAAGGAGGAGAATCTGATGTTGTTCCCTATCGATTTCAAGAGCGATACCGTGACAAAACCTAGCGAAGAGATGCGCCGTGCTATGTATGAAGCTGAAGTCGGTGATGACGTATATGGAGAAGATCCGACAGTGCGTCGCTTAGAGGAAAAAACAGCAGAAATAACAGGAAAAGAAGAAGCTCTGTTTGTGGCTTCTGGAACTATGGGAAATCTCACCTCGCTCTTAACTCATTGCGGACGAGGCGACGGAGTCATACTCGGGGCTCTCTCTCACATATATAATTATGAAGGGGGTGGAATGTCTGCCTTAGGCGGGCTTTTCCCACTCTTAGCAGATGATAGTTCTGGAATTCTGTCTCCGCAGGAAATTACATCTCTTTGTCCCCCTAGAAATGTACACCATTCGCCTGCAAAGTTGCTATGTCTTGAAAATACTCATAATAAGTGCGGGGGAGTGGCTGTTCCTGTAGAAAGTTTTGAGAATGTTGTGAAACAGGCTCGTGAGATTCATTTGCCTATACATCTGGATGGGGCCCGACTTTTTAATGCAGCGTTGGCTTGGGGAGTAGATATAAAGGCTTTTAGTTCTTTGGTAGATTCGGTTCAAATTTGTCTCTCTAAAGGGCTCGGAGCCCCTATAGGTAGTATGATATGTGCTTCAAAGGTTTTCATTGACGAAGCACGACATTGGCGGAAGAAGCTAGGAGGAGGCATGCGCCAAGCTGGAATTATTGCAGCGGCTGGACTGTATGCTCTTGAGCATAACATAGAGCGATTAGCTGATGATCATAAACATGCACAGCTTATAGCGTCAGTTCTAGAAGAAGCTGGGCTTAATGTAGAGCGTAAAGGAAGACAAACTAATATGGTCTTTTTCTCGTTGCCAGAGCAAGGTCCAGATGCTCATAGTCTTATTCAGAGTTGTGCTGAACGTGGAGTTTACTTTACTGCTATGGGGGCTCGTCGGCTGCGACTTGTTACTCACCTCGATGTTTCTCAGGAGCAAGCTCTGCGCGGTGCTGAAATTATTGTTGAAGAGGTGCGAAAAATATAATGGAATTTCCCAACGCTAACTATGTGGAAAATAGTGCTTTTTCTCTGATAGAAAAGTCTCTGAATAGAGGCGCGAAAGGAGCGGATATCCTTTTTTATTCAGGAAAAAGTAGCTCTTTATCTTTGCGAGATGGTAAAACGGAACAAAACAGAACGGGCTTTTTTATGGGGATAGGATTGCGAGTCATAGATGCGGACGGTCGACAAGGTGTTGCGCATATGAATGTCCTTGACCCCGCATCTTTTGAGAACTTGGTATCGTGGAGCTGGGCTAACTGTTGTAGTTCCGAACCAGATCCATGGGTTACTCTTTACGAACAAAAACCCTCTTACAGGGACGATCTGAAGCTGGAAGATGAGGCTGTTTCTTCTATCACCCCAGAACAACGACAGGAGTCCTGTCTTTATATGTCCCAGGAAGCGAGTTCAAAAGACAAGCGGATTTTGTCGATACGAAGCGCCTCTTGGTACGACAGCATAGGTAAAAGTTTTTACATGTCCTCTACAGGAATACGAGGCTGGTATAACGGAACCAGCGTTTCTGCAGGATTGAGTCTTGTTATGAGCGATGGCGTTAATTTGGAAATGGGAGGATATGGAGAAAGCTACCGTTTCCTTAGCGATCTTCCTCTCAGTCGTATTGTAGAAGAGGCAGTAACACAGACAGCGTATATTTTAGGAGGGAAGCCTTTAAAAACGGGAAAGTATACCCTTATCCTTTCACCGGAAGTTTCTGCTTCTTTCCTCTCAGTTATCGGAGAGCTTTTTCTTGCTTCAAATGTTCATAAAAATATGTCTCTTTATAAAGGGAAATTAGAGAAACAAGAAGCAAGTTCTCTTCTTACTATTATTGATGATGGCCTTATGCCTAAAAAATTGGGGACCGCTCCTTTCGATGGAGAGGGAGTTCCCTGTCAACGTACGGTTCTAATGGAAAAAGGGGTTATAAAAAACTTCTTATATAATCTTAAATACGGCCTTAAAGATGGAGTCCCCTCTACTGGTAATGGAGCTCGAAGCTTTTCTTCTGTTCCAGACGTGGACGTTTCAAATATTTATATTGAGCCAGGGACGTTGTCACAGGAAGATATTTTTTGCTCTGTCAGAAACGGGATTTATATTATGGACTTATTAGGGCTTCATACAGTTAATCCGGTGAGCGGGGATTTTTCTTTAGGAATAAAAGGGGTTGCCTTGCATAATGGGGAACTCTCTTTTCCTGTATCTGGTATGACTATTGCCGGGAACCTTTTAGATTTTCTTAAAAAAATTGTATGCATAGGCAATGATCTTTTATTCTGGGGAGATACGGGAGGGTGTACAGTGGTGGTAGAAGATGTTACGGCGGCAGGACTTTAATTTACTTTTTCTTCTCCTTTTTTTATGTGTGAGTGTATGTGTAGCCCTATTCTCTTGCGAGAATTTGTTTGCAGAGGAGCGGCCTTGGGTGCTTGCAGTAGAGGGGAAGACAGTCGGAGAAGTTCCAACTCGTACGCAAGGAAGGCTGACTATGGTGTCCATAGGAACTATGGGGCGTCTTTTAAATCTTTCTATGACCCACAAGGACGACACTCTTATTGTTTCTCAAGGAAGATCTAAACTCCAAATTGTTCATAAAGCAGCGGCAGTATGGTTAGATGTACAACTTATGCCTATGGCAGCGCCAGCCATCCTTGACAATAACCAGTGGTGGGTAGAATCTCAATCGGCACTGAATATTCTTCAGGGGCTCCTTCAAAATAGTGGGTCTTCATCTCAACTTTCATGGTGTGGTTCAAGCCTGGATGGACGCCCTTCCTCTCGGCAGGGAGAGAGAGGAAACGCAGATATGAGCTCTAGTTCAACATCAGCTTCAATTACCTCTCAACAGCTTCAGAGGGGGGCTCAAACTCAAGTTGAGGAGGTTCCTTCCCCTCCTATGATTGATCTCTCCCCGTCGGCCCCCTGTGTCTTACAGGCTGTTCGATGGGGGCAATATGATGAAAAAACGAGGGTTGTTTTTGATTATGAAGGAACTGTGCCTCCAGAAATTTTAGAGAAAGGCAATACGGTTTTCGTCTCTTTCACTACTTCGGAGGTTGCTACTGCTCAGTTAGTGTCTCCGTTTCCAAAAGAAATAACTGTAAATGTAGAGACGGCGAAAGATAGTTGTAAAATTTCTCTTGGATCCCAAATGGGGGGTAGCCAAAAAACTTTTGCTCTTTCAGCGCCACCCCGTCTTGTTGTCGATTTTTATCGAAGTAGTAAGAAAGCGAGTTCCCCTGTAAACGAAAGACCTCAGGCACAGGATAAACCTCAGAAGGTCATAGCAGAACAACGGCCTCTTCCCCCAATAACGGGTGAAAAGGCAGGAAGTTTGGGAAAAAAATTGGTTGTAATTGATCCAGGGCATGGGGGGAAAGACCCGGGCGCCATGGCGAATGGATTGCGAGAAAAGGATCTTAACCTTCAATTTGCTTTGTGCCTAGCAGAGCGTATAAAAAAACTAGGATTTAATGTCCGTCTCACGAGAGAGGATGACGTATACCTTAAGTTACGGGAACGTACAGACCTTGCTAATCAGTGGCAAGCTGATATGTTTATTAGCGTCCACGCAAACGCTCTTCCCAAGGGACGTCATGCTTCTGGTACGGAGATTTATATTATGGCCTTGCCAACAGATAAAGATGCCATGGAACTGGCTCTTATCGAAAATAGGGAATTAACAGGAGAGAATGGTTCTGAAAGTGCGGCCCAGGTAGACCAGAAGACGAAAATGCTATTAAATATTCTAGGGAACATGCAACAGAATGCGAAGATAAGCGAAAGCACGGATGTGGCTGAGTATTTATTTAATGCCGGGAAAAAACAGGGCCTCAATATGCGTCGGGTTGCTCAGGCGCCTTTCTTTGTCCTTCGGGGGGCTTCCATGCCAGCCGTGCTTATTGAGACGGGGTTTCTAACAGAAAAAAGCGAAGCCAAAAGGCTTGCTTCTTCTTCCTTCCAACAACAGTTTGCCGATGCCATAGCGAGAGGAGTAGCAGCGTACTTAAAAGGAAGATAGAGGTTGAGAAAGGAGGTGCGGCGCTTAATGCGCTAGAGAAATGGTTCGAAAACGAGAACAATTCGAAGATGATTTTGAAGATGATTTAATGATACGCCGTAACGTAGATGTGGATAGTGGCTTCTCTCAACCAAAAGCTCGTTCTCGGCGGGGGCGGCGTTTTGCAGATGATGATGCGCCGAAAAAAGCGCCTATTGTCTATCGTTTTATCGCTTGGAGTGCTCTTATTCTCTTGTTTTTTGGGATAGGATATTGGGGGACGTCTTTTGCTGTCAAGTTTCTGAATAAGAAAAAAGTCATAACCCAAGCTGATGTAGTGCAAAACAGGGAAGAGATTTCTCAGGCCCTCACTTCTGAAGGAGTTTCTGGGCGTAAGGTTTCTTTCCCTATATATGTTCCGATGAGCGGGGAGATAGTGCAGAAAAAAATAGTGGTTGTTTCTAGTCTTATGGAAGAGGATATTCAGCATGTAACCCAAAAGATTATGGAGGAGTGTGGAGAACCTTTCCGTGGGGGGACCGTCTTACACGTTTTCCGTAACGGAGATACGGCATATCTTGACATGAATTCTGCTTTCCTTTCCGCTTTGAATACGTTGGGGCAGGAGACGAGTACTCTTTTTATTACTGGTATTGTGAGAACGGTGAAAGAAAATTTTTCACCCGTTACTAAAGTGCGTTTTCTTGTGGAGGGGAAAGTTCCCCAGAGTGGGGCATCTGTAAATCTTTCCGTTCCTTGGGAATTGAAATCTTAAAATATTCGAGGTGCAAATGTAGTATGGAAGAACGGGAATTACGGAGAGATGGCCGTCGAATTGGTGAGTTGCGCTCCATAAGCTTTCTAAGAAACTATACTCGATATGCTGAAGGTTCAGTCCTTGCCTGCTTCGGCGAAACGAAAGTTATATGCACCGCTTCAGTAGAAGAAAAAGTTCCTTCTTTTTTACGGGGAACGGGGCAGGGGTGGGTTAGTGCTGAATATGCCATGTTGCCTCGAGCTACAGCACAGAGAACGTTCCGAAGCACGACTCGTGGCGGTGTTAATGGGCGTAGTTGTGAAATACAAAGGCTTATAGGGAGGGCCCTGCGATCGTCAGTAGACCTTTCTCTTCTTGGGGAACGCATGATATGGCTTGATTGCGATGTAATTCAGGCAGATGGGGGAACCCGAACAGCAGCTATCTCCGGATCCTTTGTGGCTCTTTTTGATGCGCTGCGAAAATTATGGAGGAACGGAATTATTGAATCCATACCTATACGCTCTTTTTTAGCAGCTGTGAGCGCAGGGAAAATTCATGGGACAGTATGTTTGGATCTTTGCTACGAAGAGGATAGCTCTGCCGAAGTAGATTGTAACGTAGTGATGAATAGCAAGGGAGAGCTTGTGGAAATTCAGGGAACTGGAGAGCAAGGGACTTTTGCTAGATCGGAACTCAACTCCATGCTCGATATTGTAGAACAAGGAATTTATAAAATTATGGATATTCAAGCCCGAGCACTATCTATTACCTCGGAGGAGCGACATGCCTGCGTTGGGAAAAACGATTATATTTGCGAGCGGTAATAAAAATAAATATAATGAAGTTGCCGAACTTCTTGCTCCTTTAAAAATAAGGCTTGTATTTGGTCCCAGTTATGCGTCTCTTGATGTGGAAGAAACCGCTCAGACCTATATGGGGAATGCTTTCCTCAAGGCGCGAAGCTGGGCTGATTGTTGCGGACTTCCGGCTTTAGCTGATGATAGCGGTTTAGAGGTGCGAGCGTTGAATTGGAGTCCTGGAATACGCTCAGCTCGAATAGCTCCTACATCTTCTCAACGGAACCAATGGCTTTTACAGGTTTTAGAGGGGAAAGATGACCGGGTGGCAAAATATGTAGCGGCTTTTGCGCTCTGTCTGCCTGAGGAAGGGCAGGTTTGGCTTACAGAAGGGGAGTGTTGGGGCAATATAACCTGGAGAGTTTCTGGAACAGGTGGGTTTGGATACGACCCCCTTTTTATCCCAATGGGTTATACGCAGACTTTTGCAGAACTTCCTCCTGAAATAAAAGCTCGAATTTCTCACCGGGCAATAGCATCTTATCAATTGGTACATATCCTTCAGCGGCAAATATGGTAAAATAACCTATTGTCTGGATTCCTGAGGTTTACCGTACAGGGGGGTGTAGAAGATGAAAGTAGTCCTTGGCGTTGTTCATATCATATTAAGTATTGCTTTAATGGGAGCTGTGCTTCTTCAGCAGCGAAAAGAAGGTGGATTTTCCGGCTTCTTTGGCGGGGGGACGCAGGCCGATTTTGGAGGAAGCCAGTGGCAGCGTCTCAGCGCTCTTACAAAGCTTACCGTTGTTTTGACGAGTCTCTTTATGCTGTCTTCGTTTATCCTTGTTATGATGTCGAAATAAAGGAGAATGGATATGACAAAAAACGGGAACCTCGATTCCCTTGAGGATCTTTCCTCTGTTCAGGTTCGTTCCGACCGTTTGTTTAGTGCCACTCACGAAGAAATTCTGAGCGGCCTTACATCAGATGTATATTTTTTGAAAACAAGGGATGTGCTTCGTCGGGCTGGAAAACTGCATACTCCTGTAGTTGCGGAGTTTTTTGCTCGTGGTCATGGAATCTTTGCTGGTTTGCCTGAGGCGATGCAAGTCCTGAAAGATAAAAAAGTTGCTGTATATGCATTGCAAGAGGGAGACCCTTTTGCACCCAAAGATGTTGTTATGAGAATTAGTGGTTCTTATTCTGAGTTCGGATTATATGAAACAGTTTTACTTGGATTTTTAGCGAGCTCAAGTGGATGGGCAACTGCGGCTCGACAGTGTGTAGAGGCTGCAGAGGGAAAACCTGTTTTATGTTTTGGTGCTCGACATGTTCATCCAGCCATAGCTTCAGTTATGGAAAGAGCGGCCGTTGTTGTAGGAGGTTGTACAGGGGCTAGCTGCATGTTGGGTGCAAAACTGGCAAATCTTGAGCCTACCGGTACGGTTCCTCATGCCGCAGTGCTGATCATGGGAGATACTGTGGAGTTGGCCAAGGTGTACGATGCTGAAGTGCCTGAAAAAGAAGCTCGTATTGTACTCGTAGATACGTTTAAAGATGAAGCAGAAGAATCTCTTCGAGTAGCAAGAACACTGGGCGATCGTCTCTTTGGTGTTCGTCTCGATACTCCTGGAGAAAGAGGCGGCGTTACTGTGGAGTTAGTAAAAGAGGTTCGATATCGTCTCAATCTCGCAGGCTTTTCTCATGTGCGAATTATTGCTTCCGGAGGTCTTACTCCCGATCGAATTCGTGTTCTTTCTGAGGCGGGAGTTGACAGTTTTGGTGTGGGAAGCTATATCACTCATGGTGCACCGAGAGATATGACTATGGATTTGAAGGTTGTGGATGGTGTTCCTGTAGCTAAAAGAGGAAGATTGCCAGGAATGATTGAAAATCCTCGCCTAATACGTGTACAATAGCATAGGTTTGCGAATAGAATATCTCGCCAAGAAAAGGAAGTAATCGTTTCGGGAAGGGAATGCCGCCACACATTCCCAAGATGCACTCGAAGAAGTTACTTCTCTAAGGCTGGAGAGGTATTTTAGAAAAATAAATATCTTCAGTTGTTAATGTAAAGGAGGAAATAAGCATGGCGAGCAATCGTACTTACATGGCTACTCGCGAGAAAGTTGTGCGTGAGTGGTATGTAGTGGATGCCACCGATAAGCCGTTGGGACGTTTAGCTTCTCAGGTAGCTCAAGTCCTTATGGGAAAACATAAAGCCACCTATACTCCTCATGTAGATTGTGGGGATTTCGTTGTTATAATCAATGCGGAGAAAGTTAAGTTGACAGGTAATAAACGCCAGAATGAAAAGCGATATCGTCACACTGGATACTCTGGTGGACTGAAGAGCCAGACATATGGCGAGGTACTTGAAAAACAGCCCGAGCGGCTTTTGGAAATGGTTGTGAAGGGGATGCTCCCGAAGACCCGTCTGAAGATGCATAAGAAGTTGAAAGTCTATGCAGGTCCGAATCATCCTCATTCTGCCCAGCAGCCTAAGCCGCTGGAGTTTTAAAACCGATTTTTCGAGAAAGGAGGAACAAGAATGGTAGCTCCTTCCTATTTTTGGGGAACTGGAAGACGTAAAAATGCTATCGCTCGTGTAAGAATTTGTCCGGGTGATGGAACTATACAGATTAACGAAAGAACAGTGGAAGATTATTTCCCACGTCAGGTTTGGCAGACACATGCTTTGCAGCCACTTAAAACTGCCGGAGTTGAAGGCAAGGTCAATGTCTTCGTCCGTGCTAATGGGGGTGGCTTGACAGGGCAGTCCGGTGCTGTTTGTCTTGGGATTGCCAGAGCTCTTTTGAAATTGAATCCAGAGCTTCGCCCTGCGTTAAAAAAAGCTGGCCTCCTAACTCGCGACCCTCGTATGGTAGAGAGAAAGAAGTTTGGCCAGAAGGGCGCTCGGGGACAGAGACAGTTCTCGAAGCGTTAGTTTCGCGACTCTATTGGGGTATTACATACGGGGCAGGCTTATGTTTCTTGCCCCGTATGTTTCTTTTTTCAATAAAAAGGAAATTTTTAAAGGAGAAAAACATGGATAGCGGTACTGTCCCTTTATCGTGTAACAAAAATAACTTCTTTTCTTTAATTTTTTAAACGGCGTCGAGTCAGTCTTCTACCCCTGACCTCAGGTCTGAGAAGCATCCGACGCCTGTCGGGTGTGACTTGATCCTCACCCTTTATTATCTCAAAAAGCAAAGGGGGAGATGCCAATGGAAGACTTGCAGCGGAAGTACCATGAAAGTATCGATAAACTTTTCCAAACGAAAAAATTTAAAAATTTAAAAGATCTTCTCAGTGACATGGAACCGGCAGACATTGCTGAAATTATTAGCGAAAAGTCTCCGGTAGAACGAGTCTTTATTTTTCGACTTCTTCCAAAAGATTTGGCTATTGAAGTTTTCGAATTTATGGAGGGAGCGGAGCGCGAAGAAATGCTTGCTCACTTCACAGACTCTGAAGTATCAGTCATTATAGAAGAGATGTCTGATGATGATCGTACGGCCTTATTTGATGAATTGCCCGCAAAAACCGTGAAAAAACTTCTTCTTCGCCTTTCTCCTGAAGAAAGGACAGTGGCTAATGCCTTACTAAATTACCCTGACGGTTCGGCAGGACGAATAATGACTCCTGAGTATATTGATTTAAAAGAGGGAATGACCACTGAAGAAGCTATAGACAGGATCCGTAAAAATGCTAGGAGTAAAGAAACTATTTACACGTGCTTTGTAGTTAACGGACAGCGTCAACTTAAAGGGGTCGTAGATCTGGAATCCTTGATTATGGCAAAACCTCAGACTCTCTTATCGTCTCTTATGGACGAACCTATTTATGTTATAACTACTACAGATCAGGAAGAAGTAGCACAAGTTATGTCAAAGTACGACCTGCAAGCTGTTCCTGTTGTAGATACGGAAAAACGGCTTGTAGGAATTATTACGTTTGATGACGTCCTCGACATAGTAGAAGAAGAAGCGACAGAAGACTTCGAACGTATGGCTGGTATTCAACCAGTGGAAGAAGATTACCTTGATGCTAGTGTTTTTACTGTAGCTCGAAAGCGGTTTGTATGGTTGTTTATTTGTATATTAACTGAGACTCTTACTACGACTGTTTTGCAACGATATACTCTCGCTATCCAAAGCGTGGTGACGTTGACTTTTTTTGTCCCTCTCCTTATTGATACTGGCGGAAATGCTGGTACGCAGGCTTCCACCCTTGTTATTCGTGGAATCACACTGGGGCATATTGAATGGAAGGATATTTGGAGAGTTGTTTTAAGAGAAGTAGTAACGGGAATTCTTCTTGGGGGTACTCTCGCCATTTTTGGCATAGGCAGAGCCTATATGCTTAATGCTGGGAGCGGCGTAGCCATTACGGTTGCAATTTCTATTATAGCGGTGGTTCTCCTTGGTAATTTAGCAGGAACCCTATTGCCGTTTATAGCACGGCTGGTGAAAGTTGACCCAGCTATTATGTCGGGCCCCTTCATTACAACCATCGTTGATGTTTTTGGTCTGATTGTCTATTTTGAAATCGCACGTCGCATCCTTTCCTTACCACTTTAAAAAAGAATAGATCTCTTCGCAGGGGGGATTTCCTCCCTGCGTTTTTAATTACTTGACAGACCGGTCGGTATGGAATAAACTTTTCATATACCGAACGGTCGGGAGGTGGGTGTTTGAAAGAAAATAATGCACAAGATACGAGAACCCTCATATTGTCTATAGCGAGAAAACACTTTGCGGAAAAAGGGTTTTATGGAGCGAGCATTGATTCCATTGTTAAGGAAGCAAATTTGAGTAAGGGAGCTTTATACTGGCATTTCTCAGGAAAATTAGATCTTTATAGGGCTGTTTTAAAGGGAGAGGTAGGGCGCATCCGCCATATTATGGTGCCAGATCAGCCAGAAAAGCCTGAGGAACGGGAGGGGCTTTTTATCGCTCGGGGAGAACAGCTTATTGATGCAATGATGAAAGACCAGTTATGGCGAATGTTCAGCGTCCATATGGCTTTAGAGTCTATTAGGGGTAATACGGAAATTCAGGACTTAAATCGCCTTATCAGCCTATCCTTTGTGGAGGAATTTGAGTCTATTCTTATGAGGATGTACCCCTCTCTGAAAGATGGAGCGGGAGGACTTTCTCTTAAAGAACTGATTCGAATTTTCGAGAACTTTATTGCTGGATTAGTTTCTAACGTAGGAACAACCCTCTCAGTCGATGAAGCGAAACGTTCTTGGAAATTTTTAGTAATACGAGTTCTTAAAGGAGGAGCACCATATGCACCATAGAAAATACTTTTATACGATTGCGTTAATAACCCTATTTGCCTGCCTTTTTTCAGAAGGACGCATTTTATGGGCTCAGGAAAGAGAACCTCTTACAGAGATGCTAGTATTAGAGCTTGCACAGAAAAACAATCCGATCTTGGCGGCGGAGGCAGAGCGAGTGAATCAGGCTCAAGCCAGATACTTAGGCTCAAAATCGGCGCAAAAACCCCAATTGGCAGCGTCTTTAACGTACCAACAATTAGGGGAGGAGCCGAGGTATCCTGTAATTCCTACAGGAGGAGCGGCTATAGCTGGGTTTGAAAAAACTTATCGTGCAGCTCTGTCTCTTGATTATCTTCTCTACAGTAGTGGCGCTGTAGAAAACTCTGTACGAAGCCAGAAGCTGGCTTTAGAGGGAGCAAAAGCACAAGAGACCAGAGTGTCTCAGACAGTGGAAAGCAATGTCTTAGCAAGTTATTACAATCTTCAGCGAGCTCGAGCCAAACTTACTGTAGCGGAAGATGTATTAGGACTCACTAAAGAACATTTGAAGCAAGTGGAGTCTTTTTATAATCATGGCGTTGTAGCTAAAAATGAAGTTTTGCGAATTCGCGTAGATGTGTCAGAAGCCGAACTAAACAGAATAAAGGCTGTTAACGGAGTAGATGTGGCATGGAGTGCCTTAGAACGAGCTGTGGGGGCCTCTCTACGTTCTCAATATACTTTGCCAGACCCAGATCAGTCTCGGCCTGATGTTCCTGTGGTTGAGGATCCTTTTTCTCTCGCCCTAGATACTCGACCGGAGCTTCAAGCACTAGACTTTGCCGTTCAGTCGTCTCTTGCCCTTTCTAAGGCAGCAACAGCACAAAGCAAACCGCAGGTGATTTTACAGGCTGAGAGTTATGTTGCTGATGACACTTTTTTCCCGAGTGAAAAAGATGACTGGAAAATTTCTCTTACAGCTCTTTGGAAATTTTACGATGGTGGAGCGAGTCAGGCCAAGGCCCAAGAGGCGAAGGCTGCCGCCAATGAGTTCTTTTTCAGGGCAGAGGACCTTAAAAAACAAATTAACTTGGAAGTTTCTGTCGCAAAACTTAACCTTGAATCTGCTTTGCAACGAATATCCGTCGCTACGGATCAGGTGCAAAGTGCAGAAGAAGACTATCGTATGGCTTTAAAACGGTACGGCTCTCAGGTAGGCACAAATATAGATGTTCTTGATGCTCGCGTAGCTCTCACTAATGCTCGGACTCAGCTTGTTGACTCAGTTTATGATACGCACATATCTAAAACAGAACTTTTATATGCAGTAGGCCTTCCTCTAAATACAGCTGAACAATAGGAACGGGAGTGATTTTGAGTGAAAAAGAGTCTGATGCTCTTTAGCGTAGTCGTTATCTTTATTGCCCTCATAGGTTTTCGAGCCTATCAGCAGCACCAAATAGAAAGTGCTGTGGGGGAAATAGAACGGGTAAAAGTAGAGGTTGTTTCTCCAAAACAGGGTACTTTTGTAGATATTGTCCGTTTTGTGGCTACTCTTGAACCGGAAGAAGAAGCGGCTGTTATTAGTAAGGTCCCAAGTAAAACGGTTCTTCAAGTCCTTGTCCATGAAGGTGACAAAGTACAGGAAGGAGATATTCTCGCTATTCTTGATACAAGTCTTATAGAGCAGCAGATAAGCCAGGCGCAGGCAAGCCTTGCTAAGGCTGAAATTTATAAACAGACTGCGGAAAACGATTATCGAAGATTTTCTCAACTATACAAGGAAGAAGTTATTAGTCGCCAACAATATGATCATGTAGAAGGAGAGTATAAAACCTCTGTCAGGCAAGTGGCAGAGACGAGGGCAGCACTGGAACAGCTTAAGATAACGAAGGGATATCATCGAATAGAGGCCCCGATTTCGGGCATTATTACAGCTCGAAATGTGGATACTGGAGACACCACCTCCTCTTACCCTGTCTTTGTGATAGCCAAGCAGGAACAGGTTAAGGCTGTGGGAGTAGTTCCAGAGAAACTGTATTCAAAGGTAAGAGCGGGGCAAGAAACGCACATTTCTCTAGATGCTTTCCCTGGGCGTTCTTTTAAAGCAAAAGTCTCTAGAGTTTCTCCCATTTTGGATCCTACTACTCGAACAGGAAAAGTAGAGGTTGCTGTTGATGCTCTTTCTCTTATGAAACCTGGAATGTATGCTCGAGTAGAAATTCAAGCGGGAACTCATGAAGGGCTTGGTATTCCATTAGACGCCGTTATGAAAATGGCAGGTACTGGTCTGCCCATTTGTTATGTGGCTACAGAAGATGGGACTGCTAAAACAAAACAAATTACTCTTGGAGAGGAAGGACCAGATGCTATTGAAGTAATCGAAGGAGTATCTCCTTCCGATAAAGTTATCATTACCCGTTCGGAGAAACTTTCTGAAGGAACGCCAATTGAGGTGGTTCAGCGATGAATCTTCCAGAATTTTCGGTTAAGCGGCGAGTAACCACCCTTATGATTTTTCTCGTGGTCATGTTGCTTGGGGGTATTGTTTTTACGTCTTTAAAAGTAGATTTATTGCCTGAAATAGAACCTCCAGTTATTAATATTTTGACTTCATGGCCAGGAGCTTCTGCTAGCGATGTAGAGCAGCGAGTTTCCAAAATAGTAGAGAATCACGTTGCCATGATAGAAGGGGTAGATACTATCCTTTCAAAGTCCCAAGATAACATATCTGTTGTTTCCGTGAAGTTTGATTGGGGGGAAGACTTGGATGTCAAAATAGGAGATGTTCGAGATGCGGTGAACTTCGCTAAACGAGATCTACCTAGCGATGCAGAGGAGCCAATTTTGTTGAGAATAACTTCAGGGACGGTTCCTGTCCTTGTAATGTCTCTAACGGCAGACGAGTCCTTTCCCAGTCTTTATCATTATGCAGATAAAACTATTTCCGAAACAATTTCCCGTATTTCTGGTGTAGGGCAAGTTCTGATCTACGGTGGGGATCGACGGGAGATACAGGTACAACTCAATGTAGATAAAATTGAAGCGTATGGACTAGCTCCACAATCAGTAGTGCAAGCTCTTGAACGGGAGAATATTAACATTCCTTCAGGGTCTCTAAAAGAAGGGCGAATTGAGTATTATCTACGGGTTCCTGGTCGATTCCAAAGTGTAGCGGATATGCACAAAGTAATTGTAGGTGTATCGAAAGGGCGACCAGTATATCTTTCCGATGTGGCGACTATTTCCGATAGTTTTAAAGATCCTGATATTCAGGGATTTCACGCAGGGAAGCAGTCTGTAATTCTTATTGTTCTTAAAAACAGTGATGCCAATACGGTAGAAGTGAGCCAAGCTGTCCTTGAGAAAATGGAAGATATGAAGGCCCGGGAGTTCCCAGGCGATGTGGAATATCACGTGGGGCTTAATGCGGCTGATTTTATTCAAGATTCTATACGAAATTTAGGGTCTTCTCTCTTTAGCGGAATACTGTTGGTCTTTCTTGTGACGTGGGCCTTTTTAAAACGGCTCCCGGCATCGCTTATTATTTGTGGAGCTATCCCTTTTTCTCTTGTCATTACTTTTATAATAATGGGGTGGCTTGACTACACTATCAATATTTTTACTCTTTCAGCTCTAGCTGTGGCAAGCGGAATGGTAGTGGATAACTCTATCGTTGCTACAGACCAGATTGTTTATCACTTAGAACTTGGAGAACGGCGGAATGTGGCGAGCATCCTCGGTGCCCAGGAAGTACAGTCGGCCCTTCTTGCTTCAACCCTTACTACGGCTGTTGTGTTGCTCCCGTTAGCTTTTATTTCGGGGCTTGTTGGTGTTTTCTTTTCCGCATTGACTATTGTGATGGTTGTGGCCGTTATGGCTTCTCTTTTTGTCAGCCTTACGTTTGTTCCTATGATGGGGAGTCGTTTTTTCAAACGGGAGGAAGATAGTTTAAAGATGCATCGATACACGGAACGATTCATCGTGTGGCTTGAGCGAGGCTATAAAAATATCCTTTCGTGGAGTCTTATAAACCAGAAAAAAGTTATTGCTGCCGCTGTAGTCCTTTTGATCCTTACTTTTACAGGTTTTCGTTTCATAGGCACTGAACTGACGCCGGAACCGGATACGGGAGATATTTCTATTACCCTTACACTTCCAGAAGGAACCAGGATCGAAAAAACAGAGGAACTTCTTAAAGAAATAATGGCATATGCTGAAAAAACAGTACCAGAGGCAACAAATATATTTGCTTATGATGGCCGGGATGAAAAGGGATATGCTGTAGCTGTAGGGCAAGAGGCTGGCCCTAATGTGGGAACGGTTGGGCTTAAACTTGTGGAGAAAAAGAAACGAGAGCGTAGTGCTTTTGAAGTTGCCAACGAACTGCGTAATTGGCTTCAAACTAAGCCTGGTATTGAAAAAATGACAGTTGTAGTCACGTCTCCTATTAAAGCCATGTTACTTGGGTCGAAACCCTTGAATATAGAAGTATATGGAGACAACCTTGATCATGTTGTGGAAACGGCAAATATGATTAAGAATAGCCTCGTTAAGATACCAGGCGCTGTTGATGTGACGTTGAGCCAAAAACAAAATCGTCCAGAGGTATGGGTACAGGTTGATAAAGAAAAAGCAGCTTTGGCAGGTGTAAGCACAGCATCTGTTGCACAGACTCTGAGGACGTATTATTACGGATATGAAACAGATGAAAGCTATTGGGAAGGTGATGATGATTATCCTATTCGAGTTCGGTTGAACACCGATGAACGAAACTCTCGAGAGGTTTTAAATCGTCTGATGGTTCCGAATGTAAATGGGAAGCTTATTCGCCTTTCAACAGTAGCACAACTCAATGACACAGTAGGTCCACCGGAAATACAGCGCAAAAATAAACAGCGCTACGTAGTGGTTGAAGCGAATGTTCATGGGAGATCTTTAGGTCAGTTGACGCAAGATGCAAAAGTAGCTATCGAAAAAATGAATATCCCTCAAGATATCCGTATCGATTTTGGTGGAGAGGTGGAAGAAAAAGACAAGGCTTTCCGCCAAATGGGATATTTAGTTTTGTTGGGGGTCCTTTTGGTCTATATGGTTATGGCAGGGCAGTATGAAGCATACCTCGATCCCTTTGTCATTATGTTCAGCATCCCCTTTGCCCTTACTGGCGTGGCTTTCGCATATCTTCTGACGGGGATGTATCTTTCGCTACAAGCACTGCTCGGGGTTATTATGCTGGTTGGAATTGTGGTTAATAACGCCATTGTACTTGTAGACTATATCAACCTTCTCAGAGCCCGAGGTGTAAAATTGAGAGACTCTCTTCTAGAGGCGGGAGAACGTCGTTTACGCCCTGTTTTAATGACGACTCTCACAACCTTTTTTGGCATGTTACCAATGGCTATTAGCCAGGACCAGGGAGCAGAGCTTTGGCGTCCGCTTGCGGTTTCTGTTATGGGAGGATTGCTTATTTCTACTATAGTAACGTTAGTAATTGTACCTGTAATTTACAGCTTATTTGAAGAAAAGCTTCGTCGTAAAAAGCGTTTTGCTGAGGCAGAGGAGGTTTAGGCTACATGAAGATGTTCTGGATTTTCTGTAATGAAAGTGTCGCAGAAGATCTCATGGAGGTTCTCAATAAAAACGGTATTACGGGATATTTTGTTTGGAAAAATGTTTTGTTTCGTGATAACGTGAGTGGGAAAACCCATTGGGATGATGCAATATATCCTGGGAAAGACTGGGCTTTTATGGTCTTTTGTGGTGATGAAGATGTTTTGGTCTTAAAGGAAAAACTTACTCACCTAGAGGAGGAACCATATATAAAGCAGGCGGGAATAAAAGCTTTTGTTGCGGAAGCGGAGAAAGTACTGTAAAATAGCACTTTAGTTACATCGGATGTTGACAGATCTATTTCTCCCGCTATAATATACCAGCGGCGAGCCGGTGTAGCTCAGCTGGTAGAGCAGCTGACTTGTAATCAGCAGGTCCCCGGTTCGAATCCGGGTGCCGGCTCCATTTTTTACGTTGTTGGTATAAAATCGCAGTGAAGTGGTGGGATGGCCGAGTGGTCAAAGGCTGCAGACTGTAAATCTGCTGGCGTTCGCCTACGTAGGTTCAAATCCTACTCCCACCACCATTTATTAAAAGAAAGCCGACTTAGCTCAGCAGGTAGAGCACATCCATGGTAAGGATGGGGTCTCCGGTTCGAGTCCGGAAGTCGGCTCCATGTATTAGGAAGGGGGGCTGAATAAAGTCAGTTCCCCTTTTTTCGTGTCTTTTAACTCTTCTCTAATTTCTCTCCAAAGGCTAAAAAATCCCCCTGTTAGGTGGTCAAAAACAAGCGGATTTTTGATGCCCAAACATTACATTCAAGGAGGTCTTTGGCATGAAAAGAACAAGATTGGTTAACATTAAGTCGTTCCAGCCTCAAATTTGGCGGGGGTGCAGTGGTTAATAGGGGAATTTGATTTTTGAAAATAAATACTTTCAAGGGCCCAGCTTTAAAGCTGGGCCCTTTTTCTTATGCGATTTAAAAGATATCACAAAAAGTTTTTCATAGTTTATCATTTTTACATTGGCTTTAAATCATAAAAGAAATGTACTTCTGGTGAGCACATATGGATATTTTTGATTCGTATGATAAAATCTCTTCAGTAGTGTCCCAACTGTTTCCTTAAAACAAGAGAATACAGAGCCCGAAAGGGTAGAGATTCTATATACGCAGGGAGGCCTGAGAAGATATGGCAAAAGAGAAATTTGAAAGAGCGAAGCCCCATTTAAACGTAGGGACCATTG
>ENA-UOOH01001438-UOOH01001438.1-fermentation-metagenome-genome-assembly--contig:-NODE-1438-length-23235-cov-33.770578_pt1 | contig 23235 bp, 16 predicted proteins | sample MGYA00245778_ERZ724025 | MGnify/ENA primary metagenome ERZ724025 (study PRJEB28704, sample SAMN03018313) | fermentation metagenome | biome: anthropogenic terrestrial biome; feature: soil... | reverse complement strand
CAGTAAATATGCGAGATAGCTTTATTTAATTTGGTTGAAATGTGACCCCGGAGGGGTCACATTAAGGCAACAATATGAAAACTCATTAAATGGGCAATGTTTCGGAAATCCTTTATTTAAAAGATCATAAAATTATTTAGGTCTTAAATGTTTTCATTTTTGTTTCTTTAATTTTCATAGATGTCGTGCAAATGTCGTGCAAGTTATATATATTTGCATAATAATATTTTTAAAACATCTGTTATGGCTACGATAAAAGCATTCATCAGAACCAACAAATCCGGCAATATACTCTGCAATGTTAGATTTCGTTTAATCGATGGACGAGATAAACAATTATTCGGCACTAGTAATCTTACCGTATATTCAAACGAGTGGGATGCCAAGAAAGAAAAAATCAAGGACCGTATACCTTTTGATACTGATAAGAGGTTGGATTTCAATAATTCGATTTTGGACCTAAAAATGGAAATCTTTCAAGCGTATAATGATTACAATGGAGAACCAAGTAAAGAGTGGTTGTCTGATTTTTTTAATATGAAATACAATACGGAGTGGAAACAGACAAACACTGAAGAAACATTTTTTACATTATATGATGACTTTGCTGAGTCATTGGATATATCTGTACTTAGAAGAAGACATTACTATGTGGTTAAACGTCAATTGCAAAGGTATGAGAAGTATAAAAATCTCCAGCTGAATATCCACACATTCAACGAAGATCATTTACGTGAGTTCAGAAATTTTCTTCACAACGAACATAAACTTTCAAATATCAATCCAGAAATTTATATTTCATTGAACAATCGAGAATTACCCAAGAAGAGGTCTGAAAATACAGTTATAGGTATTTTGAAAAAGGTGCGCACATTTTTCAACTATTTAAACCGGAAGGGCAAAACATCCAACAACCCATTTGAGAATTATGAGATTGGCACAGCAAAGTATGGTACGCCTATTTACTTAACAAAACAAGAACGCAACCAGATTGCAGAATACAATTTCTCTTTCAATGATAAACTTTCGGTGCAACGTGACATATTCATTTTTCAATGCCTAACCGGATGTAGGGTAGGAGATTTGATAAAATTGAAGAAAAAGAACATTAATAATAAAGTGCTTACCTATATAGCAAGCAAAATGGTGAATAATAATCCAAGAAATGTCCAAGTTCCACTGTCAAGTAAGGCAATGAAGTTAGTTGAAAAATATAGTAATCAACCAGGTGAAAGATTGTTTCCATTTATATCTCCGCAAAAATATAACGAAGCTTTAAAAGATATATTCACATTGGCAAGAGTAAATCGAATAGTAACATGGTATAACCCCATGACGAAAGTTGGAGAACAACGGCCACTCAACGAAATTGCAAGTTCACACATTGCAAGAAGAACATTTATAGGTAATCTCTATTCGCAGGTAAAAGACCCTAACCTTATTGGATCTATGAGTGGACATGCAGAGGGAAGCAAGGCATTTGTCCGTTATCGTGATAAAGATTTAAGCATCAAAAGAGATGTGATTGATAATCTTTTGGATTAAATGAATAAGTTTTGATTTAATCTGACAGTTAAATTGACATACACATTATTCCAAAAGTCAATATCGCAATAAAAACTTCAATACTCATTTTTTGTCCGTATGCACGTTAGAAAAGAATGAAAGAAGTACCGCATTATTTTATACAAAAAAACAATATTTACCATTATTCATAATTTTAAATGTTGATATAATTTAATATGAAAAGTATCGTTTAGTGGATTATCAAATCAATTTTCGAGGGCTTGTGAAGAAAACAAATGAGATTCTACCGGTTTCATAAGAAATTATCCTAACTTTAGAGCTTCTTAATCTTATATCACTATGCATCCATACGAATCAGAAGCAATCATTTACCTTTCATCCGGTACCGATGATCCATTTAACCAAGCTATCGTAAAAAAATATTCATTCATTCAAAAACGGTTCAGGAAAGAAACCGGAATACCATTTATTTATCTGCCAAAGCTACTCCTTGATAAGGGTTTTCAGAGAATGATGTCTTATAATCATCCTTACATCAGTAATTACATTCATGCAGATTTAAGGAAACTGACTGAAGAGATCAAAAAGAAATACAACATCATTACCGATAGACCGGCCTTTGTCTACATCTCTCAAACGGATGATGAGGGGTATTGTTTTGAACTTGTCCCTCCAATTAAAAAGCTTAGCCGAGAAGATCTGTCCAAACAGATTGATGCAATTCTCGAAAAAATAGAATGGATAAAAAACAAGAATGAAATCCGTGAGGATGAAGATTCCGGCATCAGGTTCAGGATGGGGGATAATACCTTTTCCGGCATATTTTCTGAAGATGGAGAAGAATATGGCAATGACCTTGCAGACGCAAATTTTAACAGTGCTGCATTCAAGGTTCCAAGAGATCTCATGAAAAGCATTAATGAGTTAAAAGAAGCGGGTTACTTGTCGAAACTGATTGAATTCCTTGAAGAGCTACAAAAAACAACCCGCAAACTGAGTCGTTTGAGAATCACACAAGATTACAAGATTTATCTGATGGACTACGAAATGAAAGAGGTAAAGATGAGTCCATTGCCGAAAGCCCTATACCTATTGTTCCTGAAACACCCTGAAGGGATCCTTTTCAAAGAGTTGCCCTCCTACCAGGCAGAACTGATGAACCTGTACAAGAACATCACACTTCGGGAAAGTCCGGATAAAGCCAGGGAAAGCATCATACGGGTGACCGATCCGTATGACAACTCGATAAATGAGAAGTGCTCCCAGATAAGAATCGCATTCCTGAGAGTTGTATCGGAAGAAATTGCTGAGAACTACTACATCACAGGTCGCCGGGGTGAACCCAAGAAAATCACTCTTGACAGGGAGTTGGTCATCCACGAACATACATCGCGTTTACAAGGCTTGTGAAACTCCCCGCCCGGTGGTTAATTAACATACATTTGCTGCACAACATTTAAAACAGCAAAGATATGAAAGAGAATTATTTGAAAATCATTTTCGTGATTGACGAAAGCGGATCCATGCAGGGTACAGAATCAGATGTAATTGGTGGATTCAACAACTTTATCGAAAAACAGAAAACAGAGCATCAGGGCAAGATCAGCGTCTCGCTCTACAAGTTCAACAGTAGCTGGAGCAGGGTTCTGAATGATCTGCCCATTGAAGAGATACGACCATTGACAAACGGGGATTATACACCCGGTGGTCTCACAGCTTTGTATGATACCATAGGGAATGCTATCACCGATATCGAGAATCAAGCCAAATATACCAAAAGAGAACACAAGGCATCGATGGTGATGATGGTCATCATCACCGACGGTCAGGAAAACGCGTCGAGAGAATATGATTCCCGGAAAATAAAACAGATGATTCAGGAACTCGAACAAAGTGAAAACTGGCAGTTTATCTATCTGGGAGCAGACCTGGAAAATTTTGCTGATGCAGATACCCTTGGACTCAGGCACAAGATTTCATCGAAAAAGATTGAAATGAAAAAGAAATTTGATGTGATATCAGAGCATACTGCACGGTTCAGGATGGCAAATCCGGATAAAGATCAAAACAGCATGTGGAACGATTTCATGGATGATCTGGCAAAAGATGAGGATTGATATGGAATACTTTAGAAGCCTCACACAAAAGGATTTGGCAAGTCTGATCCGATCGACAGAGAGAGAGCTATTCGTTTCACTGCCGCTGTTTTACGGGGAGATCGCTGATGCGATAATGTCGATTCATCGTGACAGCGAAAAGAAAATTGGCATCCACATCCTGGTAGATTTTGATGCCCAGACATTCAGACAGGGATATGGAGAGTTCAATTCCATCGAGCAACTTATCAAGCAAGATATTGAGATCAAAAATCTGAAAGACAACCGCATATCATTTATCATCGTAGACAACAAGGGCTATTATCTGTTCATTGAATCGAGATCGATGATCCCTGCCGATAAAGAGACCATCAACGCGGTGAGAGCGGATCCGGTGAGTATTGTCAGGTTGAAACAGTTCTTTTTCGGGAAAACTATAAAAAAGAATTATCAGGATGAGTTGGCCAACGCCATCATTGATGAAGGATTGCTACTGGATAAAGCAAAGGAAATGAGGAATCTCCTTGCACCTGTTGCAACCATATCCCAACAAGCGATAAAGACAGTCTCCAATGATTTGAAAAGCAATCCGCCACTCAACCCAGACTACAAGCGAATCGTTGAATTCTACTCCAACAAATTTCAATATGTGAAATTGAAGTTCAACGGGTCCAACCTACAACACCGAAAGATTGAATTACCGCCGAGAGTACTTCCAGTTGCAGATACAGAATTGAAAAAAAGGCTGGAAACCAAATTGAACCTGTTTGATCAGGATTTAGTCGATGAAACGTTTTCTTCCATACAGGAATTAAAGGAGCAGTTGGATGAAATCAGAGAGAAGTATCTAACCAAGGTAAAATCGCGTGAAGAGAGGTTATTGGATAAAAATAGAAAGTCGGCATTTGAACAAGCAGTGGTTGATCAAAAGGCAAAAATTGGTGACGTCAAGACAAAATGCCTGGTCAATATCGGTAAACAGATTAAAATGACTTCAGAAAGATTGATCGTCAACCTGGCAGATTTCCTGGCAGAGAATCCAAAGGTCCTTTTTCCTGATCACAAACATCTGTGGGAAAATCACGAAGAGTACATCAAAGATGCCTCAAAGGAGGAAGCGATGAGTATTGTAACCAAGATTAAATGGCCAAAAGCGCATGACCTGCTTGATGAATTGAGTATTGATCTTCAATACAGCGACATCACCTATGAGGATCTGAAAAATAAAACCTTTATCAAAGAATTGCTCGAGTGCGGATTAATTGATGATGCGGACGAGAAGCAGCTGGCCTCTTTCGGAAAAGGAATTGAGACAAAAGAGGCCAGATAAGCAGATTATCGATGATGAAAATATTTAACTGTTATTTCTCACATAGGTAATTGCAAAAGCTTTGCATTTGCGGTGTTCCTGCAAGAACTCCTCAATCGAGTAGCCTTTGCGTGGCTCAAAAATATCCAAACCTCTACCCAGCATAATATCCCAGCCAGTATCGGTGGAGATTTTACGGTCGTGGATATTCTTGAATTCGTAGTTGAAGTCAATACCAATCTCCGCAACCGATTCCTTTATTTCATCGAAAGCATCTATTGAATCCGGAATATACTCATCTGCGTTCCATGTCACAAGATTCACTTTTACATCGGCATCAATTTCTTTCTGCTGCGCGATCAGACTCAAAAATTCAATCAGATTCTTGATTTGATACGGAAATCGGATGTATGCATCTTCAATGGTTATTTGAGTAGCTCCTTTGATATATTCGCCAAACAACATCTGGTATGAGATCCCGGATTGATTTTCGCGTACCGTAATGTTTTTAACCTGAGGTGAAGGTTGGATTCTTGGCCGCTTTGTTTTTACCTCCTGTACAGTTTCAGTATTTTTATCTTCAATATCAGTATCGGCATCACTTTCAGCTTCAGGATTAACCGGTTGAAATAACCCCGGGCTGGCGAGCCGTTCGAGTGTTTCAACGGATACGACCTCCCCATCTGGAATGACAGTATAACTGAAAAGAGCAGGTTCAGCCCGGAATGTCTCATCAATGATATACAGTTGATCTTTTACCCGTTTACGCCCTTCTACTGCAAAATCAATTAACTCCAATGCTTCCTCCTTTGTGATAATCTTATCGGGATAAATGAGTTTCATCAAACCCGAGAAAGTTTTACGAATAGCGTTGTGATCGCGCTCGGAGAGGGAGTTGTCAAATTTGACGTATTGATTCATCAATGGGGAAAAGTCCTGTTTACGCAATTCATGCAATAACTCAGCCAAATAGTCCGAAATAAAACCAAATCCGTCGCTAAACCATGATTTTTTGAGTACGCGAACCTCCCACCCCGGGCTGTAATAGTGAATACGATCGAGAAAAGCCCCTTTGATGAATGCATCGGGTATTGATTCGAATAGATGCGTATTCTTGAGCATGTAAGGAACCGTGTGTTTGGTATTACCGATAAAAGCCATGGAAGCGGTAGCTTCGTGTGTTGCACCACCCCTGTTGAATGATTTATTGGCCAGGTAATTTTGCATGGTCTCAATCATGGTAGGGTCGATCTTCTTACCCGGCTGGTGTTCGTACTCGTCCCATGTAACTACATCCCAATAGCCGATTAAACCAAGAATTTCCTTATTCCCGGAATGTTTTACGAAAAGGCGTGCTGAGGTCACATCCCCCCCCGAAACCAACACCCCGTTAGGAGAAAGTTCCTGAAAGATGTGTGTTTTACCCGTTCCCTTAGGTCCCAGCTCCATAAAGTTGTAATTATTCTCAATATGAGGAAGCAATCGTGACAGCTGAATAAACTTGCCCCTTCTGTTCAGTATTTCAGGTTTCAAACCGATAGAATGAACCAGCAGATCGATCCATTCATCGCTATTGAAATGCCGGCGATTGTCAATGAACTCATCGATGTTGACGGCAGAAATCTGAATCGGCTTAATGTCTTCGATCCCCCATCTTAATTTTGCAGTGTCAGCATGGTCGTAGAGCAGAGTCAGAATGCTCCACACGCCGTTACCACTGAGAAATTTGGGATTACGTTGCACATCAGCATCGCTGATAGGAATATTTTTGATACCCAGATTTTCAAAGTCAGCCTCATACTGGTTTAGCAGTTTGTCGTTCAATTGAACTTTCACCTTGTCGATGATCCTGTAACGGCCGTGATGTCTGATACGACCTTTAATTTTCTCGGCATCGGCCCTGTGGACATAATTATTGCGAATAATATCCTTTACACTTTCAATACCATCGGCGATGAGTTGTTCATCATCCGAAGCACAATATTGAGCCAGTAAATACTCAATCACATAAGTAGGAACCGGCAAATTGCCTTTCACGATAGTAGCCAAGTCTTTCCGCACCACTTTTCCCTCGAAGTGAGAGAGAATCTTTTCTTTCAGTACCATATCAGAAATCCCTTTCAATTAAGGTGTTATTTTTCACAATTTCCTCCATCAACGGATTGAGCAGATCATCTTTGTCGTATATTTTCAATTTGAGCAACGTTTCAGCCACTTTGGCATTGAGAGATAACGAAACGGTAAAAATACGTTCAGAGGGCAGTTCATTGGTAGAGTTGAGCAGCAATTGAACCTTGTTGGAGACCACCTCATCATTGCTGTACATCGCGATCACAACCGTTCTCTCCTTTTCCTTCGCCGACAACGGATTCTCCTGCACCAACTGGATTTTAAGGTTGTTAGAGACCACCGATAAATTACGGCTCAACAACATCGTGTTCACTTTCCGTTGAATTTTCTCCTCTTTCCGAGAGCTGACAATCACCGGCACAACCAATTCCTGCAAGCTTCCACCCCCGTGAGTAAAGCGATAGCGAGATCCGGGCTTTTTGAAACGGTTCACCGAATCGGGGATGATCACCTGGAATGCCTCCTGATATTTCGTTGTTTTGAACAATGAAATTTTATGACCCATAGATATCTCAGGATCTTCGTTGGTGATGTAATGCCTGGCACTTGCCTCGGTCATCGTGCAATCCCCCATTTGGTTCTTGTCCGCTTCATCGATATCGGAGTCATTGTAAATAAAACCATGGTCGGAAGTAACAATGACCTTGTTCACATTGAAACCGCCCTGAATATTTTTCACCATCCTGGTAAGTTCTGCAATCGCTTCCTGTGAGGCGTTGAATGTTTTCCGTTCGTTACCGCTGTGCCCTTCCTTGTCGATCGTATCATGATAGATATAGACCACCTCTGCTTTAAACAAATCCCTGTTCGACGATTTTGTTCCGTTAAGGATATTTTCAAAACTAACCGACTGATAATTTGGGGAATGTTTTTTGAGAATTTTATCCCGGTTAGTGCTGATTGTTTTTTCCCCATCTATTTTTATTTCCCCATCATAGATATAACTTTTACCCGGTAAAAGGTTTGCCATTCCGAAAGAGGTTTCGGTTGGGATCGAAGCCAATTGAAACGATAATTCAGAAACATTCTTATCATCCTTGTGCAGTTCATTGACCAGTTCGTGTGCCACCTCGTAGCGCAGCGCATCGCTGATGATGACGGCTACTTTTTGTTTGAGTGGAGCAACATAATTCTGAAAGAAATCATACTGTTTCTGAGTCTTAATTTTTTTATAATCGTATTCCACAGCACGCAAACAGGCAAGCCACTCATGATTAAGCGTATAGGTAAATCGAGCGTATTGATTTTCGACCTTCTGTTTTAATATCTCCAGATCACCCTCAATGGGCGTTTCACCCATTTCCAGATTGCGAAAGAACAGCACACCCTTACGGTAATAATAATCGATCAGAAAAAAATCTTCGGTATACCGTTTCAGATAATGCTCGGGTTTATCCAGGACAAAGCTTGAGACCCTGTTTATCTTGCTTAGCACCCCGATAGAATAACGTAAGAAAGCCAGTGTGTTTTTCAATACACCCTCCTCCTGAGTCAGCACAGAGATCTGTTCCAGTTTTTTCTCGGCCTCCGACCAGTTACCCGGCGGTTGAGAGAGCACTCTTTTGATCATCTCCCATTTCAGGGCATCAGTCTGATAGATATAATCGGCATCCAAACCATATAAATCGATCAGTTTAGACTCAAGTATGGGCGATCCATTCAGTTCCCATGCCCCTGCAAAAGGAGTGCCCATGGTCGGGTGATTAAAGCCCATCTCACGTAGGCGGTTCATTGCTTCCAGCGAGTCGGCGTTGTTCACTTTCAAAGCCTTGTAGGGATCAGCCTCTTTCGTAACCAAACCCTGAACAATGGCGTTGTATTTGAGTCTTTTGATCAGATCAATTATTTCGGAAATGTTGGCAGACGAGAGTGTACAATTGAAATATTGACGTACCTTATTGTTTAGCACATCCAACAACCCGAGATCAGTTGTTTTCTTCAAAAAGCGTTTCAACTCACTCTCCCTGTTGGGGAGCGTGTAAGAGAGCAACCGGACAAAAATGGTATCCCAGTCTTCCATTTTGCCAAAGTCGAGGAAAGCACAGAACAGCCCCTGTTGTACATTCCTTTCGTCGAAGCCAGCAGCATTGAGAAAGGGTTTCAATACGTTTTGAGTCTTGTGAAATTTCAATTCATCCATGTATCGTCTTACCAGTCCCAACTGATGAGGCTGCAAGTGATACTCCTCCATAAAAGCAGCCACATCATCCATTTTCAGTTCCTTGTTTGCTTTCAGCAGACCCAACAGCGGAAAGTTTTCGAAATCCGTTTGACTTTGGGGCGAAGCCATGGGCAGGTAGAAAAACACTTTTTCATTGTCCTGCAAGGCATTCAGTTCCAGTTTGGCATTGAACCAATCCTGCTGAAAATACTTCACCCGCACTTCATCGAGCATCAACTCCTTCACCTCAGACAGGCTTGTACCGTCAGGATCAAAGAAGAAAAGGACTTTCAATTTCGGGTTGCGCTGGAAATAACTGATAATTTTATCTTGTAACATAAAAAACGCTTTGAAGATTTGAATCAATGTCGATTCTAATCGGAAATTACTGGATTGGGAAATTCAATTTCAAATTTCCATTCCATTGAATTTATTTTTTCTTTCAATCTTGTCAGTTCGCTTATTAGCTCGTTGAAAGTCGGTGGATTTGTCTCATAAATCATTTGTTCCACCATGGTCGCATAATCAGCTTTCCAAGCATCCATCACCTGTGTTGGCGGCAACATATCAATGGTCTGGGGCTGGTGCAGATTATAATTTATATGCCCAATGCGGTTAAACTTATAACGGTGATCAACAATTGTCCGGTACAATTCCCTGTTGCTTAAAGCCTTTACCGCAAAATCTTTCCCCGAGAGTTTGAATACATCGTATAGATGACGACTGAGCCTATCCACTCTCATTTTTTCGGCGGGCCGTTGAAATTCTTCATGCAGCAGAAATATTTTCTCTAAAAAAGTCCGTTCAGGATTCACCGTTGGCACGTTGACCGCTTCCCGGGAAAATTCACTTTCGGGATAAGATTCATCGACCAATGAAGCGATAGACTGCATGGTAAACGGTTCACGTAGGGAGCGACATCCGATTTCCAGTTGTATCTTCGGTTGTACGTATCCCGGTGAAGGGATTACATTGGGATAGAAGATATGAATGGTACGGTCTTTATCGCTTTCAACCTCTTGCACCAGTTCCATTCTCAAGTCGGTGAAGCCGTTGGCTTCAAATGCAGACTTCAACTCATTGAAGAAAACAGTATCCACATAGATGCCAGAAGCTTTACGTAATTTCCCCCTCTCTTTCTTTGACAACTCACCATCATAGCCAAAAAAATCCCTGTCAATGGCCAGATCAATATCCTCTGAAAAACGCTCAATCAATTTCCAAGCCTTGCTCAACGACGTTCCACCCTTGAAAACAAGGTGTTGTCCAACTTCCATCCCGAATATGAGCGATAAGGTTTGCACCACCCACCAGTCTTTTTCAACGGCAAAAATCGGGATACCTGTCCTATTGCTTATTTGCCGGTAAATATCCGCCTTTTGTACAGCAGGAATAAGATTGAAAGTTTCGCTCATCATCTACAATGCTTTTTTCATGATTACTTGTATCCAAACGGGCGCTAACGAAATATCATGGAGAAGGTCCTGCGGGTTTTCTTTTTTTAGAAGTTCCATTATTTTTGCTTCTTCATCAGCTGTTAACCTGTTGCGTCCTATTTCTTTGAGAGCTTGAATAACAAGGCGGCTAATCGCCCCTTTGGCCAACAAATTTTTGGGAGTAGTTTTCTTGAATTTTATGGTACGCTTACCTACTTTTATTTTTCGAGGCGAGCCATCTGTGAGCAACACAATATTCATGGGCACCTGTGTACTAAGTCCGAGTGCATTGAGTGCATAAGACCCAGTGGGAAGCGTACGTGCACGATCTCTTTTTGTGATGGCTTCAGCCACCTCTTCGGCCGATGGCAAAACCTCACCAATGTATGTGCTTATTATGGGTCTTACATAAATTCCCTGTGCCACCCTCCTGATCACTCCTTTTTCTTCCAGGCGCTGCAATGCTTTGCGTATTGCCTCTGACGACCCAAATCTGCTGAAATCCTCCGGAAATAACAGCGTACCCCTGGATAGAGCCTTTATGTATCTTTCCGCTTTAAATTCAACACTTTCCATGACTAGTATGAATTATTTTTGTCACAAATATATGCTAAATTTGTGACAAAAAAGAAAATACTTTTTTTATCTTAATCTGACAGACCACTTGGATCGATTCGTCGAAACACCGTTATTTAATGGGCACTACCACACCTGCAAATTTTGCATAGTTCACCACCACGCCTTCGTCGAGGTCGAATTCGATCTGTTGGTCGGCCACGTCCTTCAGTAAAAGGTCGTAGGCCCGGCATTCATCCAGATCGGCTCTGACTTTTTCCATCCGTTTGGACTGTTCTCGGTTGAGCGAAGCATTGTCAGCTTGCAGCGCACTAAGTTGGTTTTCTAAGTTACGGATATGGACCAGCAGGTATTTGCTACGGATTTTGTCGATGGTGTATTTGTTCATCCGGTGCATGTAGGCAATCACCTGAAAAGCCCCCTTCGGTGAAGCAAAGAGCCAGTAGATGGGTCGTTTCTGGTAACGAGAGCAATGATCTTTCCAGAAGTCTTTCACCAAGAAGGTTTCCAGGTCTTTACCCAGTGCCGCTTCCATGAAGTTGATCGTTTCCACCATTTGTTTATCATCACCCCACTGAACTTCGAGCAGGAATTTGAGGCGGATAAGGGCATTATCGGCAAAGCTACAGGAGCTGTCCATAAGCGGAATAATGCCATCCTCGTCGATTGCCACGGTGTGATTGTTGTAGGCATAAGCAACTATTTCTTCGGATGTGGGATTAGGGTGTGCAATGTGCAAGCCCGGCTTATCCAACCTGTAGCGCCCCATCAGGCAGCCCATCAGGTAAGAGATGAGCTGGCGCATCACCACATCCTGCTTTATGGGCAGTGCGCCGACAGGCTCGGTAGCTTCGCCAAAAACTTTTGGATCCAACTCCTCCTGCAAAATGGTAATGTCCTTTAGTTTTACTTCGGGGGTCAGTTCCTCTTGCAAGCCGTAGATTTCTATAAATATGCGGTTTAGCTCCGTTTCGTTGGCATGCAGCTGATAAAAATCGTGCATAACCTTTGATTCCCAAACTTGATAAGCCGACTGCAATGAGTCCTGATCGGCTTGTATTAAGGGGTGAGTTTCGAAATCCCAAGAGGTTTCACGGGAATCCCAATCGGCTTTGGAAAAGGAGATATTTTGTTCAACAAAACTTGTATTAATTGAGCTTCTGATAAATGGAACAGATTCAATATCTCCTGATTGGAATGCCATCGTGGGATTAATAATTTTAAGAATTGCGTTTCCTACTTTTGAATTAAAAACACCTAATATGTAAAAAAAATCATTTGAATTATATGGAAATAAAGTCATCCCATTGACGTCAAAAATAAAATTTTCAGGAGCATATCTTAAACTAAAAGTTCCTGAATTTGTAAGTGACCAAGTAAGACCTTCTTTAAATTGATAATTTAAATTTTGTGGTCTTGACTTTAGTTTTCCATTTTCGTCTTTATAGTTTTTAATTTCAAACCCATCATTCTCAAAATTTACAACTAAGCTGAAATTACCATACCATTTTCTATTTGTACCACCTTTTCTGTATGGATACCATTTGGTTTTTTTGTTATGAAAAGAAATTTTACGAATTGACAATTCATGCCATTCTCGCAAAAAATAATCATTATTTCCTGTGGCAATTCCTTGCTTTGCATCGGAAATGTTTTTTATTAAATCATAACTAAATATTTTAATGATTTTCTCACTCACCCAATACGCAATCGGGCTACCCGGTATTTTTTCGAAGTTGGCTTGGGAGATATTTGGGTAACAATTTTCACCCTTCAAGAACATTTGTTGTTTTGCCGTACTGTTTCCTCCATCAACTAATCGAAAATAAACTCCAGCTTTTTCTGATTTATTTTTTTGTAATACAAAAGCCGTATTCTGCACTACTTCACCACTTAATTCATCAAATGTGCGTGGCCCTAAATGCAACATGTTTTCAACATAATATGTTTCAATTATGTATTTACGCAGGGCTTCGAAGGAAGACAGAAACATCCACGAATGCATATTAATCATACCCATGCGTGCAGCATGTTGGCAAGAGTTCATACATACCTCCATAAATACGGAGAAAAGGTCGGATTTACTTTTGGAATACTTGGTGTTTACGTACTCTTTGAGACTATCGTTCATATTACCCCCACCCATATACGGCGGATTGGCCGCCACTGCTTCGTATTTGGTTGTCAACACTTGCAGCACTTGCAAGTAAGGTGTAAGCCGCTTCCATAAGTCTTGCTGCACAAGATCAAGCTCGGAATTCGATCTCCATGCAGCAGTTTGCTTGACAATAGCATCCAGAGCAGCATCGGAGAACGTGAATTTCATAATGGAACCCAGGTTTTGGCTTTGCTGCATCAATTCCAAAGCGTTGTAAAGCGCATTGACATGAGCAGAATTGGCACTACTCAGAAATTCGAGCACTTCCCCATGGGTAAAAACGTCCTTTTCGGGCATGGCATAGACATGCGGCAGCAGGTCTCGGTCCAATATGGTTCGGTCTTTTGCAGCAGCCTTCAGCAAAAGAGCAAAATTAGAAAGCTGGGTAGCACGCTGGTCAATGTCGAGCCCAAAAAGATTGTTCTCAAAAATTGAGCGTACCGATTCTGCGGCCGAATAACCTTCTTCACGGTACATGGCATAGAGCAAGTCGAAACCCTCCACCAGGATGTGGCCGGAACCACAGGCGGGATCGAGCAGCTTCAGTTGTGCAACCTCTGAAATGATGGGAGCCCCATCGGCAGCCTCGCCGATTGTTGAGGAGTGTTCAGTCTCAGGTTCGACCAGGTATTTCATTGTTTCGCGAATGCGAGAGTCGGGATTGAGATCGAGCCACAGACGACCGACGGTGTTTTGCACCATGTATTTCACGATCCAGTTGGGTGTGAAAATCTGTGTAGCTGCCGGAATGTCTTCTGCTTCGGCTTTTTTCTTTTTCTTGAACTTCTTGAAAACTTCGTCTTTTTTCTCCGAAATATAGAACTGGTAAAGCCAGCCAATCAGCTCCACCTGCCGGTAGTCCTCATCGGTGATTGCATCGGTAGTGTTTAACAGATCGATAAAGCCATTGACAGCAAGTATATCAGATGGCAACAGCAACTCGGTGTAATCGTCGAGGCGCCCGAAAACGCGTTGCAGCAATTTATTCTGATGACAATAAGCCGTAATTAGCAGCGTAAATTGATCCGTTTCAAGGCGGTCGTCGTCGAGTAAACGAGCCAGCAACTTACGCTGCACGTCATCCAGCAAGGGAGTGATGCCTCTTTTGGCATTCAGCACAATTGCAGGCGTACGGGTAGCAGCACCGGTATATTCCAATTGTGGCACGATGTAGTTGTTCTTTGCCAGAATCCGAATGGCCATCAGTCGGTTAAACCAGGTATAGGCAGCTTCTTCCACCACCTGGTTTATGCCTTTAACAGCCACCGCTTTTTTGAGCGCCAGCCATTTGGGGTACACCGTGGGGTCGTCGATCATTCTATCGCCAAAAAGCATGCCACCAAAGAGCTGTTGAGGTTCAATGGCAAATTGATTGGCATCGGGATCATAGCCCCAGTAGATAAGCTGTTTACCTACTCCGGAAATAAGTATGTTGCGAGCCTGTTGAGCAAAGCGTTTAAGTGCGGAAGTGTTCATTGTGATAAATTAAACTCGCTATCCACAACCCCTCTCCTGGTTAAAAAAGGAAATGGTGGAATTGAGCAGGTTGTATTTCGAATTATTGGATCAGAATTTTTTGGTTGTTATTGATCATCTCGAGCATTTTTTTGCGAATGTCGTCAATATAATCTTCCACTTCCGTTTCGGTTGAAAGGATTTTTTGGGGTTTTGGAAGGACATAGTTGACGGGGGGTGAAGCAACCATATCAGGATCAGGAGTTGTCGGGACTCTGCCTTCAGCGATATCTTCCCGGCGTTTCTGCTCCAGTTCCTTTTTCTTGCGCTCCTGTTCCACTCTATCGGCTTCCAACAGTATTTTTGAGCGTTCGTCGGATAAAAATCTATCAGCCCGGGATAATGTAAGCTGCAGTGCCGTGATGGAATTTAAACCCTCAATCTGTTTTAATTTATACTCCCGATTGGCATATGTGGCCGGAGCTAAATTGTTTTCATTGGCGAGCGTGTTCAACTGATCGAAAATTTGTTCGTATCGCGATCTGGTTTCCTCCTTGAGCGTTTTAATCTTTGATGTTACGGCATCTTTCAGCTCTTTGTGTATTTTCTTGTATGTCCTGAAATCGTTTGATGGATCTTCGGAATGGAAAAACTCCTTGATCAGTTTCACCTTTTCCCTGTTTTCCTTGTCGAGCTGGTGGAAATTCTCTTCGTTATTTTCGCAGTATCGTTTTATTTCTTTGTAATCGGCAACAGAATGATCAGCGAAATCTTTGATATTCCGGCACCGGTCGATCAAGCTAGCCATGTCAGCGGCATCGTTATGCAGATTCTCAAACAACCTTTTCGGATCACGTATGGTCAGCAACTCAGCCAATTTATCGGTTACCTCACCGAGTGATTTGACAAAAGGAAAGCTTTCATATGCATTCTTCACCTTTTGCCAATCATCTTTCGCCTTTTTGAGTCGCTCGAGCAAATTATCAAAAAGCATGTTCCCATCACCCGTGGCAGGAATATGCTCGTTGAAAATTATCATCCAGGCCTGGATGGCATTGTTGATCAATTCCTGGGAAATACCTTCCACAGCAGTAATGCCTATGAGTGGTCGTTCTGCCGATATCAATCCCTTGTTCACAAAGTCAGTAAGCGGAAAACGGGGTTGGTTCCGGTAGGTAAACACCCGAAGTTTGCGTTTGAACAACTCAGTGAGAATATAAATAATGGTTACATCTTTCCAACCATAGGGAGCCGCTTTGAATTTATCAATCACATCGGATAACAATGCTTCGTTGCCGCTATAGGAGATGAAATCATTCACCCTATTCTCCGCATCGGTCATCTCATGAATCACGCTGTAATCGTTGGGATCAGCCATCCGAAATGCACGATGTTTCAACTCTTCCTGCGTAAGCGGCATCCCAAGAGTCAGTTTGGCATATTTGTACACGTTCTCGAGATGACGTTGCAATACATGGTGATACCTTTCTGCACCATCACCATTAATTTCATTGGGTTCGATCACCGTATTTCCCGAAATAAAACGAGTTTCAGCAAATCTGTGTTGAATGACCGGTTTTATTTTATTTGCCAAAATATCGGCATTTCTGTTTTTGAAATTATCGATGGATTGCTTGCGCGCTTCAGTGGCATACTGCTGATTGCTTTTGATATACTTTTCGACCCGGCAATACCACAAAAAGTCCTGTCTTAGATCAATATCTTCTTTGAACCATTCGTTCAAACAAAATATGACCGAATTGGAAGGATTATTCAGGCTTTTCATAGTGGCGTCCTGCTGGTCGGTGATTGCGAAAGAGACTGTGATATCACCGTTGTTGCCGAGATAATTTTTGCCATCGATATTGGCAATGACTTTAAAATCGTTCCCGGCAAAGCGCACTTTGTTATCGACTTTCAACCAACTGAAAAGAATAGCCCTCATTTCGTCGGCCATGAACTCGGTACCCGGGGTGGTATTTGCAATCACGGTCGATAATTCCACCTCGTCTTCGTTATAGAAATAGTAATTGTTGTTTTCTTCGCGTATGATATTGTTTTCGATTAACCGGCGCAGTACACTTTCAATGTTATTCCGCAATTGAAGCTTGTTTTCATCAATCTGGGTCATCATCAGCAATGTGAGGTTGTCGAGCGAAGAACCAAAATTGAGCCGGTCACTCTCCATCAGGTTTGAAATCATGAATAACAGCTTCACAACCCGTTGTGCAAAAGGCTCACTTTTCACAAAACTCAGTTCCAAGGCGGGATTAATTGCTTTTGAACCTTTGTGTATCAGATTTTGCCGAAACATTTGATTGAAGAAAGCATCGAAAGGAATAAATGCGCCCAATTCGAGTTCACTATTCTGTTTAGCCGTTTCATGGGTTATTTTTAATACGGACCGTTCGTTGTCCTTTACCTCGGCAACAACATATTCGAGTTGTTGAAAAGCGTCGAAGACTTTCGAAATAAGTTTGAACTGATAGGGAACAAAGGGATAGGAGAGCAGAAAGTCCTCCTCGTTTCTGTAGCTTTTGTAGAGTTCATGCCCCATGTTGAACTGGTTCAGGATGGCATCCTTGTTCTCGCGGAACAATTTTTTCAATTCAAGTTCAGCGGTGGGTTTCTTTTCCAGAATTCTTTTTTGGGTAATGTATGCCGGATCGGTGCTTTCCATGGAAACGCGCGTCTCGAAGCGACCCATGATTTTACCATACCGATCATCACCCGAGGTGATACCGGTGTCGGCAATAACCGAATCAATCGTTTGCTGGGCAGTACAGGTAACCCATACCTGCCTGTTACAAGTCAGGCTCAGGTTTTCAATCACCGATTGCAAGTCGAGTAAAACTTCACTGTTTGTATTCACAAATTGAGAGACTTCATCGACCAGGAAAACAAAGCGGTAATTTTCGTTTTTTAAGGCCAGAAAGTTTTTTACCTCATTCGCGAATTTACGTGTATCAATGTGGTAACTGTCGGGGTTTAGCAAAGTAGCCTTCAGCGCTTCGGTATCGAGAGCCGGCACACATTTTTTTGCCACTCTGAGGACGGTGTCGAGCTCGTTGCTTACGACATCGGCAGCATCATTCTCCCACACGAATCCCTCCTCCTTTTCCAGCTTTTCCTTAAACTGTTCAAAGGCATTGTTGTTGTCGAGATATTTTTCAAAAAGCAGCGCCAATGGAATGTTGTAGGCATTGTAACCACGACTGTGATTGAACATCTTGAAAAAAATGTTGGTGAATGTAGTATTGTCGCGGTTGGCTTTAGAGACATCCTGCGCATTAAAAAGCACATCATCAATCTCGGCCTTGTCGTACCATCTTTTCAATTCATTGATTTCAGCATTGTTCATTGTTATCCTGCTATCCGGGTGCGTAAAAAAATTCCGTTCATTGATGGCCTGTATGAGACGACCGAAAGCTTTTTCTCTTGTAGCGGGATCAATACAATAGTGCACATATTTGAGAAAGTGAGATTTACCGGAACCGTAATAACCATTGAGCCAAATACCCGTTTTACTTACCTTATCCTTGTCTTTGATGGCCAGCAGCACTTTATACAAGCTGTTGATAATTTCATCGGTAAACACATATTCATCAATTTCAATATCAATAGTGTCCTGTGTTCTGTCCTGAGCCACAACGGCCGGATTGATAATACGGTTAATCAGTTTCTTATAAATGTCAGCTAATCTCATGATTCTGGTATTATAGCGTAATAAAATTATTCGTTAATTAAATGTATGGAACGATAGGTATGCTGGTCTTTCATGATGCCAAAAAGGCTGAAACTATTTTTCTTTGCTTTCCCGGGATAGAAGACAATGATCTTGTATTCTTCCCCGTGATTGTAGCGTTCAAAATTAGACAAAAAGGTGTTTGTGCGCAGGTAAGGGTAAATCTGACCAAAGCCGTAGAGGTATACAAATGATTTTGTGAGTTCATTAGCTTTGTTCAAATGTTCCCTGATACGTTTATCGATCCATGCATAAAAACCCTTATCCTCTGCATTCCGTATCAGCGTATCGTTAACTGACTTGGGATCATCCAATTCTTTCTTTTTCAGGTATTCGAACAAAGAAGGGTTTTTGCCAAATGGCTTGTTGTCAAGAAAGGCACAAAATTCGTCGAAGATATTGAGCGTGAGAATGTCTAAATTATTACTGGGTCTTTTCAATCTTGTTTTGAACGTTTCTATTTGCTTGCATATCTCATATTCTTCTTCGGCAGGATATTGAAAAATATACACATTATAAAACAAAGTGCCGGTGGAAGTATCCTGAAAGGATTTGTCTTCCATTTTGTGATACAATTGTTCAATTGTCATGTTCATAGGGCACATTCAATTATTTGTTTTTTCATTTGAGCGTTAAGCAAACAGGCATCCAAGAACCATGCTTCTTTAATTTTGACAAAATAGAAAAAAAAGTGCGGGTCAGCATTTACTGATTTTAACCGAAAACTTTTAGGATCTAACATGTCAATATCTTTCAGTATTCGCATATAAACAGAAATGACTTTTGCTTTGGTCAGATCCGACCAGTTATAGACTTTTTCATCCCTGCCTGCAATTTCATTGAGTTCCATTTGATATAAATATGGCTCTACCAGGGGTGTTGAAGAATTCCACTGTTTAACGGTAACGTTGAAATGAAAATCGAACATTAATCTGTAAACCTTCAAACATTGGAAGAAAAGGAGTATTTTTTGTTCTTCTTCGTTGCGATTTATGTAGTAGTCCCAAAAGGAACTTTCCGTGTGATTAAAGCGTTTTACAATTTCCCTTACAGTTCTTTTTCGAGAACTTTCGGAATTGATTCTCAGTAAATCATTTTGCTGAATTTCCTTTTTTAGTAAGGCCTGGAAGTTCACAGTGCGCAGCAAGGGTAGAAGAGCATTTGTTTCTTTGTGAAACAGGCTTCCGGCTGAGAATGAGCCTGTGTATGGAGAATCGGCCATAGTTGAATTAAATTTGAATAAAGGAGTTACTGTCAAATAAATGAAAGTATCTTAAAGATTGCAAAGAAAAAATAGATAAATGACAACTTGTGACATAAATAGAGAAATGATATTCCCCTATTCATGGCAAAATTATTGCTCCATAGATATCGTTTGCGTACCTCTTTCAAAAGTACGTAATTTAATCAATAATTAAAAGAAAGAGTGGAGAAAATTTCTTTTCGAATCCCCTCCCACAAACTTTTAAGGGGGTTGAAAAGAAAAAACAACAAGAATCTTTTCCTGTAGTTTTCATTTACACAATTTTATGGACAGTGTAGAGAGTTTATTGAAATAGCACTCCGGGTTGTGTAAATTAAACTGTGTTAAAGAATAAAATCATTTTTTTATTACTTTTACACAACAGGTTACATTATGGAAGATTTTGATTACAAGTCCTTTCAAGCCAAGGCGCTGGAGCAGCTAAAAGCCGGCAAGCCTCTTTTAGGAAAAGACGGTGCATTTGCGCCATTACTGGAGAACCTTCTGAATGCAGCATTGGAGGGTGAGATGGATGTTCACATGGATGAAGAGGAGCGCTTATCGGGTAATCGCCGCAATGGATATAATCGCAAGCAGGTTCAGACTTCCCTGGGTGAGGTTACAGTTCACACGCCACGAGACAGGGATTCCCGGTTTGAACCGGAGTTTATCAAAAAGCGGGAGCGTATATTGGCCGAAGGTGTAGCTGACCGTATCATTGGCTTATACGCGTTAGGCAACAGTACGCGGGAGATCAGCGACTGGATAGAGGAGAACCTGGGCAATCGTGTGTCAGCCGATACCATCAGTGCCATTACCGACAGGGTACTTCCTGAACTTCAATCCTGGCGTACCCGTCCCCTTGATCCGGTTTCTCCGATGCGATCAATAGTGTATTCCCGGAAACCATTGTTCAGAGTTGCATTGTGCATCAGGTGCGCAACTCCCTCAAGTATGTTGCCAGCAAGTATCAAAAAGCCTTCATGAAGGATCTCAAGTCAGTTTACCAGACTGCAAGCAAGGAACAGGCAGAAGTGAAGCGGGACAACTGACATAAACTATCAGCCTATTTTCAGTATACTGACGCCATCCGGCGACTGATTTATACCACCAACACGGCGGAGGGATACCATCGCCAAATTCGCAAGGTGACAAAAAATAAAGGGGTTTTCACGAATGATACGGCGTTGGAAAAACTGGTTTATCTGGCCTACCGTAATATCCGCAAGAAGTGGACCATGCCCTTGAAAGACTGGGGACAGACGGCCCAGCAACTGGCTATTCTTTTTCCGGAAAGATTTAAACTTTTCGATTAAATTTTTGATAATAATGGCGATTCAATAATTTTCGTTAGTTTTGTGGTGACCAACAAGACGATGGCGATGCTTTGCACCATTGGAACATAAAAACGATTAGGGGCTCGACCCCTAACCGTTTTTGACCAACAAAAACTCAGGTCTCAGCATTACCCATTAGAAAAAAGGTGCCAGATTAACTATAAAAATAAAACCTGACACAGTTTAATTTACACAACCCAGAGTTATTACCTGAAAAATTAAATTCTGCTCTCATGGACCTATATAAGCTATTTTGACTATTATAACCTGACAGGAAGCTGCATTCTTTAAGGGCGCTAATTACGATGGCAACGTTTTTTGCTTTAGTATTATCAATCAATTCATGTAATTTATTCATCAACTTAGGCTTGTCTTTATGATGTATGTAATCTTCGAAGGATTTTACTTCGGTTTGGTTCTTTTTTTTAAAATTGATTCCTGTTGATAATTCCGATTTTCGGTAATCAACTTGATTTCTATTTTCCAATTCCTGGATAGCAAGGCGCATTCTTTCAAGAATGGGATAGTATAGCTTGTGTTCAAGGGAAAACATGTCATTAACAATTTTGCCATCGCCATCGGTGCCGCACCAAAAGTAGTATGTATCATTTTCGTATACTCGTGGTTCTTTTCCTTTCTTGTAAAATATTATCAATATGAGTTTGTATAGCCACACCCTTATCGTCTACTGTTCTTCCATTCTTCAATGCAGTTCTATAGCCTGCTAATGCGCTATCATGTTCAGTTAAATACTTTCTATATTGATAATATACTTCATCCTGATAGCTTTTAATTACCGATTGGCATTCCCCATAAAAGTCTTGTTCCTCCACAAACTCATCCCTTTCTGCTATCTTGGCTTGTCTCTCAAAATATTTGCCAAAGGCAGTCTTTTCCGGCTTACACTCCAAATATCCCTGTAAAACAATGTGATTATAATTCATAAACAATGATCAAAATAATATCTATTGCTTTGCTATGCAAATGTATGAAATCATTTTAAACAGTAACTGAGAAATAGGAGATCGTTATTTACTACATGCTTATTTATGTTGTTACTTATTGAAATAATGTATTAGAATTTGATTAGTTTCTTTCTATTATTGCAGCATCTCCTCACAGGACTAATCTGCAGTGAAATCGGGTACAATAACTTAACTTTTTTTACATAGTGAGTTGTATAAAAAGTTTAGAATACTAGGTCAACCTGCATGGTTGTAACGACTTTAGCCATAGTTCATAAAATTCCCAACTCCATTATTTTATTTTCCTCCTTGAATGTTAATTTTCAGAATTTTACCTAACCCATCTTTTGATTCGGCAGCCCAAAAGTAATCAGATGGAGAAAGCCCTTCATCTTTCACTAAACCTGTAAGTTTCATAATGATTTTGCTCAACTCTTCCATTAATATTGGATTTTCAGGCGAGCACTCAAATAAAAAATAGTATTTCGAAAAAGAGTCGAAGTTTTTAAAATCATTTTGATGCTTCGCTGCAAGCTCAATAATACGATTGGTTCTATCAGATAGATCATTGTTGCCAGAGGCAATGATAATCTGAATTTGTTCCTTGAATTGGTAGATATCTGCCCTATCCCTATCAGTCATAGGTGTTCTATATACCGTTCCATATCGTGTCTTTGTATTAAACGGTGCTGTTTCCGTATATAACCAATATTCCCATTTTTTAAATGAATCGGTTTCAATTACTTCCGGTTGATGATAGATGTATTGTTTGTTCTCTTCTTTATTCATGTTGATGTTCATCATGTGAATTGTGGCTTTGTCCATAAAAACCTCTTTAGAACCAATTTCAAAGCTGAATTATTCAATACTATTAACCACTAGTGTCCCATTAAAATTGGGACGTTATTAATAATCAAATAAACCTGGTCCATTAGGTCCAAATCGTTCTTTGTCATTTTGAAATTTAGTTTTGTCAAAAAGGTCTCGAAGATGAGTTTTGTCAGTTAAAGATATACTCAAAACCTGCAAAACTTCATATGTGCTTCTGTCAAGTTTCATGTCTTTTTGGACGATTGCAACCAGGCAATAAGTGCATA